>OLGB01005129.1_pt1 | contig 10507 bp, 8 predicted proteins | sample 1605691 | NCBI WGS metagenome assembly OLGB01 (sample SAMEA3888925, study PRJEB22519) | human gut metagenome | biome: human gut; feature: human-associated habitat; material: faeces | place: Denmark | collected 2010
GGCAAGCTGAAAAAACAGGTCAAGGAATACGACGTTATCAAGCAGAACATAGACAGCATTTTGCGGCAGCCAAGGGAGCCGGAACGGGAAAAGGGAAAGGAACGGGAATAGCATGAAAATAACAGAGATTAGAACGTCTTACAAAATAACAATGGAAAATGATATGTGCGGCATGGAAACTTATCTTGACACGGGTAGTAAAATCCGAATTACGTTCGACGACGGGGCGACACTCGTAGGCTGCGTTTTATGTGTGGAATATGGAGATATTCCCAAAGAAAATGATATGATTATCATAGAGGTAGAGGACGGCAGACTTTACGCCGCAATAGCAGCCAGAATAACGGATATAGAAATCGTATAGGCAAAAAAAGAACGGAGCGCGGAAAGCCAGAAAAGGCTAACCGCGCCCCGCGTCTGTGGGTGCTGCTATGGTTTTGTTACGCAGTAGAACCCTATTTTTGAGGGAAAAGGTAATCTATATCGGCTGCGCTGTTTTCCTGCTCGGAGAGCTGCATAAATCAAGGCTGTTTTCGCCCTTACTGCGTAACAAGAGCGCGGCGTTTCCTCATGCGCTCCGCTGCCTGCCGGTTCGTGATACGTTTCCGGCAGTCCGGGCAGTATTTGACATTATTAGACCTTGAAGCAAAGAACGCGCCGCACTCGGTACACTTCTTCCTGTCCTCGGTCTGGTAAAGCTCCGCATAGAGCAGCTTGTCGCCGGGAAGTACGGCGATACGGAACCACTTGCAGAGCAGGGAATAGGAAATGAGCTGCGGGCAGACACATTCCTCCCCGTCGTCCAGTAAGATACAGTGTCCGTTATCGCAGTTGCAGCACTCCCGCTTGACAAGGGCATTGACTTTCCGGCTTTGCGGCGGCGTGAGCCGCTTGACCGCGCTCATGCTTCATCAGCGGCATAGACGGCAAGCTCCGCATATTCCGTTTCCGTCAGTGCGTCCACTTTGGAAAGGGTGCGCTTTGCAAGCTCCCGCATTTCCGCGTCCATGTAAGGCAGCGCAGCGTTCATGTTCTCCCTAAGCTGCTCCCGGCTCCCCTCATGGTAAATGCTCAAAAGGTTCATTTCTTCCACGGTAAACTGTGTCATGCTCATACCTCCATTTCTTTCTGTCTGGTCTTTGCCGCCTTTTTCGGGGTGGTTTTCTCTTTGGCTGCGGCAAGCTGCGCCCGGATAGAGGGCTTCTTTTCCGGCTTTGCCGCTTTGCCGAGCTCCTTATCCGCTTTGACCGCATTAGCCAGGTCAACAAGGGAAATGGTTTCCCCTGCCTTAACTTTCGCTTCCAGTTCGTCAACAGTCGGGGTATTGTTTATCCGTCCGTCAATCATGTTATAGTTTTGCTCGGTGGTCTGCTCGGCAGCTTTTAAAGGGTTTTCCCGTTGTGTCTGCTCTGTGGGAACGGCAAACGTCCGTGTCCCGTTCCCCATAATCAGATATTTCCCGTCGTCCGACTGATGATGAACGCCATATCCCGCCGCTTCCATTTGCTCCCGGCTCATGCCCGTTACATAGAAAGTCCCGCGTGGTGTCTGGATTTTCTCGCCTGTTTCCAAGTCGTCCGGGGTAAGCTGCGGCTGCTTCTCCTGCAAAAACTCCGGTATCTGCTTAAAGTCCCCTCGGTCTACATAGTGGGCAGTGTCCTGCCCGTCCTGATGAAGCACGACGACATCAGAAACGGAAAGGCTGTGTCCCTTGAAATCTTTCGGGTGGTCGATATTGAACCGGGTAAAAATGTCGTCAAGGGACGTTCCCGGCGCAAGGGACGCGGTATAGACAAGCTCATAGTTCGCCCGGTCAACGGCAAGCCCCGCCGCCTGCAGGCGGTCGTAAGGCTCAAAACGGTAATCCCGTGTTTCCTCCCCGTCTTTTAACTGGTAAATGGAAAAGGTGTCGTCCCGCCCGGTTTCCGGCTGCTCCTGTGCCTTTGCGTACAGTTCCTTTACCTGTCCTTCGGTCAGCTCCCCGGCGTTAAGCTGTCCTAAAAGCTCCCGGCATTTCTCCGGCGTTCCTCGGAAAAGCACTTCGCCCATTTTTGCCCGCCCGTTCTCCTGCGTGACATAGGCTTGCAGCAGGTAGGCGTTTTCCTCCCTGTCGCTGTATGGGTTGCGGCGTACCCGGTAAATGGTTTCTGGGGTAAAGGCGGCTTTCTCCTGCGGGGCAGCTTCCGGCTGCTCCGGGGTACTTCCCTCATGCTGCGGCTGTGCCTTTTCTTTCTCCTGTGTCTTTTGCAGCTCCGCAAAATGCCCGTCAATGGCGTTTATCATTTCGGCGGCGGTATTGCGGATTGTTTCAAGGGAACCTCTAAGCTCTGCAAGCTCCTTTCCGCTGCTCCACCCGGCGACATATCCAAACGAATAGTCCGACGTATCAAGCCCGTAGTGTTGGCAGACGGTATAGGCGACACTTTCCGCTTCCACCTCACGGGTGCGGCGGTCAACACGGGGCTTTTGTTCCTCTTTCGGGGCGTTTAAGTCTATGTCGTGGAGCTTCGCATGGGCAATTTCATGGATAGCGGTTTTAAGGGTCTGCAAGTCGCTCATGCCCTCGTCAATGGCAATCCGCTTTTCCTCCAAATGGTAATAGCCGTGTGCGCCGCCCTCGATTTTCTCAAAGCCGATAGGGACAGGGGAAATCTGTTCCAGTGCTGCGAAAAAGTCCTTGAAGCGGTCAACGTCCCCGGTCAGCTCGTCAACGGCTATATCCGGCAGCTCCCGCCCCTCGGTCTGGGACACATCAAAGACGGACACCACCTTATAGGCGGGTACCTTGATTTCCTTTTCCTCAGTAACGGGCTTCCCGTCTTTCCCGATAACAGGCTTCCCGGTCTGCGGGTCGGTTTTCTCTACTTCCTGCTTTACCGTAAACGGCGACGGGGCTATGATTTTTATTCCCTTTTCGCCTTTCATCACGTTCCGTCCAAAGTTATTTTTCCATGAGGAAAAGCCTGCCACAAGGGAAGCGTCGGGCTTCTGCATGGCGATAAGCAGCGTATTGTTAAAGCTGTAATTATGGAATTTCGACATGACGCGCAGATATTCTTTGTAACGCTCGCTTTCAAACAGTTCCGTTATCCCCTGCTCCAGACGGTCGGTAATCTCTTTGAGCTTGTCGGCGGGTTTCTCGGACGTAAGGACAATGGGGATAACCGGGCGCGGCTCCTGCGCCTGCTCTTTTGGCTGCGCGGCGGTCTGCCCTGCGGGGGCAGCGTCCATTTCCACCTTTTCCGGGTCTGGGCGTTCCGGTTCCTGCGGGGCAGGCGTTACCCGGTATTCCTCCGGTACGTCCCGCCCGTCATACCACCTTGTAAACGTGTTCTGGTTGTTATAGACGTAGCCCCATTCTGTAAATGCGCCCCCGTCATTGATAGCCGCGTCCCGCCCGTATTCCTCATACATGAAATATTTTTTGGCTTCCTCCGGCAGCTCCGGTTCTTCCAGTTCATCAACAAGGTAATGCCCGTATTCTTCCTCATTGTGGACGGACGGGTAAATCCAGTAACAGTCAAGGTTCTGTGCAAGGTTGATAAGTTCCTCCACACTGGAAGCATGGTCGTCAAGGGCGATAGCCGCCGCAAACTTCTCCCGGTCGTCGTCAAACTGCATGGAAAGGAGCTTCCCTAAATAGTTCAGCTCGTCCGGGTGTTCGTGTTCCCCTAACTTCGCCGCCAGACCGGGGATAGGGGACTGAAATTCGGTAAAGTGCCATTCCTCATAATTCTTAAAATCAATGCCGATACGGTCAAAGACTTCCTTCATGTGTCCGGCAGTGGTGGGGAATGTTACCCATTCCCCGGCGGGTCTGCCCTCGGTGTATGCGCCAAGGTTGGAGAGGTACCCGCTTAAAATCGGTTCGACCATTCGTTCACTCCTTTCTTTCTCAATCATGCGGTGCATAAGCTCATAGTCCTCAATGCTCATGCTGCCGTCATATACATAAGGGTCAAAATCTTCCCCGTCCCGGAACGGCTTTTCGGAAAAGGGAAGCCCTGCGGCGTGGGCGGCTGCCCGTCCTTTCTCGATTTCCTCCGGGGATAAGCGGTCGCTGTACTCTGTGATAAATCCGGTAATGCCGTTCATGCGGTGTTCGTAGTGGTAACGGATAGAGGTCGTCAGCTCGTCAAGGGTCATGTTTTCGCTCAAATATCCGTTCAGCACGATAGCGGCGGGGTCTGCCGCTTCGATTTCCCGCAGCCGCCATTCGTCCTCCTGGTAGAGGATTGCGCCCATATCAAGGTGGAACGCTTCGCTGTGCCAGGAACGCCCCTCTTTCCAGAACGCTACCCATGCGTTACCGCCTTGTAATTCTTTCTGCTGTTCCTTTATCGCGTCGCGCAAACTTGCCATGCAAAAACCTCCTTTCTGCGCGGTTCATAGAGGGTCTGGGACACTTCCCAACAAGCAAAAATCCCCGTCGTTCCCGGTAAGGGACAGCGGGGATTTTACGGAAAGGGTACCCCTTTCCTATGCTTGCTGCGTTACTTTCGTTTCTTCGGAAGCTCCACCCGGTAATTGACGTACTTCCCGCCCGTATCAGCCAAAAGGACGGTTCCCTCATAGGTCTTGCCTGTTTTCGGGGAATAGAGCTTTTTCACGGCTGCCTTGCCGTCCTTTAGAAGCGCGGCGGCGATTTTCGGAGAGAAATTGACTTTCCTTTCCTCAAAGAAACGGTCATTCTTCCACATGGTAAAATTACACTCTTTGTTAGAACAGTAATAATTTTTCTTTCCCTCATAGACCGGGGAGCCGCAGCGGGGGCATTTGCCAAGCTCGGCGCGTTCCGGCTTGAACAGGTCTTTTTTCTCGTCGGAAAGGAATGGATAGGATTTCACAAGCCCCTTTGCCATTTCCTCGATACCGCCCATAAATGCGTCCGGGTCTGCCTTTCCCTTTGCTATCTGCGTCAGGTTGTTTTCCCATTCGGCGGTCAGCTTCGGGGAAGTGAGGGCTTCCGGCAGGACGCATACAAGGTTGATACCGTCCTTTGTAGGGATAAGCTGCTTCCCCTTACGCTCCACAAAACCGCCCTTGACTAACTTTTCAATGACAGCAGCGCGGGTCGCAGGCGTTCCAAGCCCCCGGCGTTCCGCGTCCGGGTCGGTTTCCTCATTCCCGGCGCGTTCCATAGCAGAGAGCAGCGACGCTTCGTTATGGGGCTTCGGCGGCGTCGTGAAATGCTCCGTAACCGCCGCTTGCGGGTTGTCAAAGGTCTGCCCCTCGGCAAAAGGCGGCACGTCCAGCGAAAGGGCGTTTTCCTCGTCGTTCTCGGTATCGGCTTTCTTTTTCAGCGTCGCCATAAAGCGGCGTTCCAAGCCTTTCCACCCCTCAGCAAGCACCGTCTTTCCCTTTGCGGTAAACTCCTGTCCCGCGCAGGAGAAAACCGCCGTAACCGCTTCAATGATATGCGGCGCGGCGCAAGCCATTAAAAGGCGCGCCCCTGCAAGGGTAAGGATATTGCGCTCGCTTTCCGGCAGCGCGGCAAGGTCTGTTTTGGTAAGCTCCATAGTGGGAATGATTGCGTGGTGGTCGGACACCTTTTTGCTGTCCAGCAAACGGGAGATTTCCGGCGTGAAGTCTGCGCCCTGCATAAAGGGCAGCTTTCCGGCAAGCAGGGCGGCGATCTGCGCCGCCGTACCGCCCATGTCGTCGGTAAGATAGCTGCTGTCCGTTCTCGGATAAGTAAGCAGCTTCTTTTCGTACAGGGCTTGCGCCAAATCAAGGGTCTGCTTTGCGGTATAGCCGTAAATGCGGTTTGCTTCCCGCTGCAAGCCGGTAAGGTCAAAGAGTTTCGGCGGGGCAACGGTTTTCTTCTCGCGGGTAACAGAAGTGCAAACCGCCTGTGCCGCTTCGCAAGCGGCTTTCAAATTCCCGGCTTCGTCTGCGGCGTGGATCTTCGCGCTTGCGGCTTCCACGCCGGAGAGGGACAGGCGCACATGGTAGTATTTTTCTTTCTTAAAGGTGGTAATGGCGGCGTCCCGGTCTACAAGCATTTTGAGCGTCGGGGTCTGGACGCGCCCCACATTCAGCGTCTTTCCATACAGGCAGGAAAACAGGCGGGTCATATTGATACCGATAATCCAATCGGCTTTTGCCCTGCAAAGGGCAGAGGAATAAAGGGGGTCGTACTCTTTCCCGTCTTTGAGGGACGCAAAGCCCGCCTTGATTGCGCTTTCTTCCATAGAGGAAATCCAAAGACGGCGCATGGGCTTTTTGCAGCCCGCCACATCATAGACGAAACGGAAAATGAGTTCTCCCTCGCGCCCTGCGTCGCAGGCGTTGACGACTTCGGAAACGTCGGCGCGGTGCATGAGGTCTTTTAGGATTTTGAATTGCTTTCCCTTGTCGCTGGCAACGGCATATTGCCATTCCTGCGGCAAAATGGGTAAGCTGTCATAGCTCCATTTTTTGTACTGCTCGCCATAGGCGGCAGCTTCCGCAAGCTGTACCAAATGCCCCACGCACCAGGAAACAAGGCAGCCGTTTCCTGCGATATACCCGTCCTTCTTCTCCTTTGCGCCGAGCGCGGCGGCAATCGTCGCCGCCACGCTCGGCTTTTCAGCTATGATAAGTGTTTCACTCATACGGTTTCGTCCTCCTGTTCGTCGGCTGCTGTGCCGTCGGGCAGCTCGCCGTCCGCTTCCTCGTCCTCGTCGTAATCGTCAAAATCGTATTCATCGAGATTGTCATTTCCCTTTGCCGCGTCCTTTTTCGGCTTTAAGACTTTGAAATAATAGAACGCTGCGCCGCCACCTCCGGCAAGGATAAAGACAATCAGCAGAATACCTCCGATGTTACCCTGCGTTTCTTCTTCCGGCTGTTCGGGTTCCTCCGGCTCGGCTTCCTTGCCCGTACAGTCGCCCAGATTGACAGAGCAGACGGGGCAAGCGGTATTGACGGCTCCGGCTTCGCATTTATCCGTACAGTTGCAGACGGCGGGCGTTTCTTCCGTCTGCCCGTCCTCGTCCTCCATAAGAGCCATAAGGTCGGCTTCGTCTACTTGATTGAGGAAATGGACGGTGTTTTCGCCCTCGTCGTCCCGGTCGATGATGATATAGAAATAGTTGCCGCTTTTGGTGGTAACGGTAATGAGCTGCTTGTTGCCGCCGTAGTCGTCCACAAGGGTAGCGTTCCCGTCCGGGGTAAGGGGCGGCGTGTCCTCGGTTTCTTCCACGACAACGCCCGTGTCGTTGGTGGCGTCGTTCTCCGGCGTCTGTGCAAAGGCGGTAACAGAAGAGCCGCCCATGAGCATAAGGGCGGCACAAAGCGCGGTCAAAGTCCTTTTGATTTTATTCTTCATTCGCTGCGTCCTCCTGTTCTTCGGCGTAACCGTCTGCGGGGAGAGCCGCCATACCGGGGATTGCGTCGCCGGACAGCATGGCGGTAAGCTCCTGCGGGGTAAGGCGCATAGCCCGCACAAGCTGGACGATTTGCAGATTTTCCGCTTCGGTTTTCTGCGCGGTAAGCTCTTTGAGCTTGTTCTGATACTCGGTGATCTTCTCGCGGGTCTTTTGGATTTCCCGGTCAAGACGTTCAATTTTGTTCATAGCCATAGATAAAATTCTCCTTTCTTCGGTGGGTCAGTCCCAATTCATCAGCCCATACCCTTTGATACATTCATAGGTAAGGGCATAGCTCTTGATTTTACAGGCGTCGCCGGAATTGCCCTCGACGGTATAAACGCGGCTTCCGTCTGTGCCGATCACAATGCCTACATGGTCTGCGCTGCCGTCTAAATCCCAGTCGAAAAAGATAGCGTCGCCGGGGGCGATATTCTCATAATCCCTCGCGCCCCATTGTCCCCGCGATTGAAACCACGGGACACCCTGCGATTGACAGCCGGAAAAGCGCGGCTCGCTTGCGCCCGCCTGATTGTAGCACCAGCTCACGAAACAGGCGCACCACTCCACGCGGGAATTGAAGCCGTACCAGCTCCAATAGGGATAGCCGCCCACATTCCCGACTTGCTGCTTTGCAAGGTCTACAAGGACGGTATTGCCGGGACGGGTACCGTTTACGAACTGTACCCCGCTTATGTCCTCGGACGGGCTTCCGTCGGGAGAGCCGCCGCCGAAAATAAGCGGCTTGTTGCCGCTCATTTCCATATAGACGCGGAACATTTCAAGCTGCTCGTCGTTCAACAGCTCCGGTGCAAGGGACGTGATCGGGCGGGTTTCCAGCTTGACGTTGAGGATATAGTAGTTATACGGTACCTCTACGGTGTAGCTGTTGCCCTCGCTGTCCGTCCTCGTTTCGGTGCGGTAGCGTACCTCCACTTCCTCGGTCAGCGTGAGGGTGTATTGCATATCAAAGATACGCTCGATTTCTGCCTGCGCGCTCTGCGGGGTATAGCTTTGTAAAAGCGCGGTCAGATAGGACGCTAATTCGTGGGGATTATGCCCGATAGCGTCAAGGTCGTAGCGGTATTCATCGTAGCCGGGGTGGGTGTTTTCGATGTTGTCAATCTCGGCTTGCAGCTCGTTTTCCATAGCGGCGTAGTTGTTTTCCACCGCCACAAGGTCGCTGTCCTCCGACGTGTAGGAAGTCCCCACAACGCCGTTGACCGCGCCGGAAAACATAGAGGAACAAGAGGACAGCCCCGCAAAAATGATGATGAACAAAAGCAACGCGGCAATCGCAATCAGTACGCCTACCGGGTGTCTTGCCACAAAGAGCGCGGCTTTCCTTGTTTCCTCGGCGGTTTTCTTTGCCGCCTTGCGGGTGCTTTCCGCCGCTTTTTTCGCGGTGGCTGCGCCGCCTTTCCTTGCCGCTTTTGCATATTCCCGCTTGATTTTCCATTTCTGGGCCATGCGGGAAAGGAAGCTGCTTTGAAGCTCCGGGTGCTCCTGCGCCATCTGCTGATAGTGGAGGTTGGCATTGGCCTTCATGGTCTTGTGTTCCCATTTCTCCACCTGCCGGGCCGGGTGCTCCCGGATACGCCGCTTGGTGTAGCGGGTGGCCTTATGCACTCCGGCCTCTGCCAGAAGCTCGGCCTTGTGGGCGCTCTCCACACCCACATTCTCATGCTCGACCTCATGTATTTTGCGGTGGGTGTAGGCCCATACACCTGCCCCCGCCGCCGTTGCCGCCCGCTGGGGGAGGCCGGGCGGCTTCTGAGGTTTCTGCTGGGCCAGCTTTTCCTTGGCGGCTTCCAGCTTGACAGCAGAGTGTTCGGCCTTGGCCTCGGCCCGTTCCTTCTTTTTCTCCTGCTTGTCCTTCCTGGCCTTTTGGGCGTCCTGTTCCTCATGGGCGGTATCCCTGCGGGCCTCGTCATCCTGCCGCAAGCGGGAGGACAGCTTTTCCCGTTCCTCGTCCTGCCGGAATTTCCCGCCGCCCGCTGGCTTCGGGCCAACTTGGCCCGAGGTAGGCTCCCCGGCCTGACGGGTCACTTCTTCTTCGGCAAAATGGAGCCGCCCACGCTTGACCCGCTTTCCGGGCGGTCTGTTCTTTTCGTTCTTCGGGCCAACTTGGCCCGAAGCGGTCTTACCCATTCTGCGCCTCCTTTTCCTCCGGGCGGGTAGTCATAATGGAGTAGAGCTTGGTATTCTTCGGGAAACGGTCAACAAACGGAATGGTCACATTTCCGAAGAACAAAAGCCCTTCGCCGGGATTGGAGTGGGTCACATAGGAAAGCTGGTGCGGGCTGATACCCAACTGCTTGGCAAGTATCTGCCTGTCTCCCTGCGCCTGCGACAGAAGCACCATAAAGTCGGAGTTTTCAAAGATGTTTTCAATCTGCCGGCTGGCAAGGAGGTCTTTCACATTCTGCGTCAGGGCGCTCGGGACGCAGCCCTTTTTACGGAGCATTTTCCAGATGGTAACGAAGTAGCTGGAAGTCAGCTCGTCCTGCAACAGCACATGGAACTCGTCATAGTAGCACCATGTAGCGATACCACGGGCGAAGTTGTGGGAAACCTGACTGTTCATCAGGTCGTTGATGATGTGCATGGCAATCGTGCGGAGGCCCGCCCCCAGCTTCTTCAAGTCGAAGCACACCACACGGGCGTTTCTGTAATCCACATTGGTCTTGTGGTTGAAGATGTTGAGAGAGCCGGACACATAGATCTCAATGGCTGTTGCCAGCCGCTTTGCCTCGGGCTCGGTCTGCTGGCACAGAAGGTCATACAGGTTTTGAAGCGTCGGCATAGGGGTATTGTCCGGGTCATTGAGAAAGTCCCGGTACACCATGCGGGCGCAGCGGTCAATGATGGTACGCTCGACGGGCTGTAAGCCGTCTTTGCCGCCCACAATCAGTTCCATGAGCGAAAGGAGAAAATCGCATTTCAGACTGATAGGCGAAACCTCGTCATCAATGCTTACATCCAAATCCATCGGATTGATATGGTGCGGGCTGTTGGGGGCGATCTCCACCACAAGGCCGTCCTGTCCGAACTGGCGTACCAGCGGCGAGTATTCGCCCATCGGGTCAAGAATGATAATGCGGTCATTGGTGGCAAGGAACACATTGACAAGCTCCCTCTTTCCGGCGAAGCTC
>OLGB01005130.1_pt1 | contig 10505 bp, 9 predicted proteins | sample 1605691 | NCBI WGS metagenome assembly OLGB01 (sample SAMEA3888925, study PRJEB22519) | human gut metagenome | biome: human gut; feature: human-associated habitat; material: faeces | place: Denmark | collected 2010
CGTGAATGCCTACTACGAAGGTATTGGCACCCTTCTGGGTCACCATCTGCTTCTCCTGGATCGGGCTGACACCGTTCTTCGGGTAAAATACAATGATACGAGTGCCTTTTACATCTGCAAAGCCTGCCAGGGCTGCCTTACCGGTATCGCCGGAGGTAGCGGTCAGGATCACGATCTCGTTCTTAATATTGTTCTTGCGGGCAGAAGTGATCATCAGATGAGGTAAAATAGAAAGTGCCATATCCTTAAAAGCAATGGTGGATCCATGGAACAATTCCAGATAATACGCATTGTCTGCCTTCACAAGCGGAGCAATTTTTTCTGTATCAAACTTGGAATCGTAAGCATTGTTAATACAATTCTTTAGTTCTTCTTCCGTAAAATCCGTCAGAAATAATTTCATGACTTCATATGCAACCTGCTGATAAGTCATTCCCGCAAGCTCCTTAAGACTCTTGTCCAGTGTGGGAATATGATCCGGTACAAACAATCCTCCGTCATCGGATAATCCCTTCAGAATCGCCTGTGATGCGGTTACCGGTGCGCCGTTGCTGCGTGTGCTACGATATATTACTTCCATTTCCTCTCCTCCGTATCAATATGTATGGATCTATTGTATCCATCTTCAATTTCGTAAAAGTATAGCATACTTTAAGCACTGTTGCAAGGTGAATTGATAAAGTCCAAGCTGCACGCAACATTCTTATTCTTATTATTCTTTAAAAAACTCATGTCCGCCGTGCCGGAATAACAGTGTAAGCTTTTCATCAAACCAACGCATTCGTTTACTGTCCGCATAATCTCTGGCGGCAAAATAAAGTGCTCCTTCGGAGATATCCTCTCCATCCAGTGCTCGTCCCACTGCCCTTACGGTCTCCTCACTGATCTGTACTCTGTCATAGCTCCCATCGGACACCGGGGAAAACTGCGTGATACCATTCTCCTGCTGGAACACGATCTCCGACACACTGTCCGGAAATTTATCGGAATTCAGACGGTTCAATATGACATTTGCCACCAAAAGTTTCCCCTCCTCATCCTCACATCCTGCTTCCGCTTCCACAATTTTCAACAGAACCTCCAGCTCCGCCATGTCCAAATGATACCTGCTGTTCCTCTGCAATTCATTGCAGTCGACTACCCGCTGTCCCGAGGATGTCCGGGAAGCAATTCCTATCATTCTGCTCTCACTGTCTGCCGCTACCGGGACTTTTATCTGCAGATTCCGCTGTATTTCTTCCATTTGTCCCAGACACAAAAATCCTGCCAGAAATAACAAATGCGCTGTTAACAGAACAGTCAATGCCCGTTTATACATTTTCGATCCTCACATACCTACAAATGATTTTGACTCCAACTTCATTCTATGCAGCTCGTCCGAAAAATATATCTGTTGTTTTCCGGGAAAAAATGATACTATGAAATTATGAATGAGCAGAAAACAGGAAAAAGCAAACTGGATAAAGGGATATTTCGTGCCGTAAAAAAAGATGGAACCGTGTATTACCGCGCCTCTCTGACCTACCGTGGGAAGCACATCAGTCTGGGCAGCTACCGGGATGCCGGACAGGCACACTCTGCCTATGAAGAAGGGATTCGTCTGTTAAATGATTCCTCTCTCTCCCTGAAATCCTACCGGGAGACCTCTTCCCTTTCCTTTGAGAAGTGGGTCTGTCTGCTCAACTTCCGGGATAACGGAATCTACCTTGGGAACCCCATCTATATGGGCCAGCAGCTTTTTTACTATTATCTCACGCCACACCATGTACTGAAATTTGATCTGGAAGATCTGTTCTATTATTCTTCACACAAAATCATGCGGCGTGGTAATCATTATTTTGTGTCCGATTATGGAATGCAGCTGACTCTTACATCCCGCTATGGCATCAAAAGCTATGCCGTACCCGGTAGAGACTATTGTTTCCGCAATGGTGATCCCACGGATTTCCGCAGAGAAAATCTGCAGATTCACAATATTTATCACGGTGTCCGCAAAACAGTAACAAAAAACGGACAGCATCTCTATACTGTCCGCATTCATATTCATGGCAATTATCTGGTGGGCCGTTATGCTACCGATGTGGAAGCCGCCATTGCCTACAACAAAGCCATCGACATTCTCCGAAACAAAGGAGTGACCAATAACTTTTTATCCAACTACGTGGAAGACATTGCTCCCAGCCGCTATGCAGAGATCTATTCTTCTCTGCCCATTGCCCCCGGCATTCTGAATTATCCGGCTATTTCTCCGAATAATCAATGAAGCTGATATTCATGTTGGCATAACCGGCAATCCCGTCCACCGAGATATCGTCCGCGTATTGCCACATGGTAAACCGATACGGATAATCCGGAACATCTCCCACCTGGGATAACCATACATCATACGCAGACAGTTTTGACAGATCCACCTCCTTGATCAGCCATTCCTTGTTGCCATATAATAATGTTTTATATCCGGCCGCCGCTATCGTATCCAGAAAAGCCTTCGTGATCTTCGTCTTATCCGCTCTGCTGACTCCTTCTATGCGGGCCGTATCGTTATCCACGAATCCCATATCAAAAGCCACCGGATAAGTAATCTTATAATCTTTAATATTGTTCAGTACGACGTTCGCTTCTTCCACCGCTTCTGCTTCGGTGATCGCCTGTGAAGTAAAATACACTCCGATCTGCAGTCCGGCATCTGTCGCTCTCTTCAGATTATCCGCGAAATACTCATCCAGAACGATCTGACCGCTGCCGTAACCTCTGGCTCCCACCCGAAGCATCACGAAATCAATGCCTGCTTTCTTTAATTTCAGGAAGTCCACATAATCCTGATATTTGGAGATATCCACCCCAACATAAGAAGTAAGCTTTCCATCCTGATAATATTTCATAAAATCCGACTGACACACCAGTTTTGTAAAATCGTATTCGTGTTTCGGCAGATAAGGGCTGATCAATACCCATTCTTCTTTCCCATCCCGATTAGTCACCAGGGTATGCTTTCCATCGGTGGAAGGATCTGTATCCGTCGTATCTTTTTTCCCATCCTGTCCGGAAGGATTCTCTGAAGGCATCGGTGTAGCCGTTGTCTCCGGATACATATCCCAAAAATCCAGATCCGAAGGAGTCAATGTGCTTCCGGTGATCAGATCCTGCGTATCCGGATACTTTGCTGTCTGCTGATTTTCTGCCTGTTGTACATTCTCCGTCTGTGCAGCTGTATTATTCTGTTGATGAGATGCCGGTTTCCTGTTAATGATCAGCACAACCGTAAGTATCACCACCACAAAAATAGTGACAGCAACGATCGCACTGACCACGGTAGGAGTCAACCCGCTTCCATGATCTTCATAATCGTCCGGAAGACGCATACTATTTCTCCTCTTTTATGCTTTTACAATACACTTTTTAGGGCATTTTTCCATGCAGGCTCCACAGCCGACACACTTTTCGGGATCAATGACCGCATGAAAATTCTCTACTTTCACAGCATCATGCTGACAATTTTTCACGCAAATTCCGCAGCCAACGCATCCTGTGGTACAGGCTTTCATAGTGACCGGTCCCTTGTCGGTAGAACTGCAGGCTACCTGCACCGTATTGGAATATGGGATCAGACTGATCAGGTGTTTCGGACATACCTCTACACATTTTCCGCAGGCCTTACACTTCTCTTTGTCTACTACGGCTACACCGTTTTTGACGTGAATGGCATCGAAAGGACATACCTGTGTGCAGGTTCCATATCCAAGGCAGCCGCTGTTACAGGATTTCGGTCCGCCTCCGGGGACAAAGCTCATCATACGGCAATCCTTGATTCCGTAATAATCATAGTCTGTCTTCGTCCGGTCGCAGTCACCCTGGCAGTGAACATAAGCTACTTTTCTCTCGGAAGCCTCTGCCTCTACTCCCATGATCGCAGCGATTTTTTTGCCGACTTCCTCTCCGCCTACCGGACAGGTATTAACGGCAGCCTCTCCTTTTGCAATCGCAGCGGCAAGTCCGGAACATCCGGCGAACCCACAGCCGCCGCAGTTATTACCGGGAAGGGCGGCAAGTACCGCTTCTTCCTTCTCATCTACTTCTACTTTGAATTTTATACCGGCCACGCCAAGAAACAGTCCCACAAAGATGCCGACGATTCCGACACAAGCCGCAGCAATCAGAATTCCTGTTATACTCATCTATGTTACTCCTTCCTAGATCAGACCGGAGAATCCGCAGAAAGCAATGGCCATCAGTCCTGCTGTCAGCAGTACCATGGGCATTCCCTTGAAAGATTCCGGCACCTCATTGTATTCCATTTTTTCACGCAATCCAGCCAGGATCACGATGGCAATGGTAAAACCAAGGGCTGTGGCAAATCCGTTTACAATACCGGTCAGAATACCGTATTCCTTCTGTACATTGGTAATCGCTACACCTAAAACCGCACAGTTGGTGGTGATCAGGGGCAGATATACACCCAGTGCCTGATACAGAGAAGGCATAGCCTTTTTCAGGAACATCTCCACAAACTGTACCAGCGCCGCGATCACAAGGATAAATACAATGGTCTCCAGATACTCAATGTGCAGCGGCTGTAAGATAAATTTATAAATCACGCCCGCTACCGCACTTGCCAGCGTTATGACGAAAATAACCGCGGTTCCCATACCGCCTGCAGTCTTGATCTTACGGGATACTCCCAAAAACGGGCAGAGTCCCATGAACTGGCTTAAGACGATATTGCTGACAATGGAGGAACTGATCAGTAACAGAAGCATATCTTTCACACTATCCATTTATTTGTCCTCCTTATCCAAGTCTATTGTCTCAAGGTCATCCGTTGCAGCCTTAGGCTTTGCTGCCGCTCTGGCCGCGTCCATCACGGCATCCTCCGAAGTATCGGTATTGTCGTAAAATCTCTCTGAACAGCCGCTTTCGCCACAGTGCAGACAATCATGTCCGCAGCCGGACTGGATTTTCTCATAATCCTTGCCTGCCAGTTTTCTCTTGTTCTTCACATAATTCTGCAGAGCAGTCAATGCAGCCAGCACAAAAAACGCACCGGGAGCCAGTCCGAAGATGTTGATCGTTACATAGGAATCCGGCATGATCCGGAATCCGAAGACAGATCCTGCCGCCAGAATCTCTCTCACGGCACCGATACAGGTCAATGCCAGGGAGAAACCAAGTCCCATGCCAAGTCCGTCAAACAAAGAAGGAATCGGCGGATTGGAGTATGCATAGCTCTCCGCTCTTCCCAAAATAATACAGTTCACAACGATCAAAGGAATGTATACACCCAATGCATCATTCAGAGACGGCAGATATGCCTGTAAAAGTAACTGCACCGCCGTTACAAATGAAGCTATAATTACGATAAATGCGGGGATTCTCACACGGCTGGGAATCACTTTCCGCAACAGGGAAATGATCAGATTGCTCATCGTAAGTACCACCGCTGTCGTCAGTCCCATTCCCAGACCGTTCATTGCGGAAGTGGTTACGGCCAGTGTAGGACACATTCCCAGCATCAGCACAAAGGTAGGATTCTCCTTGATAATGCCGTTGTAAAGTCTTTCACCTGCTTTATTCATTGCCTGCACCTCCCTGTACATAATCATGAAATGCCAGAAGGCTTCCGTTCACGGCATTGGTCACGGCCTTGGTGGTGATCGTTGCACCGCTGATGGCATCAATCTCACTGTCAGAAGTGGAACCGGTCTTGGTATACGTAAAGCTCTTCACATTTTTCTGATGGAACTGCGGTACCAATACATCGCCTGCTTTCATTCCCAGTCCCGGTGTCTCGGAGATACTCAAAATAGAAATATCATTTACGGTACCGTCCAGACGGATTCCCACATACAAAACGATATTTCCGCCGTATCCCTCAGAGGATGTGGTCTGGATCACATAGCCCAGTTTCTCTCCGGAGGCATCCTGAGCTTCATATACCGTACCGATGGTAATTCCGGTATCGGAAAGATTCTGCGCCGTATCATCGGAAGGGATATACGGATCCAATTCTTCAAAATGTCCGGCATCCGTAAATACTGCCTGGCAGGCTTCCTGCACTGCTTTTTCTTCCTGCAGACGGATGGGTTCCTTGGTAAGTTCATAGACAAATCCAAGTAACAGGCCGGCGATCAGGGTGATGGCAAATAAAATGCCTGCTTCTTTTAACATTGCCTGCACATCATTTTTATTTTTCATGTTTCGCACCTGCCTTTCTTCCGAAAGCAACCGGCATGGTGAATTTTTCAATCAGAGGTACCAGAAGGTTTCCTAAAATGATAGCATAAGATACTCCTTCCGCTCCCGGTCCGAAGATACGGAAAATTCCGGTAAGAAGTCCCAGTACAACACCATATACATACTGTCCTTTGATGGTGATCGGGCGGGTAACATAATCCGTAGCCATGAAAAAGGCACCCAGGATCAGACCGCCACCGGCCAACTGTGCCGACAGATATGCGGGATCAAAACCATGTCCGCCGAAAAATCCGGCAAACAGGATCACTGTCACAATATAGGTTCCCGGAATGCGCAGATCGATCACTCCGATCAGGATCAGAAAACATGCCCCGATCAGTAACGCAATAACGGAAGTCTCGCCGATAGTACCGGCTGTCTTACCTACGATCATATTCATGACATTGACACTCTCTCCTGCCTTCAGTGCCGCCAGCGGAGTAGCTCCGGTATAGGCATCACAGGTGAAGTTCGTCATCTGCGAAGGGAAAGAGATCAATAAGAAACATCTTGCTGCCAGTGCCGGGTTCATAAAATTTTGTCCCAGTCCTCCGAACAACATTTTTACTACAAGAATTGCAAACACACCGCCCAGGGCAGCCATCCACAGAGGAATACTTACCGGCAGATTCAGTGCCAGCAGCAGTCCGGTGACCACCGCCGACATGTCTGTTATGGTTATTTTCTTCTTCCACAGCCAGCCGAATAACAATTCTGTCAGGACTGTGCTTGCAATGGTAACAGCCATTACTGCCAGTGCTCTGGGACCGAAATTGTAGATTCCGAAACCGGCAGCAGGCAGCAGTGCGATCACCACAGCCGTCATAATACTACTGGTCGTTACTTTCGACCTTATATGAGGATTTGAAGATACTTTTAAAAGTTCACTCACTGTTCTTCCCTCCTACTTCTTTTTCTTTTTGGCCAGTTGAATTTTACGCATGGACTTGATCTCCTGCGTCAGAGGTCTCTTGGCAGGACATACAAAGCTGCAGCAGCCACACTCACAGCATTCCATTCCGTTATGTTCTACGAATGACTCTTCGTCAAAATGCTCCGCATAAGTTGCCAGCAGACTGGGAACGATCCGTCCCGGGCATGCTTCCACACATCGTCCACAGTTAATACAGGGGCTGGGTTCCATCGCAGAGACATCATCCTGTGTCAATGCCAGCAAAGCAGTAGAAGTCTTGGTCGTCGGAACATTGAGATCAAACATACCGAATCCCATCATCGGACCACCGCAGATAATCTTCTCCGGATCCTGTTTAAATCCTCCCGCCACATCCAACAGTTCCTGATAACTCATACCGATGGGTACCCGGAAGTTCCGTGGATTCGCCACAGCATCACCGGTCACCGTGACAATGCGCTCCATCAGAGGGCGTCCTTCTGTAACCGCTCTGTAAATAGCAACCACGGTATCTACATTGTCTACAATGCATCCCACATCCGCGGGCAGCATGGAAGAATTGATTTTCCGACCCGTTGTGGCATAGATCAACTGACGTTCTGCACCCTGCGGGTACTTGGTCTTCAATGCCTTGACCGTGATCTGCGGATCATTTTTGGTCATCTGTTTTAACAGAGAGATGCAATCCGGTTTATTATCTTCCACTGCCAGAATTCCATGAGCATTATCGAACAGCTTCAATATGATCTTCAGACCGCCGATCAACTTGTCCGGCTCCTCCATCATCCTGCGGTAATCAGAAGTCAGATAAGGCTCACATTCCGCACAGTTTGCAATTACATAGTCAATTTTATCAGGATCCTTCGGAGATAATTTTACATGGGTAGGAAAGCCGGCTCCTCCCATACCTACAACTCCGGCTTCTTTTACAATATCGATGATCTCATCTTTTTGTAATTTATCCACCGGTGCATAGGGATGAAATTCCATACTTTCATACAGACCGTCATTGTCTATTACAATGCTCTGTATCAGATCTCCCGTCACTACACGCCTTGTCTCGATAGACTTTACAGTACCGGACACGGATGCATAAATCGGTGCCGACACAAATCCACCACTCTCCGCTATCTTCTGTCCTGCAAGTACACGATCTCCTTTTGCCACGATTGGCTTAGCCGGGGCTCCGATATGCTGAGACATGGGATAGACCATTTCTCCCTTAGGCAGAACATCCTGGATCGGCTTGTCTTTCGACAGATCTTTGCCATCATAGGGATGGATTCCACCTACAAATGTCAACTTCGCCATTTTCTATCGTCCTTTCTGAATCATTCTTGTATTTCAGATCACATTACGATAATTGTACTATTTTTATCAATTTTTATCAACTTTTATCAACAAAATGCTACTGCATTTTATAAAATTATGGTAGAATAAATTAAATAAGCAAACATGCCCCACGGCAGAAAGAGGTCATACATGAAAAAATCAGAAGAGACTCTGGAGGATTTTGCGATCTCCTATCCCTTGGATAAGCTGGCACCTCTGGAACAGGTACTGTTTCTCGATATTGAGACCACGGGATTTACTTCCCGTACTTCTTATTTATATATGATAGGCTGCGCTTACAACCGGGCCGGTAAATGGCATACCATACAATGGATGGCAGAGGATTACGCACAGGAGGGAGCGATTCTCACTGCCTTCTTTGACTTTGCGAGATCCTATAAATATCTGGTTCATTTCAACGGCAATAACTTCGACCTTCCCTTTATCAGCCAGAAATGTGCCCAGTTAATGCTTCCATTTTCTTTCGAAGGTTTTCAGGGAATCGATATTTATCGTCGGATCTCTCCTTATAAGTTTTTCTTAAAGTTGCCCAACTGCAAACAGAAAACTCTGGAGCAATACCTTGGAATCGCCCGTACGGATGTCTTTTCCGGTGGTGAATTGATCGGATTATATCACGACTATGTCAAGAATCCTTCCGAATTCACCGAAAAGGCTTTATTCCTTCACAATGCGGACGATTTAAAAGGGATGTTGGAAGTTCTTCCGATTCTCGCTTACTATGATCTGTTTAACGAGAACTGTGTCAAAGCCAAAAAGGTACAGGCCAATTATTACAAAGATATGCATGGGGCACAGCGAAAAGAGCTGCTGATCACACTGCAGATTCCTACACCGCTGCCCAAACCTATTACTGCCTCTGCCGGTAATTGTTACTTCCGCGGCGAGGGAGAATCTGCTACTCTTAAGGTTCCGATCTATGAAGAAGAATTAAAATATTTCTATTCGAACTACAAGGATTATTATTATCTTCCTACCGAAGATGTGGCACTTCATAAATCCGTAGCTGGTTTTGTCGATAAGGAACACAGGCTCCAGGCTTCCGCAGCGAATTGCTATACCAGGAAGTTTTCCTGTTATCTTCCCCAGTGGGATATTTTATTTACACCTTTCTTCAAGAGAGATTATAAGAGCAAGGAATTATTTTTTGAACTTACAGATGAAATGAAGAAGAACCGTGAAGGTTTTTCCCGTTATGCCAATCACGTCCTGTCCATGATTGCCGCCACATATTAAAAAAAGGAAAGCTGACCGCTTTCCTTTTTTCTTCCTATAAACCTATCAGGGTTTGACATAATAAAAAGAACTTTTTCTCTCAAATCCTATCTCACGATAATTCATGATCTGTTCCGTACTTCCGATAAAAAGCATTCCTCCCTTTGCCAGGGAATGATAATACTTTCGAAATACTTCATCTTTTGCTTCCTCTGTAAAATAGATCAGAACATTTCTGCACACGATCAGATGATATTCTGTCGGATAAGCATCCTTCAACAGATTATGTTGATGAAAATCAACTCTTGCCTTAATCTCATCCGCAATCTTATAAGAGGGACCGATCTTCGTGAAATATTTCTTCTTTAAATCTTCCGGTACACCTTCTATGCTCTTCTCATTGTACAATCCGGTCTTTGCCTTTGCAATCACCTGCTTGTCCAGATCCGTAGCATAGATATGGATCTGTTGTAACGGAACATGCCGTGACAAAGCCATAACCAGTGAGTACGGCTCATCTCCCGTAGAACAGGCAGCACTCCAGATTTTTAAATTCTTACCAAAGCGCTGAATCAGTTCCGGGATAACTGTCTCATCCAGATATTTCCACTGTTCGGGATTACGATAGAACTCCGATACATTGATGGTAATATACCCTACAAATTCCTCGAAAAGTTCTCTATCCGTCTTCAGTGCCTGTACATACTTATCATATCCTACGATCTTGTGTTTTGCGATCAGAGTATCGATACGCCGCTTCATCTGCTTCTCTTTATAAGCATTCAGATCGATC
>OLGB01005136.1_pt1 | contig 10494 bp, 9 predicted proteins | sample 1605691 | NCBI WGS metagenome assembly OLGB01 (sample SAMEA3888925, study PRJEB22519) | human gut metagenome | biome: human gut; feature: human-associated habitat; material: faeces | place: Denmark | collected 2010
TGTTTTTCAATACTGCCTACGATAAGACCGGTGCTTTCATCGATCCTGTTTTCCAAATTTTCCGCTCCTTTCTATATGCTTATGCCGACAGTGGCACGAATATAATCTGCGACCGCACCGCCGGTCTTTCCGGCGTTGGCGCTGTCGGGAATCTCCACAACGACCGGGCGGCTTCCGGCGGAAAGCGCGGCAATCTTTTCACCGCACAGCTTTTTTATGCCGCTTGTGACAAATAAAATCGCGGTGTTTTCGTTGGCGGACGCGCGTTCCAATGCGCAAAGCGCCTCAGACGCGTCGTGCACAAGCGTCGAATCCACGCCTGCAAACCGCATTCCCACGCAGGTGTCGGCATCGTCGGTTATCAAGTAAAATTTCATGCCTTTTTCCTCTGTTTCCGACAGATGTTTAAACTTTTTGCAGAATCAAGATTGCAATAACAACGCCGTACAGCGCGATGGATTCACCGAGGGCAACGAAGATGATGGATTTACCGAAGCTCTTGGGGTCTTCGCTGGTTGCGGCGATAGCGGCAGGCGCACCGGCCGCAACGGCAATACCGCCGCCGATACCGGCAAGACCTGTAACGATACCGGCTGCAAGAAGGCCCATGCCTTTGGACATATCGCCGGCGGCCTGTTCGGTTTCGGTCGTTTCAGAGGCTTCAGCAGGTTCGGCTGTATCCGTTTGTTCCGGTGCGGCAAAAACCGACACGGAGGTGAGCGCTACGGCGCAGATAAGGGCGGCAAATACACCGACATTGAAACGGAGCGCTTTGCGCGGCGTTTTGCCGGAGGACATACGCTTGAAAGCGATAACAGCGGAATAGAGTAAAAGTGCCGGAATGAGTACGAGAAGCGTTAAGAGAATGGAAGTAGTCATGATCATAGTTCCTTTCATAATGAATGTATCTTGTGCTTTTTAATTTTTTTCGGATTTCTTTACGCGTACCGGATTGAACTTGCGTCCGTCGCCGATATAGAAACGGCTGAACATTTCATAATATTCCAGACGGAGCGCCTGAATACCGGTCAACAGGCCTTCCAACGCGATGACAAGGATGTTTCCGAGCAGGATAACCACCGGATTTTCGTTCGCACCGGCCAGCGAGAACACCACCATCATCATACCGGCATGTACCAATACAAACGCGCCGACACGCAGGAAAGAAACGGTGTTGCTCATGTAGGAAAGAATGTATTCCACAAATTCAAAGATGTTCTGTAAAAGGAAATCCACCATGCTTTCGGGCTTTTCAAAGTGATGATGGTCAATTCCCTCGATAAACGGCTCTTTGATGATCAAAATCACGGCGCACACGCCGATGGCAATGCCGCAGGCACCCGAATCAAACGGCGCAGGCCCCTTCATAAAGGCCGAGGCAAGGTTGGCGCCGCAGACATATAGGATAAGTCCGCAAAGACCGTTCTGGCTGAGCAGCGCCTCGCCGAAGCATTTGCGCTTGATACAGCCGACAATATTTAAGCAGATCGCGCATATAACCAGTCCCACGCCGATGGCAATGGCAATCAGCAGGACCAGGTTGACGTTTTCAAACACTTCAATCGGCTTTCCGTTCCAGCCGAGTGCCGCATATACCGGGTCAAGCAAATGCTCATACCCGAATACCGATCCGAATACAAAGCCGAAGACCATCGAAGACATGCCGCACGGCACAAGAATTTTTCCGAGCGCCATATGTTTTACTTTCCACATGAGCGCACCGACTATGGCAAGGACAAGGCCTTGTCCCATGTCGCCGAACATCATGCCGAACAGAATCGTATAGGTAACTGCCACAAAAGCGGTGACATCCAAGTCGTTGTAGGAGGGCGTACCGTACATATCCACATAGAACGTATACGGCTCGACAAAGAACCGCAAGACTTTGGCGAATCCCGTCACACGTACCGGCGGCCGCACTTTCAGCGTCTCGTCCGGCTCGGTGATTTCAGCCGTCACATCGCCGCCTAATTTTTCTAACCGTTTTTCAAAGGACGCGGCATTTTTTTCGGGAACCCAGCCGGCAAGGAAAAAATATTCCTTGTTGTGGTAGGCAAGCATGCGCATTTCAAATTTGGCGCTGTCGTAGCAAAGCTTGGAATAATAGAGGTTCATGTGCTGTTCTTCGTCCTGACACAGCTTTTTTGCCTGTTCATCCAGTTCTGCAATCTGTTTTTGCACCAATTCAATGTTGTTCTGCAAGCCTGCGATAAGCTCTGCCACTGTGCCGGAAACGTCCGAACGGAATATTTTCTGAAAGAAGAGAGAAGCGAATACGCCGTCTACTTCCGAAAGCTTTTCCTTGGGAGCGAAATAGACGCCCCAGCATTCGTCGCCGTCCATTGAGCACGGGAAAAAGCGGATGTACGGATGATCCTTGGCATATTCGGCAATGCGTTCATAAGCGGCGCGCGGCATATGGCCGAAGCGCGGTTTGACATAACGGCAGTCGCCGATCTCGCCGAGGTCAACTTCCAAATCTTTAAAGTGGCTGTAATTGGAGATCGCGTTCTGACAAAGTTCGATCTGCTCGTTTAACGTTTTCTTTTCCTCGGCATAATTTTTGAGCTTTTCGGAAAGCTCTCCGAAAAAGGCCTCATCCTCTCCGGTATCGTCTCCCGGCGCGTCATGCTCGCGCACATGGAGCTTGATTCCGGCGTTTTTGGCAAGCATTTCCAATTCGGAAATTTTGCCCGCCGCCGTATTGTCGCCGTCAAACGGCTTTAAACCCATACCGGCCGAATAAAAGCTTTCGGCGTTTTCCGGCTGGAAAATACCGGCGGCACAGATTTCATCAAGCGTTTTGTCAAACATATCCAGCTTGCCGCTGATTTTGGCGACGCTCATTCTTTCGATAGCCATATAGGTGCCAATCTTCCTTTCTTTGGTTATTTTGCTTTTTGCGGGTTCAGGACGCTATTACCGGAGCAAAAGCCCAAGCATTTCTTCGGACTTTGCGCCAACGCAGATTCCCTCGGCTAATGTGATGAGGTTGTCCGCCTCCGCTGAGATCTGCGCGCTGTAACAAAGCGCCGTCAGCGCCGCGTCGCTCGTCATGGTAAATTGTTTCCGGCAGAAATCGTAAAGATACTGCTTTGTGGCAATCGCGGCCTTGTCGCTCTTGAAGAGCGGCACGAGCTTTTTGTAGCAGGTCGTGTCAAGCGCCGCAAGGAACGTATCCGTTCCGGACGCATGTTCCAACGCTGAACGTTCTGCCGCCGAAAGCCTTGTGAGCGCCGAGCGATAAACGTGCAGACGCAATACATCTTCCTTTTCCGGATAATACGTTTTGATCCGGTACAGCGTCCCGATCGTCAGCATATCGCCCAAAGACGCTAATAGCTTTTCGATCTCGGGGTAACTTCCGGCGTCATTTTTTTTCTTAAAGATCTGCGCGCTGTGTTCATAAAGAAAACCGTATAACCGATTTTCCGGAACCTGACGGCGGTTTTGCATTTCCGCGTCGGGTGAATCAAACGAAAGTACGCGTGCAAGCGGCTTTTCGTAGGGCGTTCCTTTCAAAACCTCCAAAACTTCTTTCGGCGTGCAGGCTCTTTCGAGCGCATACAGATCAAAGCAGGTCTTTTTGAAAAATCCGTCCGGCACATATATAAAATAGCTGTCAAGCTCATAATCGCCTTCTTGGCGAAGCCGGCGGATAATGCATTCGCACTCATGCTTCATGCGGAAATAATCGGAAATTCCGTCATCGCATAACGAAGCATAGCGTAATAATTTTTCCAGCCGCAGCAGCGTCATGCGCTTGATGATTCCCTCTAACTGACGCCGGGAAAGCCTTCCGCTTTGTCCGATTGCCTCAAAAGCCTCACTGTATGGCGTTTTGGTTTTTAAGTAAGAGGTAAAATCGGCAAGCTCCGTCATTCCGGCAAGCTCCGTATAGACTTCGTCGGTCAGATGATCGGCAAACATGGCCTTGGCCTTGGCATATAGCGCATTGGAAGAAAGTCCGGATATACTCAAACTCTTTCATCTCCTCTGTGACCGGTGTCCGGCATTTTACGCACCGGTTACGGCACGGACAATGCCGCTTGCCCATTCGTCTTTTTTGCGGCAGTAAAGCTCGTCGATACTTGCCGCTGTGTTTTCCAGATGTTTTTTGTAATCGGCTTCGGCATTTGCTAAAATTTTCTCATGTTCCGCGGCGGAAGAAGCAATTTTTTTCTTGGCGCTGTCGCCGTATTTTTTTTCAAATTTAGCTTTTGCGTCCGCAAGTCTTGCATCGATGGCGCCGCTTTCTTTGGCGGCGTCCGCCACTTTCTGGCGTGCGGCTTTGTCGGCTTTGATGATTTCCAATAAGTTTTCGTTAATCAAAATCGTATCCCGCCTTTCCGGCAAAAATCAAAAAAACAGCCCTCATATGCAGATGCATATAAAAGCCCCTTTGCTTGCTGTCATGTAAAAACCATATGCCAATATATTCAAAAGCATATAATAAATAGGAGGTGTTCTTCGTTGAACGGGGGTATTGTAACACAGACCGCAGAAAAATTCAAGTCCTTTTTGCAAATTTAACATTTAAACACGCTTTTTCGCCATGTTACACGGAAATATAACACGGTATGCCGGACAAAACGGGAAAAAAGCATAAGAAAAACGGAAAAAGATGTAAATTATCTTGACTTTTTCACTCGGTCATGCTACACTGAAAATATCAATTTCACGACTGAAAAAGCATTTAAGGAGAAAAAATATGTCAAAACGTCTGCATCTGATTTGCAACGCCCACCTTGACCCTGTGTGGCAATGGGAGTGGGAAGAAGGCGCGGCCGAGGCGTTATCCACGTTCCGTATTGCCGCGGATTTCTGCGACGAATACGATTCGTTTGTGTTCTGTCATAATGAAGCGCTCTTGTATCAATGAATTGAAGAATACGATAAACCTCTGTTTGAACATATCCGGGAACTGGTCAAAAAAGGAAAATGGCATATCATGGGCGGCTGGCATTTACAGCCGGACTGCAATATGCCGTCCGGCGAAGCGTTTGTCCGTCAGATCCTTTCGGGCAGAAAGTATTTTATGGAAAAATTCGGTGTCGCACCGACCGTTGCCGTCAATGTTGACCCGTTCGGCCATTCGCGCGGCCTTGTGCAGATTCTCACCAAAAGCGGCTATGACGGCTATCTGTTCATGCGCCCCGACAGCGGCGACCGCTTTATCAAGCTGCCGGCCAATGAATTCAAATGGATCGGTTATGACGGCAGTGAAGTGACGGCTGTACGTATCCACGGCGGTTATAATTCCGGCAAAGGGAAAGCCGCCGAAAAGATTCGCTCTTATGCCGATCTTTGCCCCGAGGGCGATTTCTTCCTTTGCTTGTGGGGCATCGGCAACCATGGCGGCGGCCCGTCCAAAAAAGACCTTGACGATATCGAAGTCCTGACAACGGAAATGGAAAAGAACGGCGTAACCCTGATTCAGTCTACCCCGGAAATGTATATCAAAGAAGTCAAGGAACGCCGCACACTGCCGACCTACGACAAGGGCTTGAATCCTTGGGCGGTCGGCTGTTATACCAGCCAAGTCCGCATCAAACAACGCTATCGGAATGCCGAAAACACCTTTTTCATGACCGAAAGCATGTGCTCGCATGCCGCTCTTGAAAAGCTCATGCCCTATCCCGAAAAAGAGCTTGCCGAAGCGCTGTACGATATCTCGACCGTGCAGTTCCACGACATGCTGCCCGGTACCTCCATACAGCCTGCCGAAGAAATGGGACTTCGCATGCTCGATCACGCGCTCGAAATTCTTTCCCGGGTCAAAGCGCGCGCTTTCTTCGCCCTTGCGGCCGGTCAGCCCAAAGCCGCGTCCGACAAAATTCCGATTTTTGCCTATAACCCTTATCCGTATCCGATTGAAAGCGATCTGACGGCTGAATTCATGCTTTGGGATCAGAACTGGAATCCCGAATTCCTGCAACCGCGCGTCTGCGACGAAACCGGCGCACTTTTGCCGTCGCAGTGCGAAAAGGAGTACAGCACCATTCCGTTGGAATGGCGTAAACGCGTTGTGTTCCATGCCACTCTGGCGCCCATGCGTTTAAACCGTTTTGATTGCGGCTTTGAAGCCATTCCGGCCAAACCCGTTCCAACGCTTGCGCACAATGATACGCATTATATCTTCGATGCCGGAAAAACGCATATCGAAATCAGCCGCACCACCGGCCTTGTCGATGTGTATGCAGTGGACGGAAAGAATTATGTAAATAAAAATTCGTTTGCACTTGAAGTGTTTGAGGATAATTATGACCCTTGGTACATGGAGCAGACTTCGTGGAAAAACAAGGTCGGCACGTTCTCGCTTCTGACACCCGAACAAGCGCAGGTCTTTTGTCATACCAATGATCCGATCGACGGCGTGCACGTTATTGAAAGTGGAAAAGTGCGCACGGTCGTCGAGGCTGTGTTCGGCTATCACAGCGCCAGAGCGCAGATAAAGTATCTGTTGTCCGAAACCGACGGTATGCAGATAGACGTTCGGATTGTGTGGGACGAAAAGCAAAAACTTGTCAAAATGAATGTCCCGGCGGCGTTCGGCAAAACGGAGTGTATCGGCGAACAAGCCTACGGACGTGAAACTTTAAAAGACGGTTTGGAAGAAAATGTCGCCCAACGCTATGAGGCATTATGTCAACCGGACGCGGACGGTCTGGCACTTGCCGTGCTCAATAACGGCGTGTACGGCTCCTCATTCGACAGCACGGAAAACGCACTGAAAATTACCTTGCTCCGCTCACCCAGCTACACGGCGCATCCGCTTTCGGGACGCATTACCATGCCGCAGGATCGCTATATGCCGTATATCGAGCAGGGCGAACGCGATTTTTCCTTTAAATTTGTCGCCGGCACGCGCCGGGAGGTTTTGGACAAAGCGCCGCGTTTGTCTGCCCATTTCAACCGCCGTCCCATGGTGCTTTCGTTCTATCCGACCGGCGTCGGGGAAAAGCCGCAGGCCCCGGTTTTGTTAAAGGATAACGACATTGTGACCTTGGAAACTTTCAAAAAGGCCGATTGCGGCGACGGTTATATCCTGCGGCTGTTCAATCCGACCGAAACGGCACAGACTGCAACGCTTTGCGTTTATGGTGCGCAGTTGGCGCTGAAATTCGGAAAGTTTGAGATCAAAACCGTGAGATTCAAGGACGGAACGTTGGAAATGGATGAACTTATGGAAGGAATATTGGGGTAATACGGATTTCATGTAAGAACTTCCGCTTTCGCTAACGTATATCAAAACACATGACGCGCGGCGATCTGTCTTTCAGACCGCCGCGCGTCATGTTGTATCGGTTATTTGTGAAAGCTTGTTGGGGAAAGCCGCGCTTTTTTTACTCCTGCCACAGACCGTCTGCAAGCACGGCAGAATAATGCTCACCGGTCTCACCGACGGCAGTAAGCGTCACACTTTTATACGCAAAGCTGTCCGACAGCTCAAAAAAGCGTTTCATCTGCCCGACTGCGATGTGAAAATCTTCTTTGTCGAGAATACCTCCGGATAACACAAGAGAGTATTCCATATCGTCCTTGACCTCATCAAACGGGGTCTCCGGCGACAGCACCCGTCCGTCGTTTTCTAACAGTGCCGATACGCTTTCGCGCTCCAACGTGGTCTGCGATTCAAAATAATCCTTGGCCTTTTCATACAGAATTGCTCGGCAGAAACCGTCATAATCGTCACGGTTCGGCACGCCTAAATAATAGCGCTCGCCCTTTTCGCCTGCGTCAAACGTGATTTCCGTCAGATAGCTGCGCGAAAACGCGTCATAATGCGTGGCATGGGTCGAAACGATTCCGTCGTACCGCTCTTTGACAGCCTCTTTGGCTCGGTTTTCCGAAATAAGCGCACCCACCGGGTTGCCGAATGCGGCAAGATAGGAGGACAGGCAAAGCAATGCCGCAGCAATGCCTATGGCAAGGCTTTTGGCGCGAAAAGCGGCACGGCCTCTGCGATAAGTCAAAAATGCACGCTTGGCAAGCAGTGCAAAAACGCTTTGGAATACGCAGGCGATTCCCACAAAAACAGCCCGGCGCGGCGAAAAGCCGAGCAAAGTCGTCACGACGGCCGGCATAACGCCCATGAGCGCGTAAATTTCCCATTTTTCATGGCAAAAGACGCTGGCCGCCAGCGCAAGAACCGTGGCGGCCGGGAGGGTCGAAAGAATACCCGATGTCGGCAGATAACACAAAGCCGCAAGATACGAAGCGACGCCTGCGGCAAGGATCCCCAAAAACGGACGAGCCGGTTTAGCGGTCTTTTTGGGGGTGGCCTGAGCTTTTGTTTGGTTGTTATTCAAAAGATAACCTCCGATCTTTCTTATAAGATTTCACGGCCTGCAAGCCCGGCGCGGGGCTGACAATTGTTTGGACGGTACTTTTTTGCGGCGTGGGGACGTTTTGCGCTTTTGGCCGGCGTATTTTCTTTGGAGAATGAATCCGGAATTTACGGACATAGACGCGTTCTGACACCAATAAAAGTGCAATTCCCGACGTCATGCAAAGCACGGTGACAAAGAACGGCGTACGGTCTGCGCCGCCTGCCGCGCCGATCGTCAAGAGCAAGCCCGAAAAAAAGAGGGTTATGGCAAGTTTTTTCATATCGATACATCCTTTCTGATGAACATTTCCTTTTGGAAGTGTCTGTATTATATCAGATCAGGTGTACGATAAACAGGACTCTGAACTTTGAAAAGCAAAACTTTTTGACACGAGGGACGGGCGAATGAATTTATTTTGCGCCGTAAAGCGCAAATTGGCGGCACGCTTTACAGAATCCCGGTTTGTTTTTCCGTCTGTTCCCGTATCATTTGTTTCGGCGAAATTCCGAAATGCGCTTTAAAAACCTTTGAAAAATACAGGGGATCAGTGTAGCCGCTGGCATGGGCGATCTGCCCGACGACAAGACAGCCGTCGTGGATCAAAGACGCGGCATATTCCAGCCGCAGTCTCGCTAAGTATGCCGACAGGCGGATGGCTGCGGTCTTATGGAACAGCGACGCGATATAGCTGGGCGAATATCCGAACTGCGAGGCGATTTTTCCCGAAGAAAGCATCGGGTCGCGGAAATTTTCATAGATGTATTTCTTGATTTCCAAAATCGTATCCCGGTCGGTATCGGGGGCATTTTCGGTTTCCGACGCAACGGGGAGCAGCGAAAGCGTATGATACAAGACCGCGCTTGCGGCAAGGTCCGTTGTTCCGTACCGGCAGGAATCAAGCATACTTTTCCAAAAGGCGAAAACATCTGTACGCTCGGCAAGACCGTGAAAGACCGGGTGGTTCGGCGTAAATCCCACGCGCTCCAAAAGCGCACCGGCACGCGTGCCGGAAAAGGTGACATACATGCATTCGAGATTTTCTTGATTTATTAGCGTGTATTTCTTTGCCTGAAAGGCACAGAAAACATCGCCGGGAGCGATCGGATAGGTGGTATCTCCCAACGTGAAAGAGCCGTGCCCGGCGGTCACCAAGTGCAGAATAAAGGCGGCGGTCAGCTGAGGAACGGTTTCGTGCCAGTTCTTTTCATGGACGAAATTTAACATGACCAATTCATTGTGTGCGCTGCCGGTCGATACAAACCGGCAGACATTATCGTTTAACACCCTATCGCTCCTTTCACGGAGATTTCCTCTTACAGTATAGCGCCAATCGTCCCGATTTGCAAGAGAAAACCAAAAAAATTCCATAAATACAGGGAAATTTTCTATTTTATTTTGTCTTTTGTCATGCTACAATGAATTTGCACGACAAGAATGTGCCAATTTTCAAAAAAACATATAACCCAAAAAGCGAAAAGAGGGATTTTTATGGAAAACAAAAAAGTGAAAGTCGGCGTTGTCGGCGTCGGCCGCGGCACAAGCATGATGCGCTACTGCGAATGCTCCGGAAACGCTGAAATCGTCGCTATCTGCGACAACTGGGAGCAAGGCTTGAAAGATAAGCTTGCCGAATTGGATGACAAGAATATCACCGGTTACACCGAATACGACGAATTCTTGAAACATGATATGGATGTTGTGGTACTTGCCAATTTCGCCACCGAGCATGCGCCGTTTGCTATCAAGGCTATGAACGCAGGCAAACACGTCATTTCCGAGGTTCTGCCGTGTCAAACGCTGAAAGAAGCGGTGGAACTGATCGAAACCGTTGAGCGCACCGGCAAAGAATACATGTATTTGGAAAATTACTGCTTCATGCCCGGTCCTTTTGAAATGCGCAAGCGCTATCAGGCCGGCGAAGTCGGCGAGGTGGAATATGCCGAGGGCGAATACATCCCCAACTGCGAGCCGCAGTGGTTCTCTCTTACCCAAGGCAATCCCGAACATTGGCGCAACAATATGTATTCGACTTTCTACTGCACGCATTCGATCGGTCCTATGATCCATATTACGGGTCTGCGTCCGGTCAAGGTTGTCGGCTTGGAGGTTCCGTACAGCGCAAGAGCCTGCCGTATGGGCAAACGAAGCAGTGTATGCGGTA
>OLGB01005145.1_pt1 | contig 10474 bp, 8 predicted proteins | sample 1605691 | NCBI WGS metagenome assembly OLGB01 (sample SAMEA3888925, study PRJEB22519) | human gut metagenome | biome: human gut; feature: human-associated habitat; material: faeces | place: Denmark | collected 2010
ATGATGCAAAAATAAAAAAGTGGAACAGCGATAAAAGCATTTGGCTTACAAATTGGAGTATTGATAAGATAAAAGCGATAGCAGATAAATGTTCTGACACAATATCTAAACCTAGTAGTGTGGGATTTTATGATTTTGCCATGGGAAGGTTTAAACTTTTTGAAGACGTAGATGAGATATGTAATGCATTTTCTGCCACAGATAAAGTTGAAAAAGATTATTTGGGAAATCTTGAGGAAAAAGGTGATATATATATTCAAACACGATACAGGATACTAACTAAAGAATCACGTACAGATGAATTCAAACAAGGAATAACCGCCTTGAAAAATTGTAAACTTGTAATAGAAGGAATAAGAAAAGATTTTTGGGAGGAAAATATATCGGAAGAAATATCGAAGTTTCAGGAATTTTATAACGATGGAATTAAAGATATAGGTGCTTTTATCGGAGTATTTAAAGAAACTGCATTGGAAAATGGAGAAATTTATAAGCCATCTAATGGAGAACGGGGAATTCTATTGATGCAGAAATTATTGGATTCAGAAAGTGATGTATATATTTTAGATGAACCAGAGTTGGGAATGGGAAATTCATATATAACGTCTAATATACTTCCGAGATTGACTGACCTTGCAAAACGGAGAAAAACAGTAATTATAGCAACCCATAATGCCAATATTGCAGTTGGCACACTTCCGTACATTAGTATACTAAGAACTCATGAGAATGGAGTATATAAAACTTATGTTGGTAATCCATTTTATGATGAACTTAGAAATATAGACGATGAAACAGATACTAAAAACTGGACTCAAGAAAGTATGCATACTCTTGAAGGTGGAAAAATTGCATTCTATGACAGAAAGGATATTTATGAATCAGGAAAACAAATTGATTAATGTACACTTAGAAAAAAGGGAAAATAAAGATTATTTAGTATTTGACTTTGAAGAAGTTGCAGAAGTATGCCTTAATGATGATGAGAGCCAAAATAATTTAAAAAATATATTTGTAAAGTTACTTAATGAGATTACCAAGTGTTCAGTTGAATTGCAGTTTTTGGAAAAGCCAGAATATAAAACAGGATTATATATAGATGTATGTAAAGAATATATAAAGGATTTAAACAAAGAAATTGCGAATGTAAGAAAAAATATGCCAGAAAAATTAAAATTACAGTCATAACACCATGATAACAAAATGTTCAAAAACCACATGGACATAGCGGAAAATATGCATATTCTGGCACAGAACAAACAGAAAATTCATTTGGTAACATATAGTTGCAATGGCAATAAATTCGTTTCGTATTGTAGAAAGTTTCGTTTCCAGATATTCGAAAATCAAACGCTATCCGGAACTATAGCTCCCGAAGTCCGGACAGGTGGCTCAGAGAGTTCCGGAATAATCATTCGGGCTATTATTTTTATAATAAAGGAATGATTTGGAGAGAAGGAAAATGCACAAAGAAAATGAAATTCATAGAGATTATGAAATTGAAGAGTTTGTTTTTGATGATTGTATAAAAGAACAAGTGAAAGAATTGCTTGGTAGATATAGAAGTGATTTTCGTGCAAACAAGGATAGTAATTTTGGGGGTCGAGATTTGACAATGGAATTTGGAGGGATACCATTATTTGAAGATTTAAAATATTTTTATAATAACGATGTGTGCATATCATGTGCTACTTGCATTTCAATTATGAAAAGTACTAAATATAATTTAAGAACATTTGCATATTATTATGAAAATGCTGTGCATAGAATTGAAGAGACATGGGAGTATGTTCATATACTGTTAGGGGAAATTTTAGATTTGGAATTGGTTGTTGGAAAAGATATTCGAGATGCGAATATTAGATACTGTAGTGGTACATGGGATTTTTCCAAAAGCGAAAGTGGATATAAGCCTATATTTCATCCGTATAAGGGAAAACAGTTAAAGGAAGCAATTGAGGCAACTAAGAAAGATAATGTTTTACTGAATGCCTCGGTAAATCGAAAGAAAAGTGTTTTTCATAAAGTATTAAGAAAGAAAATGTCATTGAATGAAAGAATTGCAAAAATTATAGAGTTGTATTTTTCGGAAGAGGCAAGTGAAATGCATAGAATTAGAAATGAATTGGTTCATAGGAGACCTTTGGGATCAAAGTTTTCTGTCGGACCATGCATGATTAGCTCTGGACAGGCGATAAATATAAATCCAAATGGTTGGTTCGAATTTAGAAATAAAGAAGTACTTATAGAAAAGAATCTTTCTATAATTAGAGAGGTTTTACAAACGATTCAAGATATTATTTTTAATCATGATCTGCCGAATACAAAAGAGAATGAGAATCAAGAGTTTTTTCTTGCTAGTTGTGTTTGCACGTCATGTAAAGAAAATGTAGTCATTCCGCGAGAAATGTATGGTTATTTCAAGGAGAAAAAGTTGAAAGTACCATGCCCTTGTTGTGGAAAGAATGGATTAATTAAGAACGGAAATGTACCTGTGGATGATAGGATGTATTATCAAAGTTTTTGGCAATATAACGAGGTAATTGCAAAATATGCAGAAACGATGTTTGAAAAAGAGGATTGAAATATGACATACGCACACACAATTATAGAAATAAGAAATTGTGTGTACATGTCAAGGAAGTGCATAGCTATGAAGTGCTATACTTCAGGAGTATGATTGTCAGACGGCACATTGTGGGAGGCGCAAACCACACTTGATTTCATCCAGCCACTGCCTGGCAGTCATGCCCTCTGGTCTTTTTAGGCATTGACTGATGATATTTTTCCAATACTGTTTGCGAACCTCGTGTGTACACTTGCCCATTTGATCTATCCTCCTATAAAAACTACAAAACCCCCAAAGAGTTTTTAGATTTTTTATAGTATGGCACAAAGTCAGGTCTTAGTTAAGGCGAGAGATTTGACGCTTACGATGTAAGAACTGGAAGTTGCAGATATCTGCTTAATCAGCAGACACTTGATTTTACTGACTTTTGCCCCATTTTCTGGTATAATGATTGCAAGGATTTTGACGAAAACAAATCGTTTTTCTTGCAGTTTTTTACAGATTTTGAGCATATAGGGGCTAAAACAATGTACAAACCGATCGACAAGCTACAGCATTCCTTCCTTGATTTCAACCAGCCTTTGGGTCTCCACATGAATCCGGATAACCGCTGGATCAAACTGGCTGACCGTATCCCATGGGATACGTTTGAAGCCAAATACGCTGAACTTTTCCCAAGTGATACCGGTAATGTAGCCAAGCCTCTTCGCATGGCGTTAGGAGCTCTGATCATCCAGACCAGGTTCCAGTATTCTGACCGTGAACTCGTGGAGCAGATCGCTGAGAATCCGTATCTGCAATACTTTATCGGGCTTCCCAGCTTTCGGGAAGAAGCTCCGTTTGATGCAAGTACACTGGTTCTTTTTCGTAAACGCATTTCCGCAGAAATGCTGATGGAAGTAAACGAGTATCTTCTTGCGCATAAGGATGATGACAAAGATGACCATACTCCGCCATCCGGAGGAAAACCAATGATGATGGTACTGCAAAAGAAGATACACACAAAGGAACGCTGACCCTTGATGCAACCTGTGCGCCTGCAAACATACGTTATCCGCAGGATATCTCACTGTTGAATGAAGCAAGAGAAAAACTGGAGACCATGATTTACCGTTTTTGTAAATGCTATGGTTTTAAGTTGCCAAGAAGATACCGTAAATGTGCCAGAAAAGAGTATCTTGCATTTGTTAAGAGCAGGAAGCGCACGGCAAAGAAAATCCGCAGACAGCTTGGCTACGTAAAAAGAGATCTTGGCTATCTGGAACAGTTCATGAGTGATGGATACGCCATGACAGGTAAGGATATCGGTCTGTATCTTACCATCATCAGGCTGTATGAACAGCAACAGTATATGTATGATAACAGAGTCCATTCTGTGGAGCATCGCATTGTAAGTATTTCGCAGCCATGGCTCCGGCCGATCGTCAGAGGTAAGGTCAAAGCACCTGTTGAATTTGGTGCAAAATTTGATCTCAGTCTTGACAGCGAAGGTTATGGGCGTATCGAAAAAATATCTTTCGAGGCATACAACGAGAGCACCTGCCTGATTGAAGCAATAGAACGATTCAGAGAGCGTACCGGTTATTATCTGGAACGGGTCCTGGCAGATCAGATATACCGGACCAGGGAAACCAGGAACTATTGCAAGGAACATGGAATCCGGTTATCAGGTCCAAAGCTGGGCAGACCAAGCGCTACAACAAAAGTTGATAAGAAACAGGAGTATCAGGATAATACCGATAGAATCGAAGTGGAGCGCACCTTAAGTCTGATCAAACGCTGTTATGGTATGAGCTGCATTACCACAAAACTGGAAGAAACGCAGTTGACTTCTATCGCATTATCTGTATTCGTGACGAATCTGTTCAGGATTCAGCGGCGAATACTTTACGCTCTTTTGCATCTGTTCCGCTTCTGGCATGACTGGAACAGATGTAAGAGCTGGAAGCTGCAGATAGATACTTAATCAGCAGACACTAATTAACAGCTCTTTCTCTCTCATAGATAATTCCATCAAATTCACCCTTTCATGGCATAAAAAAAGCAACCGGAACATCTCTGTTTCGATTGCCATAGTAATAATATCACACCTATTTTGGCATTACAATTATATCATTGTTAGTCTGTCGTTAGTCTGCCGTTAATTCATGTTTCATTTTAACATAATGAAGAGCGAACATATAACCTTTTCCGATATCATTATCATTTCATAGTTACCACTCAGACTTACCACTTTATACCACTGTGATACGATATTTTGCAATACTTTACGAGGTTTGCAAGCTTATCACCAAACACGTTCGAACCCTTGTAAATCAAGCATTTCCGCCACTTTCAGCCGCTTACTTCTCCAGACGGATGTCTAGCGTTCATCAACGACCTGAAAGATGTAGAACTTGAGGTAATAGCTCTCGTCCGCTGCCCACAGGATCGGATGATCCGGGCCCTGTGTCTTGAATTCTACCTGGCGGAGACGCTTATGCGCACCATGAGAAGCCTCCCGGATTGTTTTGGCAAAAAGCTCCGGATCCATGAAATGGGAGCAGGAACAAGTTACCAGGAATCCGCCGTCTTTCACCAGCTTTAAGCCCCTAAGATTGATCTCACGATATCCTTTTACGGCATTTTTGATGGAATTGCGGGACTTGGTAAAAGCGGGCGGATCCAGGATCACCACATCATATTTCTCGCCCTGCGCTTCCAGCTCCGGCAATAACTCGAAGACATCCGCACATCGGAAGCTTACCGTATTTTCCAGTCCGTTCAGCTTCGCATTTTCCGTTGCCTGATCCACAGCCAGCTGAGAAGCATCCACACCCAGAACACTCTTCGCTCCGGCAATTCCCGCGTTCAATGCAAAGGAGCCGGTGTGTGTGAAGCAGTCCAGCACCTTTTTATCCTTACAGAAACGATGAATGGCGGCACGGTTATTCTTCTGATCCAGGAAAAATCCAGTCTTCTGTCCGTCCTCTACATCCACCATGTAATGCACACCGTTCTCCACAATCTCTACTTTCGTGTCAAACGGTTCGCCGATGAAGCCCTTGTAACGCTCCATCCCCTCCTGTAAGCGTACCTTGGCATCGCTCCGCTCGTAGACACCGCGGATGGTAATGCCATCCTCCGCCAGTACTTTCTTCAAAGCATCAATGATCACAAGCTTCCACTTGTCGATTCCCAGTGCCAGAGATTCCACTACCAGTACATCCGAGAATTTATCAATGACAATACCCGGCAGGAAATCCGCCTCTCCGAAGATCAGACGACAGCTAGAGGTATCGATGGTCTCCTTGCGGTAATTCCAGGCATCCCGTACCCTCTGTTCAAAAAATGCCTCATCGATCACCGTATCCTTCCTGCGCGCCAGCAGACGGAGTGTGATCTTGGAATTGGTATTGATATAACCGTATCCCATGAAATAGCCGTCAAAATCATGAATGTTTACAATGTCGCCATTCTCAAACGTCCCCAGGATGGATGCGATCTCATTATCAAATACCCACATTCCCCCGGCTTTCAGCGTTCTTCCTTCTCCTTTTTTCAGCGTTACCGTTGTATTGTACATAGAATTTCCTCTCTTAATTTCGTGATTTTATCGTTTTTGCAACTTTTTCTTCTATCATATTCGTTTTTTGCTTGACAATCAATGGGTTTTTATTTATTATTTTAATGTTGACGCGATTCGTGTTAACAAAATCGTCGCGTGGCTCAGTTTGGTAGAGCGCTGCGTTCGGGACGCAGAGGTCGCAAGTTCGAATCTTGTCGCGACGACGAAAAATACTCCCTCACACATGTGTGAGGGAGTATTTTTGTTCTTGCAACTATTCAAACTTACGACCTCTAACTGGTTCGGACACACCGTTCGGGCGCAGAGGGCTCACGAGGTCCAGTGGACCTCGGCTTTGAGCCGACCGAAGCGGAGCGGAGACCCCACGAGGTCCGGGGGACCTCGGCCTGGACCGACCGGAGCGGAGCGGAGACCGTAAATTCAACTTTCGCTGGTTCAATCACGGGATGAACGCCGCAAATTCTCTCCAATCCCCATAATCACAAACACCGTCGAAATATTCATCACCTGCTGGAAGCTGAACATATTGTTCACCGTATAGGCCAGCACACAGAACCCGCAGGCTCCCACCAGCATCGACTTTTTCCCGGCATGCAGGAAATTACGGATTACTGAGATCATCATTCCCGCATAACTGACCAGCCCCAGCACTCCTATATCCACCAGGATTGTCAGCCATTCATTATGTGCATTAGTGAGGCGGTTTCCATAGAAGAAATCATACACCATATTTTGCAGCTCCGGGCTGGCCTCATTCGACAGAAACGCATACATGCAATCCGGCCCTACGCCGAAAATCTTATGTAACAGATCTGCTTCCCAGAAGCATCTGGCTCCCGTCGACCAGGTGGCTCCCCTGTTGCTGCCCCAGGCCGCGCTGAACACCAGCCAGTTGCTACCCCCGTCACCTGCTGTCTCCGTCAGAAAGGACGTCAGTTTTCCGCCCAACAGCGTATTCGCCAGGATAAACGCTAATAATGCCACGCTCACAACCGGCAGTGCTACGCACAATATCCGATAGATGCCCCAAAAAAGTTTCCCACGGTATTGATTTCTGTTATTGCTGGTATGTACCAGCCACAGTACCACTACTGACACGATCGTCATAATCACACTGATTGCGGAAAACGTCAGGATATCCGTCACTTTTTCCATTGGCAGTTCCTGCGAAAGCACATTGCAGCTCCGCAGAATATATGTGATCAGACATGCCACCGATAACAATGTCATTTCCTGCCAGAAGCATTCCATTTTTCTGCCATCTTTCACAGACATGCCAAACAATACAAACAGCATTACGGCTAAAGTTACAACACCACTGCTACTGCCCTGGGTTACCAGAGAAGCAAAACCAATCGTCACATACCCCATCAGCAGCGCTCTCTTCCAAGTGATCTCCGATCCCATCCACCATAACAGATAAACTCCACCGAACAGCACCGTCACCAGATAACCGCAATACCAGTTAATATTTCCCACGGTAGAAATAAAGGAGGAATTGATGATCTCCTTATCTACAAGGCACAGCCCGAATTTATTCATATATCCGAGGAAAAAAACAATGGTCGACACCGGCAATGTCAGGATCACGATCCAGTCGTTTCTCTGCCACATCCGTGAGATCATAAAATATACAATGACCGCTCCCAGCTGGGTCCACATCCCCATCCTCCAGGATGCCGTCCCCCACAGTGCCTCCTCCCGATACCGGGTAAACACATAGGACATTACCACGGCAATCCCGTATAGAGCAGCAAATTTATCCGTGGTGTTCAAAGCCTGCCAGATTCTTTTCGGAATAGTCCGAAATTCCGGAAGCTCCTGTTTCTGCTTTGCCACAATGAGGCGAAGGATCAGCCACAACACAAATACCGGAAGCAGACATTTCCCCACATAAGTCATAGTCTTAATAAAAAAATTCTCCTTGTCTGTTCCGATCTGGGCATAGCCCCTGTTGTACAACGGCAGTACAGCCAATATCACAAACAGATAAATACCGATCACAAGATCACACAGGAAGCGGCTGAAGCTGCACAACGTCTCCGCCACTGATTCCACTGTTTTTTTTCCTTTTGTATTTTTTGCCATAGGTCCATCTCTCCAAAGCATGCTTCATCTAATACTTTTATGATAGCTTTCGCCACTTCTTTCGTCAATCTTTTCTCATTCCCGCCGGCCCTGCTCCCGCTGCCGGTCATACATACGGGCCAGGCTGTGATAAGTCTCATAGATGAGCACAAATCCCAATGGCCCCTTGATGATCCCCCAGACGCCAAACAGCCGGATTCCGGCATATAACGACACTAGCACTGCTATGGGGGATACCCCTATTTTCCTGCCGATGAGACGAGGCTCCATGACCTCCCGCAGAAAAATGCAGACCACATACAATACACCACAGACCAGCGCCCGGCCCCAGTTGCCATCCAGGATCTGAAACATGCCCAGCGGAACCAGTACCACTCCCGTTCCGATAAAAGGCAGCGCATCTAAAATCCCCGCCAGGATCCCCCACAAAATACCATGTTTTATTCCGGCGATTCCTAATGTTGCCGCGGCTGTCATGGCAATCGTGGTCATAATGATCCCCTGGGCCTTTACAAAAGTGGCAATATAACGGACGATTCCGCAGATCACCTCCAGAAGTACATGACAGGCCTCCTGATCCAGCAGACGGTTCATAATACCGTCATAGTCTTTCGCCAGCAGCACCGAAGCGATCAAAAACGTCACCAGAAATCCTCCCAGTTCCGCGAACCACTGCACATACTGCATAGACTGGGAAAGCATTCCCGGCAGAATATTTTCTTCCAGTGAATCCAGCCCCTCCTGTAGTCTGCCACTGACCGTATTTTCCAGATACGCAGTGTCCACACCAATAATCTCTCCCACGCTGCGACACAGCCCCCGGACGGCTTCCAGCCACTCCTGCTCCCGCAGTTCCAGATTGCCGATCCATACCGGCAGGCTGCCTAGCATCCAGGACACCAGAATCCAGAGTAACCCCACTAGCAACACTGTTGCCACGATGAGAAGCACTATGGCACTGAGGGGTCTGGGAAAATGCAGACGCTGATTCATCCGCTTCATCATTGGCCCAAAAATTGTGACAAACAGCATGGCCAACAGTACCGGTGCCGACAGAGGTGTCAGATATTGCAGAAAAAAATAGACTGCCCCCGTTACCAGAAGCAGTACTATCATCTTTTTTCCTATTATTTTTTTGCCAAATTCTCCCCAATCCATGCCGCACACTTCCTTTTTGGGATTAGTGTGTGCCGGACAGGCTTTTTTATCCTTCGAAAATATCCTCCGAAGGAATTTTTGTAAATTTTTCAAATGCAGGATTCTGCGGTTTCACCCGGAATGACATCTTTTTGCCGTTGCCGGGATGGGTAAAATCCAGAGAATATGCGCAAAGTGCCACGCCGCGATATGCCGGACTCCCCGCCGTTCCGGCGACTGTAGTGTTCCCGTATTTGGTATCTCCCAACAACGGCCATCCCGCATGGGCAAACTGCACGCGGATCTGGTGGAACCGTCCGGTCCCAATGCAGACATCTGCCAGTGCCAGCGGCATAGGCTGATTAATTTTCTCCAAAATGCTATAATGCAGTTTTGCGATCTTTGCGTCCGGAAAATTCTTCTCTCTGCCGGTGACTGCCACTGCCACGCTGCCCTCTTTCCGTAGATAATCCACAAGCTCCCCTTCCGAAGCATCAGGATATCCACAGAGTACTGCATAATACTGTTTATTCAATGTGCCCGCCGACAATTGTTTCGTCAGAACTGCTGCCGACTTTTTCTCTTTGGCGAATACCAGCACACCCTCCACCGGCTGATCCAGCCTGTGGATCACCGCCAGATAAGGCTCTCCCTGTCCGGCTCCTGCCTGTTTCGCCAGATAGGACTTCAATTCACTGACCACATCTGCCTGTCCGATCCGGGCAGACTGTACCGCCAGCCCTGCCGGTTTGCGGATCACCAGTACGCTGTTGTCTTCGTATAATATCTCTGTTCTCATTTTCGCAGCCCCTTGGGATAATGGTTCTTCATGATGCCTCCGGCCAGTTTTCCCCAGCCCAGGCTGATGTCGTCCACGCAGATCAGATACCAGCCTTTCTCGCCTTCCGCGGAAAAAGTCTGTCCCTTCAGATAAGCAGCCGCTTCCTCCACGGACAGATTCCATACATGCTTCACATCCTTCGGGCACAGCGCCAGTGCCAGCGCATGAGCCGGTTCGAAACGATTCTTTTTCAAGGTTCCTAGGTGCAGTCCGGGACGCAATACCTTCAGTCCTTTCACCCCGGGCATTCTCTCCGGCATGCGGTACAGGT
>OLGB01005149.1_pt1 | contig 10468 bp, 9 predicted proteins | sample 1605691 | NCBI WGS metagenome assembly OLGB01 (sample SAMEA3888925, study PRJEB22519) | human gut metagenome | biome: human gut; feature: human-associated habitat; material: faeces | place: Denmark | collected 2010
TTGTTTTCATCCCACTGCTGTCGGTATTTTATACTATTTTTCGGGAATACGTATATCTGCACCTGAAAAAACAACATATCAAACAGGTAACAGCAACAAAAATAGAAGAATATACGGAAGAAGAAATTGCTAAGTTCAATAATTTAACTGATATTGAAGTGTTAATGAATACCCTTAGTGAATTAGATAAAATTGATAATTTTTATATAAAGACTACAGGTAAAACTACTACGAAAGCTGGTTTTATACCTTATAATCAAAATACTGAAACTACTCTTTATTCAATTAATAGAAATATGTATAATAATATATCTTCTACTTCAGCATTTGTTAACCATTATCATACTTCTTATACTATCGGTAATCAAGTTTATTTCTATGATAGTGAAGATAAAAAAACATTAAAAACAACTGATTTAAAGTATAAAGAAACTTTTGGTAAATTACCAACATACAGTACAGTTTTTAATTATATTATTACTGAGGCTGATATCATTTCTTCTTCAAGAGTTGTGAATGCCGACAAACTTGAGTTTAAGTTTAATCTAAATACAACTACAACAACCGAAGAATTGAAAAAAAAAATGAAAGTTTTTGGAGGATTATCTAGTTATCCAACTTTTGAAGTAGTTATGTTAACTATCGTAATTGACGCAAATTTCCGTCTTATATCATTTGATAATCACGAAGAATATTTAACTAATAAAGCTCCTCTTGGTGATATTCACTGTATTCAAGATTTATCATCAACAACATATTACGAAGATTATGAATTACCCGATTACAAAGGATTCCTAAAACGTGCAAATGGCTAAATTAAATATTTAGCCTTTTATTTTTGCTTTTTTGTTTACAACTATACAAAATATGTTATAATAAACTATATTAATTATAAAATTTGGAGGTAAATCTATGCATGACACTCTTAAACTTTTTGGTGTGTTTAGCATTCCGACTTTTGGAACTCTAATCGCAACTGGTGTTTTATTTTTTGTTATATTATTAATACATTTATTAAGAAAGAATAATGTCAATGAAAGAACAATTGATAATATCATACTTATCGGTGGTATATCAGGAATTGTTTTCGCTTTAGGTGCACACGTATTTGACACTTTATGGCACAGTATATCTTATATGAAAGAGCATGGTACTTCATTTGAAATGCTTTGGGATCAAGGCGGTGTTACTTTCTCTGGTGGATTATTCTGTGGAATTATTTGCTTTTTCATTATTTATCCAATATTTATGAAAACTGAAAGAGATAAAGTATTCTTCTATTTTGATTTCATCGCCATTGGAATATGTATTGCCCATGCTTTTGGTAGACTTGGTTGCTACTTTGGTGGATGTTGTTATGGAAAGGTTGTTCCACAAGGCACATTCTTATCAATGATATATCCAACTGAATTGGGATATGAAAATATATATCCTACGCAATTATTTGAATCAGTATTCTTATTTATTCTTTTTGCAATATTACTTTTTGGGGTAAAGAAAAATCGTACCGCATGGTATTTAATTGGATATAATGTATTCCGTTTCTTATTAGAATACTTTAGAGGCGATGATAGAGGTTCTAGCCCATTTGGTGCTTTAAGTCCTTCTCAACTTATGAGTATCATTTTATTAGTTTTTGGAATTGTTGTCTTGATTTTCAGAAAACAAATAGAAGAAAAATTAAAAACTACTAATAAAATTGTTCAAACTGAATCCGAAACTACCGATACTCCTGAAGAAGAAAACCAATTAGTTGTTACAGAAGTTGTTTACAAAAATAACTTTTTAAATAAATGTAAGAAACATAATTTTATGACTCTTTATCTTTCTTGTTTTATTTTCGTCTTAAGCTTAGTATTCTTTGGAATGATTGGTAACGGCGTTAATAACAATGTTTCTACTAAACAAGTAACTAAACTTGTTAATGCTGGCGCAAATTTTGATTACACGATAGACGATAATTTAGTTCATGTATATGTTGATGAAAATAACGTATTATCATTCGAAACAACTAATGGTAGTAGTCACTATCTATATCAACCTATTTATGGCAAAGTATATATTAAACTTACAAATAGTGTTGTTATCGAAGATACTGCTAGTTATTACTATCATTACAATATTTATCAAACTAAAAACATTACTGAACCTAAAAAAACTGAAGTAACTGGTTGTTATAATGCCTATAAAATGGATGAAATATTAGGTTTCTATTCAAATACTAAGGGACCTGCTGAAATGGAAAAAGCAGCTATTAATGCCTTTATATTATCAGCAACCAAAGTTTTAGGAAGTAACTCTAAAGGTAACTTACATATATTATTCTTTGTTATATTAATACTTGAATTATTATTCATTATTTCGTATATTGTATTTTTCTTCTTTGGAACTAAAATATTTCCAGTTGAAGAAATAGCAGTAAATATATGTGAGGAACCTGTAAATGAAGAAAATTAGAATTATTGATTATATCGTAAGTATCATCTTTTCAATTACTTTTATTATATTACTAGGATGTGTTGCGGTACTACCAATTGCTAAATCGAAATCTTATTATTTAAGTGAACACAAGAAAAACAATGTGAAACAAATTCTTCAAGAAACAAGCTTCAGAGGAGGAACTTGTTACTGTTATGATAAAGATGGAAACTATATGAGTTATTATGTTCCATATCATGAAGTAACTGATGAAGATATTATTAATGCTACAAACCATATAATTGACTACTTATATAGTGAAAAAGTTGAAAGTATGCAATTTCAAGTTGATACAGATGAGGGAAAAGTTGATTTCTTCTCTGAACAAGCTATTGTGCATATGGCTGATGTAAAAGTATTATTTATCGGTGGTATTAAGTTATGTTATATATGTATTGTTATTTTTGTTTTATGTCTAGTTTATTTAATATTGACTAGAAAACATTCATTTAACATTCTACTAAACGTATATTTAAGAACCCTTATTGTTTTCGGTGTTGCAACTATCTTAATAGGCTTATTCGCTATGATTGATTTTGATACAGCATTTGAAGTATTTCACAAAATTATCTTTCCGGATAGTTCTAAAGTTAAACTTGCTTTATCATTTAGTTATACCGATACGTTAACCAATGTTTTAACCGCTGAGTTCTTTATGCACATTGGTTTTGCAATTGGAGCAATCTTCATTATATTAATTGGTTTAAGTATCTTTTTAGATTTATTTCTCAAAAAGCGTCTAATAAAAAACACATAAAACGGTCAAATGACCGTTTTATTTTTTTAATTCAATATTGTAGAACGCATCAAGTCCTGCAAATGTTGCGGTTTCTTGAAGTTCATCTTCAATTCTAATTAGTTGATTGTATTTGGCAATTCTATCAGTTCTTGAAAGTGAGCCTGTTTTAATTTGACCAGTATTTAATCCTACAGCAATATCAGCAATTGTTGTATCTTCTGTTTCACCACTTCTATGAGATATGATTGCGGTATAGCCAGCTTTTTTAGCCATTTCAACTGCCGCAAAAGTTTCAGTTAATGAACCAATTTGATTTACTTTAATTAGAATTGCATTAGCAACTTGTTCTTTTATTCCGCGAGATAATCTTTCGGTATTTGTTACAAATAAATCATCACCAACTAATTGAACCTTTTTACCTAAACGTTTAGTAAGAGTTTTCCATCCAGCCCAATCGTCTTCGGCAAGACCATCTTCAATTGATATGATAGGGTATTTTTTTACTAAGTCTTCTAAATAATCAATCATTTGATTAGTTGTAAGTTCTTTGTTTTCGCTCTTTAGAACGTAAACTTGTTTTTCCTTATCATAGAATTCACTTGAAGCTACATCTAGTCCAAAGAATATATCTTTTCCAAGTGTATAACCAGCATTTTTGATTGCTTCACTTACAAGTGATAATGCCTCTTCATTTGAAGAAAGAATTGGAGCGTAACCTCCCTCATCACCTACACCAGTAGATAAACCCCTTTTCTTAAGTACAGTTTTTAAATGATGGAATACTTCAGCTCCCATTTGAATTGCTTGTTTAAATGTTTTAGCACCTGCAGGGATTATCATTATTTCTTGAATATCGATACACCATGAAGCATGTGCACCACCATTTAAAATGTTCATCATTGGAGTTGGTAGTGTATGTGCAAAGAAACCACCAAAATAGTTATATAAAGGCATATCATAGTATTCAGCTGCAGCTCTTGCGACTGCCATTGAAACACCTAATATAGCATTTGCACCTAATTTTTCTTTGTTTTTAGTACCATCAAGTTCTAACATTACTTGATCAATTGACATTTGGCTAGTAACATCATAACCAATAAGTTCTGGTGCTATTACTTCATTTACATTTTGAACTGCTTGTAATACACCTTTACCTAAAAAACGTTTTTCATCTTTATCTAAGTTCCAAAGCTTCGTGTTCACCAGTTGATGCACCACTTGGAACTATTGCACGTCCTACGCATCCAGATTCAGTAGTTACCTCAACTTCAACAGTTGGATTACCTCTTGAATCTAAAACTTCACGTGCGTAAATATCAACAATATATGGCATAATTTTTTACCTCCTTAAATTATTCATACATATATATTATATCAAGTTTATTGAATTATATCAAAATAAAAGAAAATTTTTAAGAGAAAATACCTATTCGTTAGAATAGGTATTTTAATCATTTACTATTTAGTGTATGATGCCATTTCAGTTAAATCTATTTCTGTTTCGAATGAATAGCCTACACCTTTTACATCAATAGTGTTAAGTTGTAAAACACATTTAGTATAATTAAGTTCACTAATTTGTTGAAGATCAGATGCCATTATTGTTATTATTGCAACTTTTCCATTTTGATCATAAGTTACTTCACCTAAATATTTTGATTTGCAACCACCTTCAACGAGATATAAATCAAGATAAGCGTATGTGCTTAAGAATTGAACATCGGTTAAACCAGGTAAAATTGTAACGATAATTTTATCTTCTTCTTTAACAATAGAAATACTAGCAACTTCTGTTATATCATTTTTTGGATATTTCCAACTAATTATACAATTAATTTTTGAAAGTATAGCTCTATCTTCTTCGGTAAATTTATAGTTATGTTTACCTATTAATTGTTTTGCGGCAGTAAGATTAGCTACAAGATTTTCATCAATTAATTGAAGGTATAAATCCATTTCAGAATTAGGGTCTAATACATCGTTAAGTTCTTTAAGAGCCTTAGTAATTCTATTAAGTTTTGCAGTATCATTTGCAACTTCAATCCACAAATCTAATAATGCTTCTAAATCTTCTACATCACTATATTTACTTGCATTTGAAGCAACTAAAATAAGTTCTTTAAATCCTTCAATGTTATTGCGTAATGCAGAAACAAGTTTATCACCATCAATTTCTTCACCACTTGTTAAATTTAAATATTCAAAATATGATTTAATGTATGGAGCAAGTTCGTCTACTAAATCAGTATCAATATAATCAATTACTTTTGGAAGTAATATTTCCATTACTAATGCAATGATTTCTTTATCACCTGGTTTTTCAGAAATTGAACTCATAATAAATCCAACAATTGTACTAACATCTTCAGCTGTTACTTTCTTAGCATCGATATAAGTAATGAATCTACCAATAATAGTGATAAATTTATTGATTTCTTCTTCGTTAAGTTTTATACCTAATGCAACTTGAATTTCATTTATAGTAGGTAAAACTTCTGAAAGAGATTCAAACATAAGAGATAATTCTTCTGCACTTATTTCATATGAAGTAATAACATCTTTTAATGTAGCGATTAAATTATTTACTAATCTAGCAAGTTCAGCATTAGCTTTATCCATATCTAAACTTGAGCCTAATAAATATGCTTTTATGACTGCTTCAATGTCATAATTCTTAGTATCAACAGATTTTAAGAATGCAAGAACTTTATTTAAACTTTCAACTACAGAATATGATCCAAGTTTAGAAATATCTTTACTAACAGAATCACCAACGATAGGTGCTAATAAATTAGCTAATTGTTCTAAGATCGAATCAATTGCTTCGCATTGTTCTTTTGTAGGTAAAACTGAACTGATAATATCAATTGCTTGATTTTTCAAACCAACTACTTTTTCTAAGAATGCAGGTAATAATGAAAGATCTGCCATTGCTTGGTTCATTTCATCGCCTAAATTTCCAAATGCTTCAATAATTGGAGCTAAAGCAACTTGAACTGATAATATTTGATTTACAACATCAACTATTGTTTGACCATTAACAGAAATACATGCTCTAACATCACGTAATTGTTCTTTTAAAGCTTTTGATAAAGCTTCATATTGTTCGTTTTGATTAATAACACAACTATATAATTCATCTAATGCGGCAATATACGCCTCAAATTTTGCACTTGAATCTGAATTATTTTTTCCTTGGTAGAAATAATTACCATAGGCAGCTATGTCTGAAATTTTTATTGTTAATTTTTCTTCTTTAGAAATTTCAACAACGATTTCGTCACCGTTACGATATACTGAACATTTTGCATTTTCACAAATTTTATCAATTACACTTGATAATTCAAAGTAGTAACTATTAGTTTTGGTAGATTTTAAGATATATGGAGCTAATTGTTCAACAAAGTATTTATCATCTGAATATTTTTCATACATAGTTGAAGGAGTATATAATTTTTCTTCAATTAGTTTACGATATAATTCTTCAAGCATAGTTGCACTACTTTCTGATAATTCAGGTTTTGTGCCTACTTGTTGATCTAATGCTATTTGTCCTAATATGCAACCATATATAGCTGATATTTCTAATAATTCTTTAGCGTTATCAGCTTGTAATATTGCTAAAATATTTTCTAAAGGATTTTCGCTACCATTTGCAAGAGCTAATAATTCTTCTGGAGTAACATTATATTTTGCTAAAGCGTATGCAAGTTCTTTTACGCTTTCTTCATATCCTGTTGCAGGTAAATTAAATTTTTCGATTACTTCTTGTACTTTAGCTTCATCAATTTCATTACGATATACAACACTAGTTGATAATTCAGATACTGACTTTGCATCTTTTGCAGCAACGCAAATTAATACTTCAATTTTATCTGTATTTTCAAGAGTATATGAAGTAGTTGTTACTTCTTTTGCAACGCCATCAACATATACGATATAACCTGTTGCACCTTCTACCGCATTCCAACTTACAACGTTTCCATTAATTACAACATTTGTAGGCGTAGCAACCTTTTTAACAGGCTCTACAGAGATTTCTTTCCATACAGCTACTAGAGTTATATCTTTAGTAATTTTAGTACTGAAATCAAATTTTCCACCATCTAATGTCCAATATTCGAAAGTATAACCTTCTCTTGTTGGATCAGCTGGTTTTTGTACTGTCCCCTTATTTTTTACAGTTACAGTTTCTACTGCTGTACCACCACAGCTATCAAAAACAACAGTGCGTTTCTTTGCGCATGCTGTAAAGAAGCCTGCTAAACATACTACAGCAAGTAATAAAACAACTTTAATTGTAATACTTCTTTTTTTATTCATTTTTTAATTTCCTTTCTTTTAATTTCACAATATCATTATACACTATTACCCATTAAAATGCAACATTTTTTATAAAAATTAAACTTTGTTTATTTGAATTAAAAAAGCATATCACCTATTTAACATTTCAGGGATATGCTTATATATTATAGTTTATTTGCTTTTAAATCTTGGAAGTAACCAGCAACACCAATCATTGCGGCATTATCAGTACAATTTTTGATACTTGGTACCGTTAGTTTAACACCAATTTTATCCATTTCTTCTTTCATTTTACTACGAAGACCTTTGTTTGCGGCAACACCTCCCGCAATCAATACTTGTTTGGCATTGAATTCTTTGGCAGCCATTATGGTTTTTGATACTAGTACATCAATAACTGCTTCTTGAAAACTACAAGCTAAATCATTATAGTTTAGAGTTTCATTTCTTTCTTTACATTTATTATGTAAATTGATTACTGCTGATTTTAAACCTGAGAAACTAAAATCATAACTATCTTTTGCTAGTTTTATGTGTGGTAGTTTATATGTAGGTTTACCAAGTGCTGCCATTTTATCTAAAATTGGACCACCTGGATATCCTACCTCCACAACTCTTGCAACTTTGTCATAAGCTTCCCCTACAGCATCATCAAGAGTTTCACCAAGTACTTTAAAATCATAATGATCTTTCATATACACTAGTTCAGTGTGACCTCCTGAAACAACTAAAGCAATCAATGGAAAACTAAAATCAGATTCTAAGTAGTTTGCATATATATGACCATATATATGATTAACCATTATTACTGGTTTGTGATAGGCAAGTCCAATGGTCTTTGCCGCATTGATACCAACCATTAACGAACCAATTAATCCTGGTTCTGCAGTTACTGCTATTTTATCAATGTCATCATATGTTAAACCAGCCTCTTTCATTGCAGCGTCAATTACATATGTGATTTTTTCAATATGTCTTCTGCTTGCGACTTCTGGTACTACTCCACCATATAATTTATGAATTTCAATTTGTGTATATACAACATTGCACAAAACCGTTTTACCATCTTCAACAATGGCAACACTAGTTTCATCACAACTTGATTCTATTGCTAAAATTTTCATATAAACTCCTTTAGTAGTAATAATGCATCTTCACCGTTCTTGTAATACTTTTTACGCACTCCAACTTGTTTAAAGCCGTTTTTGGTATAAAAGTTAATACCTTTAATATTAGATGCTCTTACTTCTAGTGTAATTTTTTTTACATCTTTCATATCTTCAACCATTTTATCAAATAGTTTTTGTCCATATCCTTGACGTTGATAACTTTCATCAACAACAAAGTTTAGTACTTCAGCTTCTTGGAAAAAATAATATCTTCCAATATAACCAATGACTACATCGTCATTTTCTATTACATAAAAAGAAACACCATTATTTTTTTCAGATAATTCGCTTGCAAGTAGTTTTTCACCTAGTGATTCCAATAAATATTTTTCTTCTAGTTCAACCACTTTTTTGATATCGCGAAATTCCATTTTTCTTACATTAACCATTTATTTCACTTCTTAAGTAATTAGGAACGTAGTTAAAAACGTCTTCTTCTTTGTACAACTTTAATTCTACAATGTTTTTTGCAAGTTCACTTGCATTTTCAAATAATTCATCATTAACTTCAATTTTAGTTAAATCGTCATATTTTACAAGTTCAGTATCAATGCTAAATGCATCATCAACAATGACTTTAATTTCTTTATTAGTTATAGTTGCGACTTTATAGTAACTATGGTTTTTCTTAGCTACTATTCTTGCTATATATGTACCACTTGTACCTACTTTATGACAAAGTAGTAGATCTAAAGTAGAAAAACTATATAATTTACAATTTCTAACAAGTGCTAATACTTTGGCAATAGTACCCGAAATTCTTACACCAGTATATGAACCTGGGCCTCTTCCAACTAAAATTTCATTTATATCTTTTGTATCAACATTGTTTTTTTCTAATAGTTTTTCAAGACAATCTATTAGAGTTTCTGAATGATCATTTTTACTTTGTCTAACCATTGTATCAATAACTTGATTATCATACAAGGCTAAAAAAGAATAATTAGTTGAACTATCTATTAACAATTTCATATTTTTCTCCTATTGTTTTAACTACTTCATCTGGAAAATTCTTTAATTCTACTAAACGTTTAACATCACTTAAGCGATATATATTAATTACCCAAGTATCTTCTGGTAGTAAATCTTCAATGATGTTAGCCCATTCAATAATAGTAAGACCATTTTGATAAAAATATTCTTCTAATTCAAAGTCATCATTACTGCTACCTATACGGTATACGTCTAAATGATATAGTTTTTTTATATCGTTTACGTGATTTGTTACATCATATATTTTCATAATAGTAAAGGTTGGACTATTGATTACTCTTTCAACGCCTAGTGCTTGACCAATTCCTTTTGTAAAGGTTGTTTTACCTGCGCCTAAATCACCGTTTAAAGCTATTACTTGATTTGGTTTGCAATATTTAACTAGGTCTTTCGCAAAGTCCCACATTTCTTCTATTGAGTTTATTTGTATTTTTAATTCATTCATATTTGCCTACTTTCTTCGATATAGTTTAGTATGCCTAAATATATTTGAAATGCCATTTTTTCTAAATATGTATCATCAGTTAGTTTTTGTAAATCTATTTCATTGGTTAAAAAACCTATTTCTACTAGACAGCCTATTTTTGTGGTATTGTCAAGTACATATTTACCTGTTATTACTTTGGGTAAACGTTTATTTTCTTTATCTAACATTTGCAAACTGGTTTGAATAGTTTTTGCAAGATATTCGTTTTGTTGTTTATTACTACTATAAAAGGTTTGAAAACCTCTTACTGAACTACTCGGATAAGCATTTGCATGAATCGTTAGATAGATGTCACAA
>OLGB01005176.1_pt1 | contig 10431 bp, 9 predicted proteins | sample 1605691 | NCBI WGS metagenome assembly OLGB01 (sample SAMEA3888925, study PRJEB22519) | human gut metagenome | biome: human gut; feature: human-associated habitat; material: faeces | place: Denmark | collected 2010
CCGGTTATACTCCACCGTCGGAGCGGCAGGCGAGCTCTTCGCCATCCGTACCTCCCTCTTCGAGCAGATGCCCCCGGATACCCTGCTGGACGATTTCATCCTCTCCCTGCGCATAGCGATGAGAGGCTACAAGATCGCCTACAGCAAAGAGGCGTACGCCCTCGAGAGCGCCTCCCTGAACATGCGGGAGGAGGAGAAACGTAAAGTACGCATATCGGCCGGAGGATTGCAATCGGTATGGCGGCTACGGGGATTATTGAATATCTTCCGGTACGGGATACTGAGCTTCCAATACATCAGCCACCGGGTACTGCGCTGGACGCTGACGCCGGTCGTGCTCTTCGCCCTCCTGCCCCTCAACCTTCTCCTAGCCTGTACCGGGCATACCCTTTACACGGTCATCCTTGCCCTGCAATTAGCGTTTTACCTGCTGGGATACTTGGGGTATAAAATGGAAAAACGGAACATCCGGAACAAGCTATTATTCATTCCTTATTACTTTTTATTCATGAATATCAATGTCATACGAGGGTATAGCTATCTCGCTAAGCATAAAGGCACAGGCGCTTGGGAAAAAGCCAAACGAGGCGCGGGATAAAAAAATAAAAAAATAGATGGATAAATAGTCGTTATATGTCGACTTTAATTAATACTTTTGCGCTATTGATACTATTTGAATATCAAGAAAACTAGAACACAATTTAGATACAATGGATAAATTGGCCTCAGAGTATAAAGTTCTTATCGTAGATGATGTCCCTACAAACGTCATGCTAGTACAAGCCATACTGAAGAAAGAGGGATATACGCTTTTGACTTGCGACAGCGGGACAAAAGCACTACGCATAGCTAACGAGAAACACCCAAATCTGATATTACTCGATATCATGATGCCTGAGATGGACGGATATGAGGTCCTCCAGCATCTGAAAAGCAATCCCGAGACTACGGATATACCCGTGATTATCATGTCCGCCCTAAGCGATATGCAAAGCATCGTGAAAGGTTACCAATTGGGCGCCACCGAATACGTCACAAAGCCTTTCCAACGTGAGGAGCTGGTGAAGAGGGTGGCCCACCGCTACGAGCTTTACAGCATCAAGCGCATCAAGGCCGAGCTGGAGAACACGATCGAGTCTAGGGATACGCTATACTCCGTTATCGCCCATGACCTGCGTTCCCCGCTAGGCTCGTTGAAAATGATGAATAACGCCATCTTGATGATGGTGGACAAGGAGCGGGTAGGCGACGAGGTGTACGAGATGATCCAGATGATGAACAAGACCTCCGAGGAGATCTTCCTCTTGCTGGACAACCTGCTGAAATGGGCCAAGAACCGCTTGAACAAGCAGCACGTATATAAGCAACAGACCGACATAAACAGTATCATCGACAGTACCGCCGAGATGTATGTCCCGATGGCGGCGCAAAAAGGCGTGAAGATTATCCTAGAAAATCTGGATAAAGAGCTGGTAGGCTTGGTCGATATCGATATGCTCAAGACGATTATCCGTAACCTGATCTCTAACGCCATGAAGTTTAGTTTCGAGGGGGGCACGATCACCTTATCCTCACGCTCCGAGGGGGATTTCGTAACCGTTAGCGTGAAAGATACCGGCAAGGGCATCAAGAAAGAGGATCAAGACAAGCTCTTGAAACAAGACTCGCATTTCACGACCTACGGGACGAAGAACGAGAAAGGCTCCGGTCTGGGATTGATGCTTTGCAAGGACTTCGTGGAGCTTCATGGAGGAAAGCTTTGGTTCGAGTCCGAGGGCGAGGGCAAAGGAACGACCTTCCTGTTCTCGATGAAGGCGCTGAACCAAGAGGCATAGCCGATCGACGTACCGCCTGTCTCTACCGATCGTAGACAAGTGTCGTACAAACAAACTAAATATTTCGTATATTTGCATCCCGGATTAATATCCGGGATTTTTTTGTGTGCCGAGGTGACATTAGGTACATTATTATTTATCGTATAAACATTATTATCGTATGTATACCGTAATTAAACGTATGGAGATCTCCGCTTCCCATAGCTTGAGATTGTCCTACCCCAGCAAATGTGAGAATCTACATGGTCACAATTGGATGATCACGGTTTATTGCCGCTCCAAGGAATTAAACGCCGATGGCATGGTGGTCGATTTCAGTCATATCAAGAGATCGGTGAAATCCCTGTTGGACCACCAGAACTTAAACGATATCTTGCCTTTCAACCCGACGGCGGAGAACATAGCCTTTTGGGTATACGAGCAGATCCCATCTTGTTTCAAGGTAGAGGTAAAAGAGTCTGAGGGTAACACGGCGATCTATGAGGAAGATTAACGAAATATTCTACAGCTTGCAAGGCGAGGGGTTCCATACGGGGACTCCCGCCGTATTCGTCCGCTTCTCCGGTTGCAACCTGAGATGTAGCTTCTGCGACACCCGCCACGAGGAGGGCGTAATGATGACGGACGAGGAGATCGTGGAGAAGGTATCTTCCTTTCCCGCACGGATAGTGATCCTGACGGGAGGAGAACCTAGTCTGTGGATCGACAAGGCGCTTATATCCCGCTTACGTGAGGCGGGGAAACAGATCTGTATCGAGACGAACGGCACACGCCCCTTGCCCGACGGCATCGACTGGGTGACTTGCTCGCCCAAGGAGAACGCCCCGGTGGTATTGGAAAGGATCGACGAGATAAAGGTGGTTTATACCGGGCAAGACCTGTCCGCATACGCCGAAATCCCCGCACGGTACCATTTCCTGCAACCCTGCTCCTGCCAAAATACGAAAGAGGTAGTGGATTACATCCTCCGGCATCCCCGGTGGAGGCTAAGCCTGCAAACCCATAAACTGATCGATATCCAATAGATAGGGTGAGACGGGGTATCTCCCCCGTCTCTACTACTATAGATAACGGACTTCTTTACCTCTCACGGCGTCATTCACCACTCCATCGCCATAGGCCAACTCGCCATTCACGAAAGTCTTCCATACGCCATGGTGGAACGTATAGCCCTCGAAAGGAGACCAACCGCATTTGTACAAGATATTCTCCTTCGATACCGTCCAAGTCCTCTCCGGATCGATCAATACGATATCGGCGTAGTATCCGGGACGGATGTATCCCCTCCTATCGATACGGAACAGCTCCGCCGGCATATGCGCCATCTTCTCGACCACCTTCTCGTACGTGAAACGGCCTTCCATCGCCAGCTCCAACATCGTGATCAAGGAGTGCTGGATAAGCGGTCCTCCGGAAGCCGCCTTCAAGCAAGAGCCTTGCTTCTCCTCCGGTAGATGCGGGGCATGGTCGGTAGCCACGATATCGATCGTATTGTTATTGACCGCCTCACGCAGCGCCGTGCGATCCTCGATCGTCTTGATAGAAGGATTCCACTTGATACGATTACCGAATTGGGCGTAGTCGCCGTCATGAAACCACAGATGGTGCACGCAGACCTCGCCGGTTATCTTTTTCTCGCTCAAGGGAAGATGGTTACTGAGCAACGATAATTCCTTCTCCGTGGAGAGATGCAGGATATGCAAACGGGAATCCAAGCGGGTAGCCAGTTCAACCGCCTCGGCCGAGCATTGGTAGCAGGCCTCCTCGCTACGGATCTTACTATGGAAAGAGATATCCAGATCCTCGCCATGCAGGTTCGTGTAATACTGGATATTACGCCGGATCACCTCCTCTTTCTCCGCGTGGATGGCGATCAGCATACCGGCCTCGCCGAAGATACGCTCCAACGAGTCTTTCTTGTCCACCAGCATATTTCCCGTAGACGAGCCGAGGAAGAGTTTCAGTCCCGGCACACGGCTACGATCCAGCCTGCGGATCTCGTCCATATTATCGTTTGTCCCACCGAAGAAGAAGGAGTAATTCGCACGGGAGACCTCGGCGGCACGGTTGAATTTCCATTCCAGATCGGCGATCGTCGTGGTCTGTGGCTTCGTGTTCGGCATGTCCATGAAGGTCGTCACGCCACCGGCCACGGCCGCACGGCTCTCGGTCCCGATATCCCCCTTATGGGTAAGCCCGGGGTCCCGGAAATGCACCTGATCATCGATGACGCCCGGTATCAACCATTTCCCCGTAGCGTCGATCACTTGGTTCGCCTCGGCACGCACGTTCCCGGGAACCTCCCCCTCGAACTCCGCCGCGATCTTATCCCCCTCCACCAACACCGAGCCGATAAAAGAACGGCCCTCGTTGATGATTCTCGGATTTTGGATTAATATTTTATTCATCTTTCTTATTCTATTATAAATTGTCAAACTCTGTTTTCATTAGGCATGGCTCGCATGTTTCCTCGGATACTTCCTGAAGAAACTCCACCATTTCAATTGAAGGACGCCGAATAAAGCCTCCCCGAATATCGAAGAGTTCATCTTGGAGACACCCAAGGCACGGTTGATAAAGATGATCGGCACCTCCACGAGCTTGAAGCCGCACTTATAAGCCGTAAACTTCATCTCCACCTGAAAGGCGTATCCCTTGAAATGGACACGGTCCAGATCGATCGTCTCCAGCACCTCACGGCGGTAACATTTAAAGCCCGCCGTCGTATCCTGTATCTTCATACCCGTGACGATACGGACATACACCGAGGCGAAATAAGACATCAACACACGGCCCAACGGCCAGTTCACCACATTCACCCCGTTGCAATACCTCGATCCGATGGCTACGTCGGCACCCTGCCCGGTACAAGCGGCGTATAGCTTCGGCAGGTCATTGGGATTATGACTGAAATCGGCGTCCATCTCGAAAATAAAATCATATTTATGCTCGATAGCCCATTTAAAACCCCGGATATAAGCGGTACCCAATCCCAGCTTCCCCTTACGCTCCACGATAAAAAGACGCTCCGGGAACTCCTTCTGCAAGCCCTTCACGATAGCCGCCGTCCCATCCGGAGAGCCATCATCGATCACCAAGATATGAAACACTTTCTCCAGCCCGAACACGGCACGAATGATATTCTCAATATTCTCCTTCTCGTTGTATGTAGGAATAATGACGATACTGTCTGACATATACTTCAATCAATTAATTTTTAGCTCATTATATATACGACTGTAAACCATTTGTAAATAACTCTCCAAAGTTACATATTTTTTCTGTGTAAATCTATCATCCAGTTAGCCCATTCGTCTGTTCCATGATAAGCAAATGTATTTTGGCTTTTCACCCAACTTCTCCGATTTCCCCCTAAATGCCTAATACTCAAATTAAGCTGCTTTATTCTTCCACTTTTATTCGATTATTCCAGCGTTTTTCCGTAAGTTTGTCTTCATTAATTTCTAACGCTTGTAAAATTAAGTACTATGAATATACAGCAACTCGAATATATCCTAGCGGTGGATACTTATCGTCATTTCGCAAAGGCAGCAGAGCATTGTAGGGTGACACAACCGACATTGAGTATGATGATCCAAAAGCTGGAAGACGAACTAGGTATTAAATTGTTCGATCGAAACCTACAACCCGTTCGCCCCACACCTGCCGGACGTAAGGTTATTGAGCAAGCGAGAAATGTCCTCTATCAGGCTTCTCTTATCAAAGATATCGTGAACGAGGAGGAACAGTCATTGAAAGGTACGTTCCGCTTAGCGGTGCTACCGACTATCGCCCCTTATTTACTACCTCGCTTTTTCCAGCAATTATCGGAAAAGCATACGGATCTTGACATCCGTATGCTGGAAATGAAAACCGCTCCCACTATGGCCGCCCTGCAAAACGGGGAAATCGACGCCGCTATCATAGCGAACCAACCCACTGAATCCAATTTACAAGGAGATATATTATATTATGAGCAATTCTTCGGATACGTGGCTCACAACGAATCTATATTCAAAAAGGATTTGATCCGTACCGCCGATATCAACGACGAGCGGTTGTGGCTGTTGGACGAGGGACATTGCTTCCGTGACCAGCTGATGCGTTTCTGCCAGATGGAGAAGGTAAAGGTTCGCCAAGCCGCTTACCGTTTAGGTAGCCTAGAGACATTTATGCGTATGGTGGAAAGCGGTAACGGTATTACGTTCATCCCGGAATTGGCTACCCTGCAGTTAAGTAAAGAGCAGAAAGAATTGGTACGTCCGTTCGCCATTCCCAAGCCGACACGGGAGATCGTCTTTGTCACCCGTAAAGATTTTATCCGGCATACCGTAGCGGGTATTTTAATAGAGAGCATCAAGAAAGCGGTACCTAAAGAAATGTTGACTTTGCAGCCCGGACAAAAGGTTGTGTGATTTTTTTGATAAATCCCATAGGGTATTTCTTTCCTGGGCGATCATATAAGTACAAAGTGATTATTTACCATTAAAACAATACAAATATGAAAGCGCTCTGTAAACAAACTATGGGATTTATCCTGATGATACTGTTGGCTTGCGGTGTAACCTCTATAAAGGCACAGGATAGCGCAGACGATGAGTTTATCACTGTCAGCGGTGTAGTAAAAGACAAGCAAACACGAAAAAAACTGGAATACGTAAATATCTCTATTCCGGGAACCAACGTGGGAACGATCACCAATAATGACGGTGAGTTCTCTATCAAAGTGAAAAACGGCCTCCATGCCAGACAAGTAGAAGTATCGCATATCGGATATTTGAATGGCTTGATCCCCGTAAACGATAAGGACATATTAGAATGTACGGTATTACTCGAACCGAACATGAATACGCTCAGCGAAGTCATTATCCGGGCCGGAGATCCTCGATATATCGTAGAGGAAGCGATTGAGAAAGTAAATAAGAATTACATTACCACGGGTAGCATGCTTACTGGGTTCTACCGGGAGACCGCACAAAAAGGCCGTCGCTATATCAATATATCGGAAGCGGTTATCGATGTTTACAAAACTCCCTATAAGGACAGGAACGTGGAACGGGATCGGGTACAGATCTATAAAGGACGTAAATTATTGAGCGAGAAGGCTAGCGACACATTAGCCGTGAAATTATTGGGAGGCCCTAACCTATCCGTTTACGTGGATGTGGTGAAGAATCCGGATTTATTGCTCGACCCGAATATCTTACCTTATTACGCCTTCCGTATGGAAGAAAGCGTGATGTTAAACGACCGACCGCATTACGTAATCAGTTTCCAACCTCAAGCGATCTTGCCTTACGCCTTATATTACGGTAAATTGTATATCGATAAGGAACGGCTTTCCTTCAGCCGTGCGGAATTCGCCCTCAGCATGGATGACCGGAATAAGGCTACCGAGGCCATCCTCCGCAAAAAGCCTTTTGGCTTGCGATTTAAACCCGTGGAGGTAGCTTTCCTCGTAACTTACAAAGAACGTGACGGCATGAGCTATCTGAGTTATATCCGCAATGAGGTTCGCTTTAAATGCGACTGGAAACGAAAACTTTTCTCTACCAACTACACGATCGTATCCGAGATGGTCGTTACCGATGGTAAAGAACAAAATAACTCCATCCCCTACCGGATGTCTTTTAAAGCGGATCAGTCTCTATCCGACAAGGTATCGGACTTCGCCGACGAGAACTTCTGGGGAGCTTACAACATTATCGAGCCTACCGAGTCTTTGGAGAATGCGGTATATAAATTAAAGAAGCAACATAAAAATTGACCGTGTAAATATACTATCGACAATGATATGGACAAATCATTATCTTTGTCCATTATCAATTATCTGTTGAAACCAAATTATTATGGATTTGTTCGTACTCAAAAAGATCAAGGAAGGGGATATTAAAGCATTCGAAAGTATTTTCAGGCTTTATTATACCCCTCTTTGCCTGTACGCAACCAGTATAACAGGAGAGCAGGAAGTCGCAGAGGAGATAGTTCAGGACTTGTTTTATGTATTCTGGAAAGAAAGAGAATCTCTTCCAATCTTACGTTCCATCAAGAACTACCTTTATGGAGCTACCCGGAACCGGTCCTTACAATATCTGGAGCATCGGGAAGTACGATACCGATACCGGAATACGGTTTTAGCCGGAGAGAATCCGGAATCCGAATCGTATACCCCGCAAGATCAACTTGAGTACAAAGAATTGCAATCCTTGGTCAACCGGGCATTAGGTAAATTGCCCGAACGCCGCCTCCGGATCTTTCGGATGCACCGTTTCGAAGGAATGAAATACGCGGAGATAGCCTCCAGCCTCTCATTGTCCATAAAGACAGTAGAAGCGGAAATGACCAAGGCACTACAAACACTAAGAAAAGAAATCGAGAATTATACCTAACAGTTATGAATCAAATAGAAAAAAATAAATTGAAGACAGACCAAGCATGGGAACAATTATACACTCGCTTGGAGCAAGACGGGCTGCTGGATAAGCCAATTTCCGGTACACAAATCCCATACCGGATCGGACTTATGAAATGGGCCGCCGCTATCGTTATACTCTGTGTATCGGTAGCTACGGCTATTTTCCTTGGACGAGAACGGACACCGGAAACCACTCTGCTCACCCTGCATAATAACGAGGCTTCCACCACCTTGGTCACGACTTTGGAAGACGGGTCTATCGTTTATCTGGCCGATAACAGTCAGTTAAGCTATCCGGAACATTTCCAAAGAGAAAAAAGAGAGGTGTCTCTACTAGGAAACGCCCTTTTTGATGTAAGCGGGAATAAGGAACGTCCTTTCCTAATCGAGACAGAGCAGGCCCGGATCGAGGTATTGGGAACCTCATTCAATATCAAAAGCTCGGATAAAAGCGCCTTTGAATTGGCCGTTCGCCGGGGATTAGTGAAAGTGACACTCAAGAAGAACGGAGAACAAACGCTGGTAAAGGCCGGTCAAACCGTATCCTTATTCTCCAACCGTTTACAAGTAGCTCCGACTCAAGATAACGAACAATTTTCCGATTACACCCGCCGTATCCAGTTTAAGGATGAGCGCTTAGGAGATATCTTGCATGTAATTAATCTGGAATATCCGAAGATGCCATTGAAGACAACGGCTGATTTAGAGAATAGACGGCTGACCGTTAGTTTCTATAATAACTCACCCGCGACGATGGCTGAACTGATCTGCGCGGCGTTAAAACTAAAATGTACGCAACAAAATAATATATGGATGATTTCCGAACCTTGAGACAGCTGATCGTAGGATGGTTGCTGTTACTCGTAGCTCTCATCCCTATGAATGCCCAGAATGGTAACGTACTGGGACAGGTCATACGATTGCCTAAATCAAAAGGAAATATCTACCAATTGCTGGGACTCGTCACGGAACGTTCCGGCTATCTTTTTATATACGACAGTAAGATTATCGATAATGAACAAACAACATCGATAAAAGGTGGAGATTATACGATACAAGAAGCTATATACGCTATTACCGGTAATAAAAATCTGGCGATCCGTACGATAGAGAACCATCTCTTGCTTTATCTGCCAGAGAGTCCCTCCGCTCCTAAAAGCGCATCCGTAACTCCCGATTCCATACAAACCTATTTCTCGATAGAAGGTTCTTTACAGGATCAATATACCCATGAGCCAATCGCGTTCGGATCGGTAGGAATCGGCGAGGCCGCTATCGGCACCATCACCAACCAGAATGGAGAGTTCCGATTGAAATTACCGGACTCACTCCGATTATCCAAGGTACGTTTCTCTCATATCGGCTATCTTCCCCAAGAGATAGATGGTCGGGAGTTAATAGATAAACATACCGTCTTATCCCTAGAGCCTAAAGTAATCTCCATCCAAGAAGTTATCGTGCGTCTAACCAATCCGAAACGCTTATTACAGGAGATGCTGGACGAGAGAAGAAGCAATTATTCCCAGCACCCGATTTACCTTACCACATTTTACAGAGAAGGCGTTGAACGTAAAAAAGGACTCGTAGGACTGACCGAGGCTGTTTTTAAGGTATATAAGGCATCTTACCACAGCAATGCCTTGGCCGATCAAGTGAAACTACTAAAGATGCGCCGCATTAGTAACGAGCAGGAAAAGGACACGTTGATCACAAAAATGAAGTCGGGTATCTACTCCTGCCTTGTCTTGGACTTGATGAAACAGTTACCGGAGTTTCTGGATCCTAGCCCGGATTCACCCTATACATACGCCCATACCGACATCACGGTAGTGGATGATCGACTTGCTAACGTCATCTCTTTCGAGCAACGAAAGAGTATCAATGAACCGCTTTATCGGGGACAGATATATATCGACATGGAAAATAATGCCTTATTAAGGGTGGACTTTGAGGTCAATCCCCAATATATCGAGCAAGCGGCCGGCATGTTCGTCGAGAGAAAAAGCCGGAATTTACGGATCACGCCCCAGAAAGTAGCCTATACGGTATCTTACAAGCAATGGAATGGCACCTACTACATTAACCATATCCGGGGAGATCTGCATTTTAAAATTAAAAAAAGAAGACAACTTTTTAACACAAATATTTTACATACTTGGTTCGAAATGGTTACCTGTAAGA
>OLGB01005179.1_pt1 | contig 10422 bp, 8 predicted proteins | sample 1605691 | NCBI WGS metagenome assembly OLGB01 (sample SAMEA3888925, study PRJEB22519) | human gut metagenome | biome: human gut; feature: human-associated habitat; material: faeces | place: Denmark | collected 2010
TGTCTCCACAGACAGCGATGAGCAGTTCACAAGCTATGAGGCACAGGTCGATTATTACACGAGCTACGCTGCTTGTACTTGTCATTGACAAATACGTCAACAATATTTAACTGCCATGCATCGCTGAAATATAATATAAGTAAGCTTATGTTTTAGAGAGGAGCGTGCGTGGATGAAACGCAAGCACTGCAGGAGAATGGCTGCTCTTTTTGCGGCGGTTATGCTGCTGTCCGCATTTCCGGCGGCGGCGGAACAGGCGTATACCACCTATACAAGCGAAGCGCTGAGGCTCTCTTTTCAGGTGGACGCTGGCTACAGCGTTACGGAAAGGGATGGCTATATATGGGTCTATCCCGGGGAAACCGCCTCTAATTTCCGCCTGACATGGGCGGAGGAGGGCGATGTGAACAAAGAGGACTTCTTTGCCCAGACGGGCGAAGCGCTGCGCGCCGCCATGGGCGGGAGCATGGTGTACGATCCCGGCACGCAGAGCCAGCCTATGGATATGCGGGGCATCCCCATGGACGCCATGATGTATGCCTATACCGACGCGCAAAGCGGCCAGATCATAGAGGGCGCTTATCTGTGGGAACAGCGGGAGGGCTACAGCATACTTTACGGCGCGGCATATATCCCGGCGGAGGCCGACGCGGTGCTGTCCGGGCTGGTGCTGGCCTCGCAAACGTTTTCGCCCGTTGCGGAGGGCGCTCAGGAAAAAGTACCGGAGGGCGGAGCACTTTCCGAATGGATGGCGGCGCTTTATCAGGACTGCATGGAGATCGCGCAGGCCACGGCAGCGTTTGCCCGGAGTTATCAGGCGTCCGTGAACAATGCCGATACGGCTTACGCCGCCGAAATGCAGGCGTACGCGGCGCTGTGCAGGGAGAAGCTGGAAAAGGTTTCCGCCTGCCGGAGCGCACTGGAGGGCATGAAGGGAATGGTTTCTGGCGGAGAAGGCGCCTTTCAGTATGAGAACGCGCTGGAGGCCTGCCGCATCGCGGAAAGCCTGCTGGCCTTTTATATCGGGTACTACGATTCCAGCGACCCGCTCGGGGCGTATCAGCAAAAGGCCGCGCAGGGAATGTACGCCTCGGAAGCCGATTCCCTCAACGCCATGTATATCGCCATGGGCGATGTCAAGGAGAATTATCAGGCTCTGGCATGCCCGCCGGCCATGACGCAGACATGGCCCTTGTATATCCGTCAGATCGACGCCTTCCAGGAAAAGCTGTATGCTGATTACAAGGCGGCGCTGCTGGACGACGCGCTGATGGATTTTTCCGCAACGCAGCTTCTTATGCGCCAGCCTTACCTGATGCTGCGCTATGAAATACTGATGTACGCCGTCATAGAGCAGCAGTTTGTCAACCTGGCCAACATGCTGACGCTGGAGGATGATACCGGCGAGCAGCAGATATGGGTGGATTACTCGATGGCCGAAGAAATCTATCCTAACCTGTATCCCTCCATGGATTCGGCGGTGAACCTGGCGCTGAGCACGGATGCGGGGAAAACCCGGCTGCTGGTCGAGGTGGAGATCGAGGGCTTTTCGCAAAAATACCAGCGGACGGTGAACGTGGGGCCGGAGATCACCTATCTGATGATCAAGCCCCCGGCCATGAGCGGCCTGACCAGCCTGGGAAGCGGACGCGAGACGCAGATCACGCTGCGCGTGACCCAAATGGATACCGGCGAACTGCTGGTCGCGGAGAGCAAAACGATCACGTTGCACAGCATATACGATTTTACGATGCTGAACAGCGAGTTCGGCGTGATCGAACCGTACAACCTGCTGGCGTGGCTCCGGCCCGACGCGGAGGAGGTTTTGGCGCTGCGGCGCGAGGCCATCTACTGGCTGGAAACCAACGCTGGCGCGGGTTACAGTTCCCTGCCCGGCTATCAGCTCGCCTATCCGGACGGTACCGACGAGCCATCTACCACCGTACTGCAGGCCATGGCCATACAAGGTGCGATCAGCGATATTGGCGTGCGCTATAACATGGGACCGTATTCCTTTGGCGGCTCGCAGCGCGTGCTGACCCCCGATGCGGTGATCCAGAGCCGGTCGGGCATCTGCATTGAAACCGCGCTTCTGATGGCGTCCGCCCTGCAGTCGGCGCAGATGCACGCCATGATCATCATCACCCCGGGACACGCGCAGGTGGCGCTGGAAACCTGGGAAAACAGCGGCACGTACTACCTGCTGGAGACGACCATGCTGCCCTATAACGCGACCGAGGAGGAAACGATGGCCTTTGCCCGCTACCTGACGGCGGAGGAATGGCGGGAGTATCTCTCCGGAGACGGCGTATATGTGATCGACTGCGACCTTGCGCAGACGCTCGGCATCCGTGGGCTTGCCTGAGCGGGAGAATGACAAAAGCATTTCGGGCGCGGGCGCGCTCTGAAATCAGATTGAGAAAAAAGGAGAGGATATCATGAAGAAATTATTGGCGGTACTGTTGGCGGCGCTATTGCTCGCCGTGCCGGCATTCGCCCAGACGGCGAGCTTGGCGGGTGAATGGACGATGACGAAGACAGTCGCAAGCGGCGTGGTCATGTCGCCGGAAGCCTATGGCCTCAGCATGACGATTGTCCTTAACCCCGACGGTACGGCTTTTGCCAGACAAACCATCAACGGTGCTCCTATGGAAGAGAACGGGACGTGGACGCAGGCCGGCAACACGGTCACGATCACCAGCCAGCTCACCGGAGAGGTTTCGACGTTCACGCTCCAGGCGGACGGCACGCTGCTGGCCATGGCGGACGGCGTGGCCATGTACTTTACGCAGACCGCAGCCGCGCCGCAGGCGACGAACGCGCCCGGCGGAGGGCTGCTGCCGGACGGCCTGCTGCCCTCCACGGGCGGCACGGCTCCCGCCACGGGCAGTTTTGAGGGCCAGTGGGTGCTGACGCAGGCTTCCGCAAACGGCCAGACCATTGACCCAGCGGCCATGGGTGTGCAGATGACCGCGACCTTCAACGCCGGCGGAAGCGGCACAATCTGGGACGGCGAGGAATCGCTCGCCTGCACCTGGGTGCAGAACGGCTCCACCGCCACCGTGACGGAGCAGGATGGATACACCTGGACGTTTGTCATGCAGGCGGACGGCACGATCAGCGTCGATGTAGACGGCATAACGCTGTTTATGGCGCGTCAGGGCGGCGCGGCTCTGCCCTCGACCATGCCCCCCGCTGTGGGCGGGCAGACCGTAACTGGAAACGGCTTTACCCTGCAGGTTCCGCAGGGCTGGATGGAATTGAACGAAGCCACGCTTCAGCAGCTGATACAGACCTACGGTCAGGCGGCTGTGGACGCTGCCGGGCTCAGCCAGCAGTTGCAGTATACCCAGTCGATGGGCATTCTGCTGTATTACTCGGCGGATCTTAATGCCAACATGAACGTGGCGCAGGAGAGCGCGCAGGGCATTACCATGGATACGCTCCCGACGCTGGAGGCGGACTACGCCGCCGCCTATGCCAGCATGGGCATAACCAATTACGATATGGCGGGCCCGGTGGAGTTTTCCGGAAGAACGTATTATACGGGCACCTATGACGCGGTTTATCCCACGATGCAGTACTATTACATCGTCAACAACGTGTTCTATACGATTACGCTGACGAACGTTTCGGACGCAGATGCGGCCATGATTTTGGGCAGCTTTACCGTGAATCAATGACGTAAAGATTGAACGCGCGCCTCTCTCCGATCCGGCGGAAGGCGCGCGGCACAAGGAGGGATTCCGATGTTCAGGCGCAGGCTTGTTTTCTGGATACTTACGGTCTGCCTGCTGGCTGCGGCCATGCCGGCCATGGGCGAGGGCGCGCCGTCTTTTGACACATGGATGGAAGCGGCAGATTACCTGCGCGACTGCACGCAGGAGAGGGCGGGGGAGATTCGCTTTACGCTGTCGGTTCAAGAGGCGCTGACCATGCCGGAAGATGATCTGCGTCAGGAGTTTTTGCAGATGGCGCCGCTGATGAGCCGCCTGTACGCCTCCATCGACTATGACAGGAACAGCGTGAAGGTTGTAATCACGCCGGTATACCGGGCGGGCGTAAGGATGCTGGACGCATGGAGAACCGGCGACGAAAGCGCGCTTTCGCAGCAGGAGCGGTCGGCACTCGATGAGGCGGAAGCCATTGTAGAGCGCTTACAGGCGCGGTACTCCTCCTCGCTTGAACTGGAGCGGGCGATCTTTGACGAATTGTGCGCCCGGCTGGCATTCAATGAGATGCTTGAAAAGGAGCCGAGCGAGGACGCCCTCGGCGTCAGCGCCGCCTTCGCGCTGACCCATGGCTGGGCCAACTGCCAGGGCTATTCCGACGCTTTCTACCTGCTGGCGGGCATGGCGGGATTTGAGGTGGGATTCCAAAATGGATACAACGCCGGGGTTCTGCATGCGTGGAACACGGTGGAACTAGGCGGGCAATGGTATGTTGTGGACGTCTCCACAGCGGATATTGCAGGCGACCTGGTCGCGCCGGAAACCGGCGTTTACACGCTGTTTAACGCAGGCCGCGACCGTTGCGCGGGTGCTCTTTCCTGGGATCCCGTCTGGGAAACCGCGGATATCGCGGACGGTTCGGGCGGCAGTTACTTCTTTCACGCGGGAATTCCCGGATTTGGCGCGACATTCGACGACCTGGATCTGATGGCGCAGTACTGTTACAATAAGCGCGCCTATGACGGCGAGCGGGATATATGGGTACTGCTCCTTGGCTATGGTGAGGAACTGCCTATAGACGGCATCAACGCAGCGATGACGCGGGTGACGAACCGCCATAACGGCGAGACGCGGTGGCGGTTCTGGGGCTGGCCGACGGGGGGAGCGCAGTGCATACTGCTGCGCTGGGACGTTTTTTAACAATTACCAATAAGTAGACGGATCATGCAGGAGAAAAATGATGAAAAAATGGACGATGCTGCTGGCCTTGCTGCTGGCAACGGTGTTTTGCTTTCCCGGCGCTCTGGCAGAGCAGGAAGCCGTGGAATCCACAGGGGATAATGGTGGCGGGCAGTTGGTCTCCCATGTTTACGAGCCGGGCGATATTGCGTCCGGGCTGCTGGCTCAGGCGTTTGGGCAGGAACACGGTGCAATGATTGTGGCGGAGGTACGCGGCGAGGGTATCCCCCTTGAAGCGGAGATGCCGGATCTCGTCCTGCGGCTGGGCGCGGGCCTTCAGCAGCAGGGTGCGCGTCTGGAACTGGGCCTGCGTGAAAGCCAGGAAAACGTGGGCTTTGACATCGTGCTGGATGCGGACGCGCAGGGGTTGGCTATAGCGAGCGATCTTCTGCCGGATGAACGCTATACGATGAACTGGGAGACGCTGCTGGGAATGAATCTGGAGGAAATGACGGCCGGATTGCTCGGCACGCTGGAAATGCAGACGGCGCAGACGGCGGCCGCTATCAGCGCATTGGAACCGCTGATGGAGCCGTATGTCGCGATCGTTGACGAATTTATGCAGGAACTGTCCGTGAAGGAATTCTACGACGTGCCCGAGGAATACGGCTTTCCCGCCGTGGCCTACGAGATCTACATTACCTGTACACATGCGCAGGCGGCAGAACTGCTCACACGGCTGGCCGACCAACTGGAAGGCGACGGGCAACTGGCTCCGGTGCTGGACGTGATGCTCGCCTCGCAGGGGCTGGGATCTGCCGCAATTGTGGAATTGATGCGCGGCGCAGCCGGGCCGCTTGCGCAGTCCGAAGGCCATTTCGTGCTGGGCGCCGGGACGAATTATGATGCGGCTGCCGAGCCGTGGTACGTCGTTGTTACCAATACGCAGGAGGACGGCGCGACCGATGAATGGTATCTGAGCTTTGAGCCCTATGCAGAGGAAAACACCCCGTATTTCTTCGACCTTGGCTATTCGCAGACGCTTGCGGACGGAAGCCTGGGCGACGGCATGCGGCTGATCCTGGGCATCTTAAGCATGCCGGACACTGCGCTGACGGGCTGGACTGTAGAGCTGACCGTCAGCGAGGGCGAGACGGACACGGGGCTGCTGCAGATAGGTGCGTATAGGAGCTCCACCACCACGGAGGAAGGCCTGCCGGGCTATGGAGGCGAGGTCTACATAGGCGTCGGCAATCCGGAAATCGTAATGGAATACGAGCATGAGATGAATGCGTTTATGACCCCCGACGGCGGAGAGGCGTTTACACTGGAAGGCACGCTGTGTCCGGACGCGGCGCAGAGCGCGGATACCTACGCCTTTACGCTGGAAGCGGGCGTGGAGCCCGGCCCGGACGGACTGCAGGGCAGGGGCAGGCTTATGATTGGAACGGAGGACATGCCTGAGCTGACGGGGCTGAGCTTTGAACTGCATGAGGCCGAGCCTCTGCAGCTCGGCGGCACGGATGTGGCGCTGGAATCCCTTTCGGAGGAACAGTTGAGCGCACTGATCGAACGGTTCACAACGGCGCTGTCGGGCTGCCTGGAGGCGATGCCGGTTCGGCAGACGGCGGAATAAGAAGCGGGGAGGGCGGCAATCGCTGCCCTCCTGCCTGTAAAAGATGGAGAAAATCGGAGGCATAAAGATCATGAAAGGATGGCTGGCGCTGTGCTGCGCGGTATGCATGCTGGTTGGTGCTATGGCGGCGGCAGAAAGCCCGACGGAGAACGGATTCTCCGCGCTGGAGCTGCCGGCGGACGAGATATTGGATATGAACCTTGATAGGAACCGCGGCACGGAAGCGATCCAGTGGACGCAGACAGAGGACGGCGCGGGCGTGAAGATGACTGTGGCTGAAGAAGATGGGACGCAGGCGGAATGGAGCATGGACTGCTCGCAGGCGCAGGTGTGGATTGCCGACCTGGACAGGAACGGTGTCAAGGAGATCTGCGTGAGCGGCGATCCCATGTCTGACGACGACGTAACATGGTGCCTGACGTATGAGGCGGGAGAGCTCAAGCCGCTGCCGTTTGAAGGCGCGGAATACGCGCAGGGCCGGATTACGGGCATGGACGCGGAAGGAATGACCATGGCCGGATATGTGGACGCGCTGGGAACCCACATGGGCATTCGCCGCCTGACGGTAGAGGACGGGAAGCTGGTCACGGTCGGAGACGGGCTGTGGCACTTTGAATACGACCTGCAAAGCGAGGAAACTTGGGCGCAGCAGGCTTTGACGGCGAAAACGGCAGTGCCGGTTACCTATGTGGATTTGACCGGGAAGGAATCCCGGGGGGAACTGGCGGCGGAAATAAAGATACTGATCACCGCCACAGACGGCGTTTCCCGGGCATGGTTCACCGTGCAGGACGGCCGCAGGGGTTATTTGACCATAGCGCCCGATGAAACCGCGGGCTGGGGCTATATTATCGGCGGCGTTGGCGAGCAGGCGTTGTTTGAGGGAATACGCTACGCAGGCTGAGGGCGCATACGAGCTTTCAGGGAAGGAGGGCAAATATGGCCTGGGATTTATCAGCCGACAGGGAACGGGAGCAGATGGAAAGCCTGCGCAATGCGTGGCTGGAGCGCGAGGAGGTCATCCTGAATCACCTCAGGGTGTCGGCGGCTATGTTTCGGTGGGGCTATCGGATACTGGGCATTATCGCCGCACTGGTGGCGGCCATCATGTTGGCCGTGGGGCTGATTGAGATGAATCTCATTGCTGTGCTGTTTGGAATTATACTGATTCCCAAAGCGATCAAACTCTGTAAGCTCAAATACAACGGGGGCTATGTCAGCGCGTATGCGGAAGTGGAAGCGGCGGTGGCTGCGGTGCGTCGTGGAGAAAGCGGAAGTTTTCCGCCGGAGTATACGCCGGACACACAGAAGCTGCGCGAGCCTATGCTGGGCGCGATCTGTGGAAAGCTGGCGGCCATCGCGGGTTTCCTGCTCTTTTGCGCGGTCGCATTCGCCGGAATGGGGGTTTTGGGCATCGCTTTTGTTCTGATAGATGTGGATTTCAGGGAGTTTTTCTGGCTGTTTGTCCCTCTGAGCGTCCTTTTTGCGCTCATCGGGGCGCCGTTAGGGGCGGCGGGCGTCGTATACGCCAGGAGCGCCTGGGCAGTCAGGAAGCGATAAGAAAGGGGGAGTGGATAGAATGGAAGATACATGGCGCGAAAATCAGGAATATGCCCTGCGCCAGACGAGAATATGCTTTGTCGTGATGCGGCTTTTCCGGTGGCTGCTGGCACTTTTGACGATTGTATGCGTAGGGATGGGGATATGGTGGCTGCTGCGCGGAGAGACGCGCGCCCCGGCGGCTCTGGGCATGGCAGTCTGCGGCGCGGCTATGTGGATGCTGATAGGGGCGTTCATGAAACCGTATGCCCGGACTGCCGCTGAAATCGTGGCCGCGCTGAATACAGGGGGCCCTCCGGAAGGGGGATACAGCCCTCATACGGCGTGGATGGTAAACTGTTATATCAACATGCATCCGGCATTTTTCCTGCTCTTTGCCCTGCTTTGGCTGATCCTTGGGGCGGCCTGCCTGGGCGGGGGCGGATATCTGCTGGCTTCGGAGATAGGGTATCCGTCGCCCCACATACCGTCACTGGTGATGGGCGCCGGGCTGTTTACGCTGGGCGTGGCGCCGGCGGTGATGGGGCTGGTTTATATTGTTGAAGGACTTTCCGGACTTGGAAAGGGCCGCAGAAAACCGGATAAATGATCGCGCGCATTGGCTGGCATATATGAGGGAATGGGCTGCCGGCTTATATATGAGCGGAAAAGCGCAGTGGAGACGTGCGCAGGAATATAAGCCCATAAAGGAATGGATTATCCTTGCATTTTCCCTCTATCGCCTTGACTATGGGGCGCGCTCCCGGATGGCTTCTGGATGATGCTGACATACCATAACAGGAGGAAAACAGAATATGCTGAAAAGGATTATGCTGTTTTTGCTGGCAGCGTGCCTGCCGCTGGCGGCGCCGGCGCTGGCCGAGGGAGGAGAGCGGCCGCAGATCATCCTGATGGCCTGCTATCAGCAGGTGGGATGGGGCGTTTACGCAGATGCGGCGTTCCTGGATGAAGAGGGCGGAATTTGGCACTACGAAAACGAAATGGGGCTGCCCAGAGAAGACGCCGAACGGCTGGAACTGCTGGGTAAAACTGAAGACGTGGAGCACGTGGGGCAGTTGGACAAACGCAGGGTGGAGGAAATCCGGAGCCTGATCGCTGCCATACAGCCTGAAGAAGTGAAACGTGGTCCGGGACATATATTGGATTACGGTCTTGACACATACAGCGCCATCCGTTACGGAGACGGTGGAGAGGCGGAAATCATCTGCCTGGCGAAGTGGGGAGACTGGACCTATGAAAATACAGATATCAACGCCCGCGCGGTTTATCTGGCCCTGTTTACGGAAGTGCTGGGCAATGATCTGGACAGCGACGAATATGAATTTCTGTATCAGCCCACGCCGTTTGAGCGCATGTCTCTGACGGATTTCTGCGGCGTTGAAAAGAATATTTTTGAAGACGCGACGGTGGCGGTGCGGGAAAACGGCACGGAACGGACGCTCGAGGGCACGGAGGCGGAGGAAAAGCGGGTTTCCGTGAGCGTGCAGGGCGACGACGTATATATTACCGGCGTAAGGCGGCTGCTGTATGAAATTATTTACAACCTGTGCGACAATGCCGTTAAGTACAACCGCGACGGCGGCAGCGTAAGCATAACCGTGGGCGAAAAGGACGGCCTTGCAACCGTTACCGTTGCGGATACCGGCATAGGCATACCCGAGGAGCATCAGGCCCGCGTGTTTGAACGGTTTTACCGCGCGGATAAGTCCCACTCCAAGGAGAGCGGCGGCACGGGGCTTGGCCTATCCATAGTCAAGCACGCGGTAATGTATCACCACGGCAGCATAAGGCTTGAATCCGTCCCGAACGTGGGCACGACGGTAACCGTTTCGCTGCCCGCGTAAAGCTGTTTTTTATATGCAAAGAGTCTCCCGTGCGCGGGCGGCTCTTTTTTAACAAAAAATTCACCGTTTTTCGTTTCCGCTCTTGCTTTTTCTTTCGTTAAGGAATACAATATATTCCGTGTAATACTAAAATTATGCGGTATGGACCGACATTTTTTAGGAGGAAGGAAACATATGAGAAATCAAGTGTTCAAGAAGCTGTTTTCCGTGCTGCTTGCGCTGATAATGGTGGCAGGTCTGCTGCCCGCGTCAGTGCCTGGCGGAGGGGGAAGGCAATGCGGATTCTACGCCCGCGCCTACGGAAGCAGTGCAACCGACGGAATCGGCTGAACCCACCGCGCCGACCGAGACGGAGACTCCCGAAGTCACTGAAGTTCCCGAGCCTACGCCCGAGAACCCCGCGGCCACGGTAGAGCCCACGCAGGGCGAGCCCACTGCCGAGCCCACGGATGAGGGGATTATGCCGGCGAACGTGATGCCCGTGCAGGCGAATGTGGAACTTCAATATCGTATAGTACATCTGGACTGCGGT
>OLGB01005182.1_pt1 | contig 10418 bp, 9 predicted proteins | sample 1605691 | NCBI WGS metagenome assembly OLGB01 (sample SAMEA3888925, study PRJEB22519) | human gut metagenome | biome: human gut; feature: human-associated habitat; material: faeces | place: Denmark | collected 2010
GGGTTATTCCGCCGTGTCCGGCGTCATCGGCGGCGGCGGTCTGGGCAAGATCGCCCTGTCCTACGGCTACTACCGCTACCAGACCAACATCATGATCGTCTGTGTGGTGCTGCTGGTGCTGATGGTGCAGGCGTTCCAGTCTGTGGGTACTTTGTGGGCCACCAAGAGCGATAAGCGCCTGCGGAAATAAAAAGCTTTGAATTTTCGATTCCCCGCCGGAGACAGCTCTCCTGCGGGGAATCGTCCTTCCCGACCAAAAAACCAGCAAAGGAGTATGTTGTATGAACCGTGATACCATCTGTGTGCAGGGCGGCTACACCCCCGGCAATGGCGAGCCCCGTCAGATCCCCATCATCCAGTCCACCACCTTCAAGTACGCCACCAGCGAGGACATGGGCAAGCTCTTTGACCTGGAGGCCGACGGCTATTTCTACTCTCGTTTGCAGAACCCCACCTGTGACCTGGTGGCCAAAAAGATCTGCGAGCTGGAGGGCGGCACCGCTGCCATGCTCACCTCCAGCGGCCAGGCTGCCAACTTCTTTGCCCTGTTCAACCTCTGTGAAGCCGGGGACCACATCGTGGCATCCAGCACCATCTACGGCGGCACCTTCAACCTCATCTCGGTCACCATGAAAAAGATGGGCATCGAGGCCACCTTTGTGGACCCTCTGTGCACCGAGGAAGAGCTGAACGCCGCGTTCCGCCCCAACACCAAGGTCGTATTCGGCGAGACCATCGCCAACCCCGCCCTGACCGTGCTGGACATTGAAAAGTTTGCGCAGGCAGCCCACGCCCACGGCGTGCCGCTCATCGTGGACAACACCTTCCCCACCCCGGTCAACTGCCGCCCCTTCGAGTGGGGTGCCGACATCGTGACCCACTCCACCACCAAGTACATGGACGGCCATGGTGCCGTACTGGGCGGTGCCATCGTGGACAGCGGCAAGTTCGACTGGATGGCCCACGCCGACAAGTTCCCCGGCCTGTGCACCCCGGATGACAGCTACCACGGCATCACCTACGCCGAGCGTTTTGGCAAGGAGGGTGCCTTCATCACCAAGGCAACGGCGCAGCTGATGCGCGACTTTGGTTCCATGCAGTCCCCCATGAACGCCTACATGCTGAACCTGGGTCTGGAGAGCCTGCATGTGCGCATGCAGCGTCACTGCGAGAACGGCATGGCCGTGGCAAAGTTCCTGGAAGCTCACCCGAAGGTGGCTTACGTCAACTACTGCGGTCTGGAATCCAGCCCCTACCATGCACTGGCCGAAAAGTACCTGCCGAACGGCAGCTGCGGCGTGGTCAGCTTTGGCCTGGCCGGCGGCCGCGAAGCAGCCAGCACCTTTATGAAGGAACTGAAGCTGGCCGCCATCGAGACCCATGTGGCCGATGCCCGCACCTGCTGCCTGAACCCCGCTTCCAGCACCCACCGTCAGATGAACGACGAGCAGCTGAAGGCCGCCGGTGTGCCCGCTGAGCTGGTACGCATGAGCTGCGGCCTGGAAAGCAGCGAGGACCTCATTGCCGACATCGCACAGGCACTGGATAAGATCTGATCCTGTCCGGTCAGCTGCATGGTCGGGTTCCCTCCACGATTCCTCCCGTAAAAAGGCAGGCTTTCCAGGCCTGCAAATAAAATAGTTTTTCAAAATCGTCAACTCAAAGGAGCAAACACGCTATGCCGCTGATCATCCCCAAGACCCTGCCCGCCTACGATGCCCTTTATGAAGAAAACGTCTTTGTCATGCACCGGGAGCGGGCACTGGCACAGCACATCCGCCCGCTGGAGATCCTGATCCTGAACCTGATGCCCACCAAGATCGCCACCGAGACCCAGATCGCCCGTCTGCTGGCCAACACCCCCCTGCAGGTGCATATGACCCTGCTGCAGACGGCCAGCCACGCCGCCACCCATGTGTCGGCCGCCCATCTGGATGCATTCTACAAGACCTTTGACGAGGTGAAGAACAACCGCTACGACGGCATGATCATCACCGGTGCCCCGGTGGAGACCATGGACTTTGAGCAGGTGGACTACTGGCCGGAACTGTGCGAGATCATGGATTTCAGCGAGACGAACGTCTACTCCACCCTGCACGTCTGCTGGGGTGCCCAGGCGGGCCTGTACTACCACTACGGTGTGCACAAGGAGCTGCTGCCGGAAAAGATGTTCGGCGTGTTCGAGCACCGGGTCACCCGCCCGGCGAACCCTCTGGTGCGCGGCTTTGACGAGGTGTTCTATGCGCCCCACAGCCGCCACACCGGCATCCGCCGGGCCGATGTGGATGCCTGCGACGCACTGCGCATCCTGGCCGAGAGCGATGTGGCCGGGCCCTTCCTCATGAGCACCGAGAACGGACGGCAAATCTTTGTCACCGGCCACCCGGAGTACGACAAGTACACGCTGGATGCCGAGTACAAGCGGGACGTGGCCAAGGGCCTGCCCATCCATGTGCCCGTCAACTACTATCCGGACGATGACCCGGAGCAGCCTCCGCTGTTCCGCTGGCGCGCCCATGCTCACCTGCTGTACGAGAACTGGCTGAACTACTACGTCTACCAGAACACGCCTTACGATCTGGGCGAGATCCAGCGCGTGAAGCACGGCAAATAAGATTTCATCCATGCAAAGCGGCTGCTCCGGTTTTCCACACCGGGCAGCCGTTTTTGTGTAAAGAGAGCCACTGAAACGACACAAGGCCCCCGGGTTCCCGGGGGCCTTGTGCTGTATGAAGAAGTCTCCAATGGAGGGAGTAAATGGCAGATCAGGCGTCGGTGCGGTCCTTCTTGAGCAGGCTCAGGATCACAGCACCCACCACGCTGCCCACAGCCAGCGCCACGCAGTACAGAGCGGCGTGGTCCACCACGGGGAACACGAAGATGCCGCCGTGGGGTGCCCGCAGGCCGCAGCCAAAGACCATGGACAGGGAACCGGCCAGGGCCGAACCGATGATGCAGCTGGGCAGAACGCGCAGCGGGTCGGCTGCTGCATAGGGGATGGCACCCTCAGACACGAAGCACAGGCCCATGACGTAGTTCACGATGCCGTTGCGGCGCTCGTCGGGGGTCCACTTCTTGGGGCAGAAGGTGGTGGACAGGGCGATGGCAATGGGAGGCACCATGCCGCCCACCATGACAGCGGCCATGACCTCATAGTTGCCGGAAGCAAGGGCTGCGGTGCCGAACACATACGCTGCCTTGTTGAAGGGGCCGCCCATGTCGATGCTCATCATACCGGCCACGATGGCGCCCAGCAGCACCTTGGAGCTGCCGCCCAGTGCGTTCAGCCAGTTGGTCATGGCGGTGTTGATCATGCCCATGACCGGGTTGATGCCGCACATCACGGCACCAATGATCAGCATGCCGCCCAGCGGGTAGATCAGCATGGGGCGAAGGCCGTTCAGGCTGGCAGGGAGCTTTTCAGTGATCTTTTTCAGGAACTGGACGATGTAGCCCGCCAGGAAACCAGCCAGCATGGCAGCCAGGAAACCGCCGGAGATGCCGGTGGTCTCACCATTGGCGATACCCGCAAAGTTGGTGCCGTTCATGGCCAGCACACCGCCGGCAAAGCCCACAGCCAAGCCCGGACGGTCGGCGATGGACATGGCGATGAAGCCTGCCAGAATGGGCAGCATATAGCCAAAGGCTGCATTGCCCACCGTCTTGAAGAAAGCGGCCACCGGAGTGTTCATGCCGAAGTTTGCGGGGTCAATGCTGTAATCGTCCAGCAGGAAGGCCAGCGCGATCATGATGCCGCCGCCCACCACAAAGGGCAGCATGTGGGAAACGCCGTTCATCAGGTTCTTGTACAGGCTGCGGCCAAAGCTGTCCTTGGTGGAGGCATCCTCTGCCGGGGCACCGCCCTCGGCGTGGTACACCGGCACCTCACCGTGGGCGATCTTCTTGATGAGCTCCTCCGGCTTGTGGATGCCGTCATCCACGCGGGTGAACAGCACCGGCTTGCCGTCGAAGCGGGCAGTATCCACCTTTTTCTCCGCTGCTACGATGATGCCGTCACAGGCGGCGATCTCGGCGCGGGTCAGGATGTTCTTTGCGCCGTCCGAACCATTGGTCTCCACCTTGGTGGGCAGGCCCAGCTTGTCTCCGGCCTTGGTCAGTGCTTCTGCCGCCATGTAGGTATGGGCAATGCCGTTGACACAGGCGGTCACAGCCAAAATGCGGTAGCCGTCCTGCGGGATGGCCTGCTGGGTAAAGCTTTCTGTGCCGAACTGCGCTTCCTCCTGTGCGTCGATGCACTCCAAGAACTCCTTGGGGCTCTTTGCAGCTTTAAGCTTTTCCACAAAGTCCTCGTTCATCAGCATCTGCATCATGCGGGCCAGCATATCCACGTGCAGGCTGCCGTTTTCCGGGGCAGCAATGGCAAACAGCAGGTCGGTGGTGCCGTCATCCTCGGCGTTGTACTGCACCGGGGTGGTCAGCCGCAGGGCAGCCAGACTGGGACGGGTGACCACATTGGTCTTGGCGTGGGGCACGGTGATACCGTTGTCCACATAGGTAGAGCCCTCGGCCTCGCGGGCATAGAGCGCCTTTTTGTAGGCATCCTTATCGGTGATGTTGCCGTGGGTAGCCTGCAGTTCCACCAGACGGCTCAGGATCTGCTCCTGCGTCTGCAGCGCTTCGTCCAGCGCAATGGACTGTGCGGTAAATAACTCGGTAATGCGCATAAACGTTCCTCCTTTGTTCCTTTTATCTTAGGGTGTATCAAAGCTGCGCCAGCAGCTCGTCGATCTTTTCCTTTGTGGCAAGCCCAAGGCTGAAAGCCGTTGCGCTGCCGCAGGCGGTGCCCAGACGCAGCGCCTGCGCGTAGCTGCGGCTTTGCAGATATCCGGCCACAAAACCGGCCACCATGCTGTCGCCTGCACCCACGCTGTTGACCACCTTGCCCTTGGGGCAACCGATGCGGTGCACCTGTCCCTGCTCGTCCAGCAGCAGCGCACCGTCCCCTGCCATGCTCACCAGCACGTTGCGAGCGCCCTTTTCCTGCAGAGTGCGGGCAGCGGCCACGATCTCGGCATCAGTGGTCAGCACCTTGCCCACGATCTCGCCCAGCTCATGGTTGTTGGGCTTGATGAGGAAGGGGTGGTAGGGCAGCACGTTCACCAACAGGTCGCGGGTGGCATCCACCACTGCGCGCACGCCCCTGCCCTGCAGCCGCGCCAGCAGCCGCTCGTAGACGCTTTGCGGCAGGCTTGCCGGGATGCTGCCTGCCAGAATGAGGATATCCCCCTCGGCCAGCTTGTCCAGCTGGGCTTCCAGCTGCTGCAACGCACTTTCCGGGATGGCAGGGCCTGCACCGTTCAGCTCGGTCTCCTGCCCTGCCTTGATTTTGACATTGATACGGGTCATGCCGTTTTCCAGATGCACAAAGTCGGTCTTGAGCCCCTGTGCCGCCAGACCGCGCTCCAGCCATGCGCCGGTCTCGCCGGCCACAAAGCCCAGCGCCACGCTGGGGCAGCCCAGCTGGGCCAGCACACCGGACACGTTGATGCCTTTGCCGCCCAGCACGCAGTCCTCGCCGCAGGCACGGTTCACCTGCCCGACTTCCAGCGGGGCGTCCAGCCGCACCACATAGTCGATGGCCGGGTTGAATGTGACAGTGTAGATCATAGTTCCGTCTCCTTTACCAGCGTGTATTGTTTGTATTTGGGGTTGGGGCAGCGGTTGGTCAGGATGGCACCGCTGTGCAGGTCTGCGATCACCGCCGGGCAGATGCGCGCGAACTTGGCGTCATCCACCAGGAACCAGCTTTCCAGCGCGCGGTGCACCGCCGTGGCTTTCACGGTGGCTTCCTCCGGATCCGGGGTGGTGAAGCCTGCTTCCAGCGCCACACCGTTGGCCCCCATGAACGCCTTGGTGAAATTGTACTGCTGCAGGCTGCTCACCGCCGCCGCGCCCACGATGGCCTCGGTCTGGGGCCGCAGCAGCCCGCCGGGCAGGAACACCCGGCAGCCCTTCTGGGCCAGCGTGCGGGCATGGGCCACGCCGTTGGTCACATAGTTTGCCTGCAGGGCCTCGCCCTCCAGCGCCCGCACCAGTTCCAGCGTGGTGGAGCCTGCGTCGATGAACACAAAGTCCTCGGCGTGGATGAGGGCAGCGGCAGCCGCCGCAATGGCCCGCTTCTGGGGCACGGCCAGCGCCTCCTTGGCCTGCATGGAAGGTTCCTCGGCCTGGAAGCGGCTGTCCGGCAGAGTGGCCCCACCGTGCACCTTGTTCAGCTTGCCCAGCCGATCCAGTTCCGTCAGGTCACGCCGGATGGTGGACTCGCTGGTGCCCAGCGCCTCGCACAGCTCCTGCACGGTAGCCGTGCGCTGTTTATTCAGCAGATCTAGGATCTGCCCAAACCGTTCTTCTGCCAACATGGGCTGTTTTCTCCTTTGCGCCCCGTCTCTGACGGTTTTTAGCGTTCTTTGACGGGTTTTGGTGGTTTGCATCTTTATTATAGCAAACATTCCGTCAAAATCAATCATTTCCAGTCAATTTCACGCACAAAATTTCTCTCCGATTTTTGTGCACATCTGCCAAGGCACAAAAAAGAGCCGCTGTGCGTACCAATGCACAGCGGCTCCGGAGAGATGGTTTGCTCGGAATTATTCAGCCGTCCAGTAGAAATCGTCACCGGGCAGCGCACCGCCCACGGCGGCGGGGTCGGCGTCAAACAGCACCTGCAGGTAAGCAGAAGCGTCTGCCTTCAGCTCGTCGCCGGTCAGGCAGACGATGTTGCAGTTGGGCAGGGCCTTTTTGGCAATGGCAGCCTTGGCCACCACGCCCTGCTCTTCGCACAGGGCAGCGGTGCCGTCCAGGTCGGTGTTGGCGGCTTCCACGCTCTTGGCGTAGTCGGTCAGGAAGGCGGCCACCACATCCGGGTGCTCCTCGGCGTACTCCTTGCGCACCACAGTCACACCGGTGATGAGCTGGGTATCGGCCACCTTGTTCCACTCCTCGGTCAGATTCAGGGCCACCCGCAGAGTCTCGTCCTGCAGACCGGCGGCAGTGACATAGGGCTGGGGCAGCACGGCAATGGCGTCCTCGGTGGTGGCCATCTGGGCGGTCACCTCGGTGGCCTCGCTATAATACTCGATGGTCACGTCCTTGTCGGGGTCGATGCCGTTGGCGTTGAGCAGGTAGCGCAGCACATACTCCGGGGTGGTGCCCTTGCCGGTGGACAGGATGGTGCGGCCCTTGAGGTCTGCCATGCTGTGGACGGTATCGCCCTGCTCCACCACATACAGAACGCCCAAGGTGTTCACTGCCACAGCCTGAATGCCGCCGTTGGTTTTCTGGTACAGGGTCGCTGCCAGATTGGCCGGGATAGCGGCCATGTCCAGCTCGCCCTTGATGAGCAGCGGCACGATCTCATCCGCAGCGCCGTAAAGCTGCAAATCGTAGTCCATGGCGGCAGTTCCGGCCTGCTCCATCGAGAGCAGGTTGACAAGCCCCATGGTGGTGGGACCTTTCAGCCCGGCGATGCGCAGTGGCTCGGTGGCAGACAGCGGCGCAGCAGTTTCTTCCTCAGAAGCAGCCGCAGAGGAAGCAGCTTCGGACACCGCCGTGCTGGAAACGGCAGAGCTTGCGCTGCCGCCGCAGGCTGCAAGGCTCAGTGCAAGGCTGAACGCCAGCAGTAAGGACAGGATCTTTTTCATGATATACTCCTTTTCACACCCGGCACACCCCGGTACGGGAAGCGGAAACCGGTCTTTTTTGAAAAATTTTGCAAAATCATTTGCTTTGCGCGTTCCAGTTTACTATAATAGGGGTAAAAATACCGTTGCGTGTGCAACGCAATTGCAGGAGGCTGCAGAGAACGTTGTTTTCTCTGCGGAGTTGCGATGAATAATTATCTGCCGCTGTTACAAACCACCACGCTGTTTGCGGGTCTTTCCGCTGCGGAGCTCAGCACGCTGCTGTCCCGGCTGGGGGCAAGCGTGCGCAGCTACGGCAAGGGCGAAGCCCTTGTGTTGGCGGGGGAACCCAGCCGCCGGGTAGGCATCGTGCTGTCCGGCGAGCTGGAAGCCTACCGCCCGGCACCGGGCGGGGCACGCATCCCCATTGCCCGGGTAGAGCCGGGCGGGGTGTTCGGGGACGTGCTGGGAGGCTCCAGTCTGTCCAGCCCGGTCACCGTGCTGGCTGCCGCCCCCTGCGAGGTGCTGCTGCTGCCCTACGAGCGGCTGCTGCTCTCGGACGGCAGCCCCGCCCACCAGCGGGTGGTGCAGAACCTTGTGCGCACCATCAGCGATAAATATTTTTCCCTCTCCCGCCGCATCGACCTGCTGGTGATGAAGAGCCTGCGCGCCAAGGTGGCAGCTTATCTGCTCAGCGAAGCCGCTCGCGCCCACAGCCTGACCTTCAGCATCCCCTTCTCCCGCATCCAGCTGGCGGATTACCTCAACTGCGACCGCAGCGCCCTTTCCCGGGAGTTGAGCACTATGCAGAAGGAAGGTCTTATCGATACCTACCGCAGCAGCTTCAAACTGTTGGAGCCGGATGCTTTGCATCAGATGGTGCAGTAGCCTTTTGCCAACTATTTATATTTAAGGAGCGATCAAGCAATGTCCAAACCTGTTCTCTGGATCGTGATCCCCTGCTACAATGAGGAGCAGGTGCTGCCCATTACAGCACCCATGTTTCTGGAAAAGATCCACAGTCTGACCGCACAGGGGCTGGTCAGCGATAAAAGCCGGGTGCTCTTTGTCAACGATGGCTCCCGCGACAAAACGTGGGAGCTGATCCAAGGCTTTGCCGCACAGGACGAGCACTATATCGGCATCTCCCAAAGCCGCAACCGCGGCCACCAGAATGCCGTGCTGGCGGGGCTGATGGAGGCACTGCACAGCGACAGCTGCGACATTACCATCTCCATCGACTGTGACGGTCAGGACGACATCAACGCCATGGACGAGATGGTGAAAAAGTATCTGGACGGTGCCGAGGTGGTGTACGGCGTGCGCAGCCGCCGGGACACCGATACCTTCTTCAAGCGGTTCACCGCCGAAGGCTTTTATCATGTGATGAACGCTCTGGGCGCGGATATCGTGTTCAACCACGCAGATTACCGCCTGATCAGCACCCGCGTGCTGGAAAGCTTTGCGGATTACAAGGAGGTCAACATCTTTTTGCGGGGCATGGTGCCGCTGGTGGGCTTTGCCCACGATGTGGTCACCTACGAGCGCCACGAGCGCCTGGCAGGCGAGAGCCACTACCCCCTGAGCAAGATGCTGGCGCTGGCCTTTGACGGCATTACCAGCCTTTCCAACAAACCCATCCGCATCATCACCGGGGCGGGCATCGTGGTGAGCCTTGTCAGCTTTATCGGGGTCATCTGGGCCATCGTGTGCGCCGCCATGGGCAGCAGCGTGGCAGGCTGGGCCTCTACCGTGTGCATTGTCTGCTTTATGGGCGGCGTGCAGCTGGTGTGTCTGGGCGTGATCGGCGAGTATATCGGCAAGATCTATATGGAAACCAAAGCCCGCCCGCGCTATATCATCTCGGAGCGCACATGGGCTCCCTATGAAAGGAAATATCACGGATGAGCAAGCAAAGCTGGAAGGGCAGCACCCTTCTGAACCCGGAGCCGCCGGTACTGGTATCCTGCGGCGGGCTGGATAAGCCCAACCTTATCACCATCGGCTGGACAGGCACCATCTGCACCCAGCCCAGCATGGTATCCATCAGCGTGCGCCCGGAGCGGTACAGCCATCAGCTGCTGTGCGAGTGCGGGCAGTTCGCCATCAACCTGCCCACCGAAAAGCTGGTGCGCGCCATTGACTGGTGCGGTGTGAAGAGCGGCCGCGAGATGGACAAGTTTGCCGCCTGCGGCCTGCACGCCGCACCGGGCAGCGTGCTGACCGACTGCCCGGTGCTGGAGGAAAGCCCCGTCAACTTGGAGTGCCGCATCACCCAGCGCATCCCGCTGGGCAGCCACGACCTGTTTTTGGCCGAGGTGGTGGCCTGCGATGTGGACGAGAGCCTGCTGGACGAAAAAGGCAAGCTGTGTCTGGATAAGGCAAACCTCATCGTGTACAGCCACGGCGAGTATCTGGCCCTTGGCAGAAAGCTTGGCACCTTCGGCTACAGTGTGCGGAAGAAAAAGCCTGCAAAACGTAAGAAATAGCAAAAAGGCGATGCCGTGCGGCATCGCCTTTTTGTTATTTACTTCTCGTGTTTTACCCGCTGGATATCCCCCAAGTCGTAGGGGGTGTTCTGGTAAACGTAGTAGTTGAGCCAGTTTTCGTACAGCAGGTGGGCGTGGGCGCGCCAGCGGAACAGCGGCGGCTTTGCGGGGTCGTCGTCCGGGTAGTAGTTGGCAGGCACATGGATGGGCAGGCCCTTGGCTACGTCCCGCTTATACTCGGCATCCAGCGTGTACTTATCGTACTCCGGGTGGCCGGTGACAAAGATCT
>OLGB01005191.1_pt1 | contig 10390 bp, 10 predicted proteins | sample 1605691 | NCBI WGS metagenome assembly OLGB01 (sample SAMEA3888925, study PRJEB22519) | human gut metagenome | biome: human gut; feature: human-associated habitat; material: faeces | place: Denmark | collected 2010
TGCCGAGCCGCTGCTTGGCGAAGTCGGCTCCGACGCTACCGTCATCAATGCCGACAAGGAAGCCGTCGCCAAGGCGATCACCGCTGCGGCCGTTGCCGATGCGGGCTTTGAGAGCCTCGACGCCGCGAAGGACGCGGGCACCGCGTTCGTCTTCATGGGCCACGGCACCGCGCACGTTGCCAAGGTGACGTACAGCCAGATGCAGACCCAGATGCAGAACCTCGGCTATGAGAACGTCTTTATCGGCACCGTCGAGGGCGAGCCGGAAGAGACCGCCTGCGAGGCTGTCATCGAGGCCGTCAAGGCTGCGGGCTATACCAATGTCGTGCTGCGCCCGCTGATGGTCGTCGCCGGCGACCACGCCAACAACGATATGGCCGGTTCCGAGGAAGATTCCTGGAAGACCATGTTCGAAGCCGCTGGCTTCACCGTCGACTGCCAGATCCACGGCCTCGGCGAGATCGCCGATGTGCAGGCGCTCTATGTCGCCCACACCAAGGCTGCGATCGACTCGCTGAACGCCTAATTTGACTTAAACTGAGCTCCGGGGTGGGGAAGACCTGCCCCGGAGCCAAGCGCCATTCAGGAGGAACCATCATGAAAAAGACCATCGCCCTTGCGCTCGCTGCGCTGATGCTGCTCGTGCTGCTGACCGCCTGCTCGGCCAAGCCCGCAGAGACCGAACCTGCAGAGCTGGAACAGACCGTGCAGACCGAACAGCCCGCCGAACCCGAAACCGACGAGACTGCGGAGGATGCGGATGCGTCCGCCGAAGAAGAGACGCCCGCCGAACCGGCCCTGCCCGACGGCGTCTATACTGCCGACTTCAACACCGACAGCTCCATGTTCCATGCCAATGAGGCCTGCGACGGCAAGGGCACGCTCACCGTCGAAAACGGCGAGATGACTATCCACGTCAGCCTTGCGGGCACCAGCATCCTCAACCTCTTCCCCGGCGTCAAGGAAGACGCGGAAAAGGAAGGGGCCGAGCTGCTCCAGCCCACCACCGACACCGTTACCTATTCCGACGGCCTCTCTGACGAGGTCTTCGGCTTCGACATCCCCGTTCCTGCGCTGGACGAGGAATTTGACCTCGCGCTCATCGGCACGAAGGGCACGTGGTACGACCACAAGGTCTCCGTCTCCAACCCCGTTCCCGTCGAGGAATCCGGCAAGACCGTCGACGATCTCGCCCTGGCCGACGGCACCTACACCGCCGAGCTGACCTTCGCAGGCGGCTCCGGCAAGGCTTATATCCAGTCTCCCTGCACGCTGACCGTCGCGGACGGCAAGGCCGTGGCTACCGTCGTCTGGAGCAGCAGCAAATATGACTACATGCTCGTGGACGGCGAACGCTATGACGTCCTCACGACCGAGCCCGGCTCCACATTTGAGATCCCCGTCGCGGCCTTTGACACCGAGCTCACGGTCATCGGCGACACCACCGCGATGAGCACCCCGCATGAGATCGAGTACACGCTGAACTTCGATTCTGCGACGCTGACCGCTGCCGAATGAAGAAGCTCTTTATAGCGCTCCTCGCCGCGCTGCTGCTGGCCTTCGCGGCCTGCGCCGCGCCGCAGCAGGAGACCGCCGCGCCGGAACCGGCGCAGAGCGAGCCGGCAAGCGCGGTTTCGTGGGACGACCTGACGTTTGACCGGACGCTCCCGCTTCAATACGCCACGCAGTTTTCTGTTTCCTACGCGGGCGAGGACTATACGCGCCTCACGATCGGCGACGATCAAACATTCCTCGTCGTCGCCGGGGACGCGCCCGTGCCGGACGGCGTCCCCGCGGATGTGACCGTCCTGACCCGGCCCCTTTCGCACATCTATCTGGTCGCGACCGCTGCGATGGACTATTTCCGGCAGCTGGACGCCATTGACGCCATTGCCCTCAGCGGCCAGAAGGAGGCGGATTGGTATATCGACGAGGCCAAGGCCGCGATGCAGGCCGGGACGATGGTCTACGCGGGCAAATATTCCGCCCCGGACTATGAGACGATCCTCGCTGCGGGCTGCGACCTTGCCATCGAGAACACGATGATCTACCATACGCCCGAGGTCATCGAGCAGCTCGAGCGCATCGGCGTCCCCGTGCTCATCGAGCGCTCAAGCTACGAGCCGGAGCCGCTGGGCCGCATGGAGTGGCTGAAGCTCTATGCCGCCCTGCTCGGCAGAGAGGACGCGGCCTGCGCATATTATGATGACCTCATCGCCGCGCTCGCGCCCGTGCTCGACCAGGAGCCGACGGGCCAGACCGTCGCGTTCTTCTACATCACGACGTCCGGCGCAGTCAATGTCCGCAAATCCGGCGACTATATCGCCAAGGCCATCCGTATGGCGGGCGGCGAGTATGTCTCGTTCGACGAGAGCGGCGAGGAAAACGCCCTGTCCACAATGACCATCCAGATGGAGTCCTTTTACGACACCGCCCTGGATGCCGACGTCCTCATCTACAACAGCACCATCGACGGCGGGATTACCTCCATCGATGAGCTGCTCGCCAAAAGTCCGCTGTTTGCGGATTTTAAAGCCGTCCAGACCGGCAATGTCTGGTGTATCACGAAAAACTTCTATCAGGAATCGCTCGCCCTCGGCGACATGATCCTCGACGTCCACGCCGTTTTGAACAACCCGGACGCCGCCGATCTCCGGTTCCTAAAAAAATTATCATAACAGGAGGAGCAGCATGGAACATACCCGCAAACTTCACACATGGGGCGGTTTCCTGCTGCTCCTCGTCCTGCTTGTTACCTTTTTGATCTGGAATCTTCTCGCGGGCAGCGTCCGGCTCCCCGCGTCTGAAATATGGGCGGTTCTCCACGGCGGCGGCGACCTCACGCAGCGCCGCATCCTGCTGAATATCCGCCTGCCCCGCTTGCTTGCGGCGATGATTCTCGGCGGCGCCCTCTCCGTCTCGGGCTTCCTGCTGCAGACGTTTTTCCACAATCCAATCGCCGGGCCCTTCGTCCTCGGCATCTCGTCCGGGGCCAAGTTCACGGTCGCGGTCACGATGATCCTGCTGCTCAGCCGGGGCGTCACGTCGTCCTCCGCCGCGCTGATCGCAGCGGCCTTTGTCGGCGCGATGCTCTCAATGGGCTTTGTCCTGCTCATCTCGCGGCGCGTCCGCCGGATGAGCCTGCTCGTCGTCTGCGGCGTGATGATCGGCTATATCTGCTCCGCGCTGACGGACTTTCTCGTCACGTTTGCCGACGACAGCAACATTGTCAACCTGCACAACTGGTCCCTCGGCTCCTTCTCCGGCATGAGCTGGGACAATGTCCGCACGATGGCCGTGGTCTGCGGCAGGGCCCTGATCCTGACGTTCCTGCTCTCCAAGCCCCTCCGGGCCTATCAGCTGGGCGAGGTCTACGCGCAGAATCTCGGCGTGCCGCTGCGCGCGTTCCGTGCGGCGCTGATCTTACTTTCCAGTGTGCTCTCCGCCTGCGTCACGGCCTTTGCCGGCCCGATCTCCTTCGTCGGCATCGCCGTGCCGCACCTGATGAAGTCCCTTTTTAAGTCCGCAGAGCCGCTTTTGATGATCCCGGCCTGTTTCCTCGGCGGCGGCGCGTTCTGCCTGTTCTGCGACCTCATCGCGCGCACGGCCTTCGCGCCCACCGAGGTCAGCATCAGCTCCGTCACAGCGGTCTTCGGTGCGCCGGTCGTCATCTATATGATGCTCCACAAAAAGGGGGCGCAGTGATGGATTATCTGCAAACCGAGGCCCTGTCCGTCGGCTACAACGGCAAGACGCTCATCTCCAAGGTCGCCCTCTCGGTACAGCGCGGCAGGATCGTCACGCTCATCGGCCCGAACGGCTCCGGCAAGTCGACCATCCTCAAGACCATCATCGGCCAGCTCCCGTCCATTTCCGGCTCAGTCTTCCTCGACGGCGCGGACATGCGCAGCCGCAGCCGGGGCGACGTCGCCCGCCGCATGGCCATCCTGATGACGGCCCGCATGGACCCCGAGCTCATGACCTGCCGCGACGTCGTCAGCACCGGCCGCTATCCCTACACCGGCCATCTCGGCGTCCTCCGCCCGGAGGACAAGGCCATCGTCGAGCAGAGCCTCCGCGAGACCGACGCGCTCGACTTTGCCGACCGGCCCTTCCAGTCCATCAGCGACGGCCAGCGGCAGCGCGTCCTGCTTGCCCGGGCCCTCTGCCAGCAGCCGGAGCTCATCGTCCTCGACGAGCCGACGAGTTTTCTCGACATCCGCTATAAGCTGGAGCTGCTGACCATCCTCAAGCGCATGGTGCGCGAGGAGCACCTCGCCGTCCTCATGTCCCTGCACGAGCTGGATCTTGCCGCCCGCGTCTCCGATACCGTCGTCTGCGTCGCGGGCGACCGGATCGACCGCGTCGGCCCGCCCTCGGAAATTTTCACGCCCGACTATATCGCGGCGCTCTATCGCATGGAGCCGGGAAAATACGATCCCTGCTTTGATTCCTTGGAATTTGTCCCCGGAGGTGCCAGATGAGCGAACAAACCGGAACCTTCTATGCCGTCTCCGTCGGGCCCGGCGACCCGGAGCTGCTGACGCTCCAGGCCGTCCGCGTTCTGGAGAACACGCCCGTCATCGCCGCGCCGCAGACGGCGTCCGGCCAGATGCTCGCGCTCGACATCGCGCGCGGCGCGGTCGATTTGACCGGAAAATCCGTTCTGCCGCTCCGATTTACGATGTCGCATGACGCTGCCGTCCGGGCGGAAAGCTATCGCGCGGCGGCGTCCGCCGTCGAGGCCGAGCTGCGGCAGGGAAGAGACGTTGCGATGGTCAACCTCGGTGACGTCGCCCTCTTCGCTACGGCGTATTACATCTTCGCGGAGATTGAGCGGGACGGGTTTCCGGCCAGAATGCTCCCAGGCGTGACGAGCGTCGCCGCCGTGGCGGCCCGCCTCGGGCAGAGCCTGACCGAGATGGAGCAGCCGCTCCACATCCTTTCGGCGAGCTGCGATCTGGATGCGGCGCTGGCCCTCCTGGGCACGAAGGTGCTGATGAAATCCGGCTCCGCCATCCACGAGACCGTTGCAGCGCTGGGGCGCGCGGGTCTGTTGAAGCGGGCCTCGATGGTCGCCGACTGCGGCCTGCCCAGCGAGCGGGTCTTCCGCGATCTGCGGGAGATCCCGGAAAATGTCAGCTATTTTGCCACCATTCTTGTCCGATCGGAGTGAGCCTATGCAGCAAAATCTTCCGCGTCTGATCCTCGCCGGGACGAACAGCGGCTGCGGCAAGACGACCGTGACCTGTGCCGTTTTGCAGGCACTCGTGAACCGCGGCCTTTCAGTCGCCGCCGCGAAATGCGGCCCCGATTATATTGACCCGATGTTCCATAGCCGCATCATCGGGGCCAAAAGTTCGAATCTCGATCCGTTTTTCTTCGACGAAAATACGCTTCGCTTCCTCCTCGCGCAGAATGCCTCCGGCTGTGATGTCACGGTTATTGAGGGCGTCATGGGCTATTACGACGGCCTCGGCCTGACCAGTACGCGCGCCAGCACCTACGAACTCGCGCAGAAGACGGTCTCGCCCGTGGTCCTCGTTGTGAACGCGCGCGGCGCGGCACTCTCGGTGCTGGCGTCGGTACGCGGCTTTCTGGACTTTCTGCCGGACGACCGCATCTGCGGCGTCATCCTCAACGGCTGCACCGCGATGACCTACGCGCCGCTCGCGCGTGTGCTGGAAGACCGCCTTGGCGTCAAGGCATGCGGCTTTCTGCCGAATCTGCCGGACTGCGCGCTGAAAAGCCGCCATCTCGGCCTTGTGACTGCGGCGGAGGTCGCAGATCTGCGCGAAAAAATGCAGCGCCTCGCCGCTGAGGCCGAGCAGACGATCGATCTGGACGCGCTGCTGACCATCGCGCGCGAAGCGCCAGCGCTGGACGTTGTGCCGCCGACGCTTCCGGCGCCCGGCGCACCGGTGCGCATCGGTGTTGCGCGGGACAATGCGTTCTGCTTTTACTATGAAGACAGCCTCGGCCTGCTCCGGACGGTCGGCGCGGAGCTCGTGCCGTTTTCTCCGCTCTCTGACAGCGCCTTGCCCGCCGGACTCGACGGCCTCTATCTCGGAGGCGGCTATCCGGAGCTCTATGCCGCGCAGCTGAGCGAAAATCGCTCCATGTGCAGCAGCGTCCGCGCCGCGCTGGAGGCGGGGCTGCCCTGCATTGCCGAATGCGGCGGCTTTATGTACCTGACAGAGGCTATCGGGGAGCATCCGATGGTGGGCTTTCTGCCGGGGCGCTGCTTCGACGCCGGGAAGCTCGCACGCTTTGGCTACGTCACGCTGACGGCCGAGCGGGACAACCTGCTCTGCCGCGCGGGCGGATCCATCCCTGCACACGAATTCCACCGCTGGGATGCGGAGCAGACCGGAGACGCCTTCACGGCGGCGAAGCCCTTCGGCCGCAGCTGGCCGTGCGTCTTCGCCACGGACATCCTCTACGCGGGCTATCCGCATTTCCATTTTTACGCGAATCCATCCTTTGCCGTCCGCTTTCTGGACGCGTGCCGAAAGGGGAAACACCATGCTGGAACAGATCAGACCGATGGACATTGAGCGCCGCAGCTTCGAGATCATCACCGAGCTGCTGGGAGACCGTAAGCTCGACCCTGAAAACGAGCTCGTCATCAAGCGCGCCATCCACACGACTGCCGACTTTGACTATGCCGACAATCTCGTCTTCTCCGACCACGCGGTCACGAAGGGGATCGAGGCGCTGCGCGCCGGCTGCGACATCGTCACCGATACGCAGATGGCGAAGGCCGGCATCAACAAGACCATTCTGGCCTCCCTCGGCGGGGAAGTCCACTGCTTCATGTCCGATCCGGACGTTGCCGCGGAGGCAAAAGCGCGCGGCGTCACCCGCGCCATCGTCTCGATGGAGCGGGCCGCACAGCTCCCCAAGCCCTGCATCTTTGCCATCGGCAACGCGCCGACGGCCCTTGTCTCGCTCGAGGCCCTGATGGAAGCGGACAAGCTGCACCCGGCGCTCATCATCGGTGTGCCGGTCGGCTTCGTCAACGTCATTGAGAGCAAGGAGCTCGTCATCGCGAACTGCCGCGCGCCCTATATCGTCGCGCGCGGGCGCAAGGGCGGCAGCAATGTCGCCGCCGCGATCTGCAACGCGATGCTCTACCAGATCCAGCGCTGAGATGGAAGAATATGTAATAAAGGACGGAAAACGACTCCGTCTCGGCTATACGACCGGCTCCTGCGCCGCTGCCGCCGCGAAAGCGGCGGCCTGGATGCTCCTGACCGGCCACGAAAAACGAACCATCGATTTGCTCACGCCAAAGGGCGTCTCCCTGACGCTGGACGTGCTCGAGATCACGAGAACCCCCGATACCGTCTCCTGCGCCATCCGCAAGGACAGCGGCGACGATCCGGACGTCACGCACGATACCCTCGTGTTTGCAGCCGTCCAACGCACGGAAACACCCGGCGTCACGATCGACGGCGGCGCGGGCGTGGGCCGCGTGACGAAGCGCGGGCTCGACCAGCCGGTCGGCGCTGCGGCCATCAACTCCGTCCCGCGCCGCATGATCCGCGAAAACGTCGAAGAGGTCATGCGCCTCTGCGATTATCGCGGCGGTTTGGCCGTCATGATCTCTGTGCCGGAGGGCGAGGCGCTCGCAAAAAAGACCTTCAACCCCCGCCTCGGCATTGTCGGCGGCATTTCCATCCTCGGTACGACCGGCATCGTCGAGCCGATGAGCGAGCAGGCCCTCGTCGACACCATCCATGTCGAGCTGCGGCAGCGTCGGGCGAACGGCGCGGACTATGTCCTGCTCACGCCGGGCAACTATGGCGCGGATTTCATCCGCGCGTCCATCGGCCTCGACCCGCGCACCGCCGTTTTGACCAGCAATTTCATCGGCGACGCGCTGGAGCATTGCCGTGCGCTCGGCTTCCGCGGTGCGCTGCTCGTCGGGCACATCGGCAAGCTCGTGAAGCTCGCGGGCGGCATGTGGAACACACACTCGAAGTGCGGCGACTGCCGCATGGAGCTCATCGCGGCGCATGCCGCCGCCCTCGGCCTCCCGCCCGCGCGCGTGGAGGAGGTGCTAGACTGCGCGACGTGTGACGATGCGCTCCGCATCCTGAAAGAAGAACAGTTATATGACGCGGTGCTGGCCCGCCTCGCGGAGCGCATCGAGCTTCATCTTGCGCACAAGTGCGGCGAGATGGCCGCCGGCGCGATCGTATTTTCCAAAGAATATGGCCTCCTGTGCCGGACCAGCCGCGCGCAGGAGCTGCTGGGAACCATTATGGAGGGATAACTATGGTACATTTTGTCGGCGCCGGGAGCGGCGCACCGGACCTCATCACCGTGCGCGGCGCGCGGCTGCTCGGCGAGGCGGACGTCGTCATCTATGCCGGGTCGCTCGTCAATCCAGCGCTGCTGGACGCTACGAAGCCGGGCTGTGAGATCCACGACAGCGCGAAAATGACGCTGGAGGAGGTCATTGCCGTCATCCGTCAGGCCGAGGCCGAGGGCAAGACCACTGTCCGTCTCCATACCGGCGACTCGAGCATCTATGGCGCTGTGCGGGAGCAGTTTGACGCGCTGGAAAAGCTGGGCATCGACTATGATGTCTGCCCCGGCGTCAGCGCCTTCTGCGGGGCCGCCGCGGCGCTCCGCGCGGAATATACGCTCCCGAACGTCAGCCAAACGGTCATCATCACGCGCGCACCCGGCCGCACACCCGTTCCCACCCGCGAGTCCATCCGCGCCCTCGCGGCCCACCACGCCACCATGGTCCTCTTCCTCAGTACGTCGCTGACAAAGCAGCTTCAGGCCGACCTGCTCGCGGGCGGCTACGAGGCGGAAACGCCGGCCGCCGTCGTTTACAAGGCGACGTGGCCAGAGGAGAAGATCTTCCGCTGCACCGTCGGCACGCTGCACGATACTGTCACGGCCAACGGCCTGACGAAGACGTCGCTGATCGTGGTCGGCGGCTGCCTCGGGGGCGACTATCTCCGTTCGCTGCTCTACGACCCCTCGTTCACGACCGAATTCCGCGAGGCCACAAAATGAACATTGCGATTTTCGCTTACAGCCGTACTGGATGCAAAACGGCGCGGCGTATCTGTATGGCGCTGCCGGAGGCGGAAACGCTTTGTTATGCGGTGTCGCGGCTGGCGGAGCCGGGATTTCTGCCGCTTGAAAAAGCGGTCTATGGCGCGGCGTTTTCGGAAATGGACGCGCTGATCTTTGTCGGTGCGGCTGGGATCGCGGTGCGGGAGATCGCACCGTATGTCCGCGACAAACGGACGGATCCGGCGGTGCTCGGCCTCGACGAGCGGGCGAATTTCGTCATTCCGCTGCTCTCCGGGCACATCGGCGGGGCCAATGCGCTCGCCCGCAGGCTTGCCGCAGCGCTCGGCGCGACCGCCGTCGTCACCACGGCGACGGACGTGAACGGCAAATTTTCTGTCGACACCTGGGCGGCGGAGCACGGCTGCGCAATCTCCGATATGGGGGGCGCCAAACAGATTTCAGCGGAAATTTTAGAGCATTCTGTTCCGGTTTGCAGCGATTTTCCGATTCAAGGTCCGCTGCCGGACGGGCTGGTTTTGGGCGAGTCCGGCGAGCTCGGCATCTATGTCGGTTATCGGTGTTCTGCACCGTTTCTGCACACGCTGCGCCTTGTGCCGCGCGTGCTGCGCGTTGGAGTCGGCTGCCGGAAGGGCATCTCGAGGGAAGCCGTCGAGGCAGCTATTCAAACGGCGTTTGCGAGCCATGACTTAGATTTGAATGCGGTGAAGGGCGTCTATTCCATCGACTTAAAGCGGCAGGAGGCGGGGCTGCTCGCCGCCTGCGAAGAGCATGGCTGGTCCGCGACATTCTATACAGCGGAAGAATTGCGGGCTGTGACGGGGGAGTTCACCGAATCTTCCTTCGTGCAGGGGGTGACAGGCATCGGCAACGTCTGCGAACGGGCGGCGATGCTGGGTGCGGAGCGGCTTCTGGTTCGGAAGTGTGCGGGAAACGGCGTGACCATTGCGGTCTCGGCGGAAACATGGGAGGTAGACTTTGGGTAAGGTATTTATCGTGGGCATCGGCCCCGGAAATGAGGAAAACAGGACTATTCGTGCCGACCGGGCGCTGGAAGCGTGTGATGTGATCGCCGGTTACCCGGTCTATGTCGATCTGGTGAAGGACCGCTATCCCGGCAAGGAGCTGGTCTCCACGCCGATGACGCAGGAGGCCAGGCGCTGCCAGATGGCGCTCGACCTCGCGAAGAGCGGGAAAACCGTGGCGCTCGTCTGCTCCGGCGACAGCGGCATCTACGGCATGGCCGCGCTGGTCTATGAGCTGCGGGGCGAGGCGCAGGAGCCTGAGATCCAGGTGGTGCCTGGACTGACGGCGGCGTGCAGCGGCGGGG
>OLGB01005196.1_pt1 | contig 10379 bp, 11 predicted proteins | sample 1605691 | NCBI WGS metagenome assembly OLGB01 (sample SAMEA3888925, study PRJEB22519) | human gut metagenome | biome: human gut; feature: human-associated habitat; material: faeces | place: Denmark | collected 2010
TATTTCGTCAATAGGTTTTTACCATTTTTCCAACTTTCCCACTCATTTTGTCACTTTCGACGGTCGGTCCCCATCTCCGTGGACTCTTTTTGCAAAGTCGGACTCATTTTGTCCTCTTTTCCGCTTTTCCGAGCGCAAAAAAGCTGCTGCAACAGCATTCTTGCCATTGCAGCAGCTTTTGATCTTATTATGTATTCGCCCGTTCCCGGTCAGGTGCCCATCATCTGGTCGAACCAGTTCATCAGCTCCACCGAGAGGTGCTCCAACCTGGTCTGGGGCTTCCAGTCCGGCTGAGCAGGCTGCGGAGCCTCCGGCCCGGGCTGTGGGGGCTGTTCGGCCTCCGGCTCCGGCCGCGGACTCTGCGCTGCCGATCGCCGCGATGCTCTTATCATTCTGCTCGCGGACATAAGCCGCCGCCAGCGCTGTATTGGAGTATTCCACCTCTTCAAGTTCATGTTCGCGGATAAAATTCGCGCACTGCGACAAAGCCTGCGGGTGGCTGACAACCGTTTTGATATCATCCATCGTCGCACCCGGCACCGTCAGGAGATCATGCGTCACCGCCAGATCGTACATGCCGTTGATGTGCAGCGGTCCGGTAAACATCAGATCGTTAACCTGATCCACATCGCCCGCGAAGCTGTTCTCGACCGGCAGCACCGCGCAGTCGCACGCGCCCTGCACGACAGCCTCGTAAGCCTTGGGGAATCCGCTGTAAGCGATCTTTTGCCCCATCGGGAAGATCCGGCTCGCCGCGATATGCGCGAACGCGCCCTCGGTCCCGCAGTACGCGACCCGCAGCCCTTCCAAAAGCCTCGCCTGATAGCGGCGCGACACTGCCATCACATCCCGCAGGAACTGTCCGTAATACGACTTCAGCTCCGGATCTGCGACCCGCGCCTCCCCCTTGGCGATCACCTCATTTTCACGCTTCGGATCATAAATCGGTAATCCGTTTTGCCTTTTGTATTCCGCGACCTTGGCGACCTGCCGCATCCGCGCCTCAAACAGCTGCGCCATTTGATTGTCAATTTCTGTAATTTTTTCTCGTATTTTTTTCAAATCTTCCATGCCAATCTCCTATTGCTTTTGGGAGCGCGCCGCACCTGCACGCGGGTCGTTCTCCCACTTGACTCGCGAATACGCTCTCAACCGCCGCGCATCCGTTTTCCCCCGGACGCTGCAGCTTTTTCTCTTTTATTCCTGCTCCGGCAGAATTCCGTAATCCGCCGCCAACGCCCGAAACGCCGGAAGCGAACGCAAGACCGCTTCGGTGCTGATACAGTAGGAAAGCCGCACGTAGCCCTTCATACCGAAGCTGTCCGACGGCGTCAGCAGCAGCTCATATTTTTTTGCCGCCTCCGAAAACGCCGTACCATCTCCGTCCGGTGCCGCGAGGAAGAGATAGAAGGCTCCCTCCGGCTTGATAAAAGAATACCCAAAGGACTGCAAATTCGTGAGCAGCAGCTCGCGATTCCGCGCGTAGATCTCAAAATTCGCGCAGGCACCCTGATTCTCCGCCACTACGCGCTGCAAAAGGCTCGGCGCGCACACATAGCCCAGACTGCGGCCTGCCCCGCAGATTGCCGCGAACAGATCTTCGCGGCTTTTTGCCCGCGGCGAAACGAGAATGTAGCCGATTCGCTCGCCCGGCAGTGACAATGACTTGCTGTATGAATAGCAAAGAATCGTATCTTCGTAATAGTCCGCCGGAAACGCCGCCCTGCGCCCGTCATAGACGATCTCGCGGTAAGGCTCGTCCGAGATCAGATAGATTTCCTTAGCATAAAGCGCTTCCTTTTGCCGGAGAAAAACTCCCAGCGCCGCCAGAGTCTTTTCGCTGAGGATCGCGCCGGTCGGATTGTTCGGCGAGCAGAGATAGATGAGGTCGGCATCCTGGCCTTCGTCGGGCATCGGGGCAAAGCCGTTGTCCATATTCGAATCCAGCATGACGATCCGGCGACCGGCCATAATATTGGTGTCAACATAAACCGGGTAGACCGGGTCGGGAATCAAAACGGTATTATCCGCGTCGAAGAGGTCGAGGATGTTTCCGAGGTCGCTCTTCGCCCCGTCGCTGATGAAGATTTCGTCGAGGGCGAGATCAACGCCGTCTTCCCTTTTGTAGTAGCCGGCAATCGCCTCTTTGAGGAAATCGTAACCCTGCTCGGGGCCGTAGCCGTGGAAGCCTTCCTTGGTACCCATCTCGGTGACGGCGTCATGCATGGCGTCCACGACGCACTTGGCCAGCGGCTGGGTCACATCGCCGATGCCCAGACGGATGATCTCCTTCTCAGGGTGTGCCTCCTGATAGGCGGCGACCTTGTGGGCAATGTCCACGAAGAGGTAGCTGGCCTTCAGCTCATTGTAATGTTTGTTCATTTTCATGATACTTTCCCTCAATTCTTTCTTTATAAGTGGCTTGCCCTCTCAGGCCGCTCCGCGTCCGGCTCCCTCAGAGGGAAAGCCAAAAACATAACGGAGAGGGCAGGGATGCTTAAACTTCAGTGACGCCTTCGTATACGGTGACCGCGCTGCCGGTCATCAGCAGTTTTTTGCCCGGCAGCACCCGGATGATGAGCTCACCGCCGCGCAGTTGGACGTGGACGTCCTCCCCGGCGGGGCAGACGCCCAGCTCGGTCAGCGCCGCCACGGTGGCACAGGTGCCGGTGCCGCAGGCCCAGGTCTCGCCGCTGCCCCGCTCCCACACCCGCATTTTCAGGTGGGTGGAGTCCACCACCTGCACGAACTCGGTGTTGACCCGCTCCGGGAAGTTCGGGTGCTTCTCGAACGCCGGGCCGATGTCCTCGAGCTTCAGGCTGTCCACATCGTCCACGACGGTGACGCAGTGGGGGTTGCCCACGCTGATGCAGGTGACACGCCAGGTCCTGTCCTCCACGGTGAGGGGGCAGTCCACCAGCGGGCCTTCGCCCATATTCACGGCGGGCAGAGCCGCCGCCATGGCGGAGTATCCGCCCATCTCCACCTGCCAGAGCTGGCGGCCCTTGCGGGTGATGGTCCTGGTGCCGCTGTTGGTGTCCACGACGAGCGTCTCTTTGGCGACGCCGTGGGTGTAGAGCCACTCAGCCACGCAGCGTACGCCGTTGCCGCACATCTGGGCCTCGCTGCCGTCGGCGTTGAAGATGCGCATCCGTCCGTTTGCGCCGGCCGTCACTGGGGCGCAGATGCAGATGATGCCGTCCGCGCCGATGGAAAAGTGGCGGCGGGAGAGGTCCTGCGAAAGGGCTGCGATGTTCTCCGGCACACCGCTTTCGCGGCAGTCGAGATAGATATAATCGTTGGCACAGCCCTGCATTTTGGTGAATGAAAGCTTCATGTTGAAAACTCCTTTGGGGCTGCTGGTCAGTCCCCATAAACTTGCCACCCTATAATGATAAGAAAATAGCCCCCGTCTGTCAAGCAGAAAAGGGCTGGCAGAGAGATTTTGAACGGAATTTTTGCCCGGAAAACCATGCCGGATGCAAAACGGGGCTTGACAATAAGCATATCATGGGATATAAAGAAAGAGAGCGTTCTGCGCAGGGAGACAGTCTGCCCGCCAAAGGGGAGGAGGGAAAGGCTGCCATGGTCTGCGCAGCGTGAAGATGCGAAATTAAAGCAAAAGGAGACCGCTATCATGGATACGTTTGAGAAGATCCGCGCACTGCTGGCAGAACAGCTGGACATCGACCCCGCTAAGATCACGATGGACAGTGACATTATGGGCGATTTTGAGGCCGACAGCCTCGACATCGTGGATATGGTGATGACGCTGGAGGATGAGTTTGGCATCGAGGTGCCGGACGACGCCATCGAAAACCTGCGCACGGTGGGTGATGTGGTGAAGTTTGTGGACAGCCACAAGGGCTGAGCGACCAACAAGCAAAAAAGCCCCGCATCCGCGCCTCTGCACACGGCAGAGTAGGCGGCGGGGCTTTATATATGGGTTCGTGCGGAACGATGAGCGTTTGGCGCACGGCCTTGGGAGGATAAGATAAAAATGGCAAAAGACAACAAAAAGCTCGTACAGGCGATCACCAGTCAGGAGGAGAACTTCGCACAGTGGTATACCGACATCTGCGTCAAGGCAGAGCTGGTCGAGTATTCCAGCGTGAAGGGTTTCATCATCCTGCGCCCCTATGGTCAGGCGATCTGGGAGCTCATCCAGAAGGATATGGATGCCCGCTTCAAGGCTACCGGACATGAGAACGTGGCAATGCCCGTGCTGATCCCTGAGAGCCTGCTGCAGAAGGAAGGCGAGCTGGTCAATGGCTTCGCGCCGGAGGTGGCGTGGGTCACGATGGGCGGCTCCGACAAGCTGGAGGAGCGTCTGGCGGTGCGTCCCACCAGCGAGACCATGTTCTGCGACCACTGGTCCCGCGTGCTGCACAGCTACCGTGAGCTTCCCATGAAGTACAACCAGTGGTGCAGCGTCATCCGCTGGGAAAAGACCACCCGCCCCTTCCTGCGCAGCCGTGAGTTCTGGTGGCAGGAAGGCCACACCATCCACGAGACCGCCGCCGAGGCGGAGGCTGAGACCCAGCAGCAGCTGAACTGCTACGCCGATGTGTGCGAGCAGGATCTGGCCATCCCCGTGGTGAAGGGCCGCAAGACCGACAAGGAAAAGTTTGCCGGTGCCGAGGCCACCTACACCATCGAGGCCATGATGAAGGACGGCAAGGCCCTGCAGAGCGGCACCAGCCACTACTTCGGCGATAAGTTCAGCAAGGCTTACGACGTGACCTTTACCGGCCGCGACAACCAGCTGCATCATCCGTTCCAGACCAGCTGGGGCGTTTCCACCCGTCTGGTGGGTGCCATCATCATGACCCACGGCGATGACGACGGCCTGATCCTGCCCCCGGCCATTGCCCCCATTCAGGTGGTGGTGGTGCCCATTGCTGCCCACAAGCCCGGTGTCTCCGAGAAGGCTGCCGAACTGGCCGAAAAGATCAGCAAGTACGCCCGCGTGAAGCTGGACGACAGCGACAACGCCCCCGGCTGGAAGTTTGCCCAGTGGGAGATGAAGGGCGTGCCCCTGCGCCTTGAGATCGGCCCCAAGGATCTGGAAAAGAACCAGTGCGTGCTGGTGCGCCGCGACACCCGCGAGAAGGTCTTTGTAAGCTTGGACGAGCTGGAGACCGCCATCCCCGCCCAGCTGGAGGCTCTGCGCAAGGATCTGTACCAGCGTGCGCTGGAAAACCGCGAAAAGCGCACCTGGGCTGCCACCACCATGGACGAGGTGAAGGAGCTGGCCAAGGCTAACACCGGCTACATTAAGACCATGTGGTGCGGCGATCTGGCCTGCGAGATGAAGATGAAGGAAGAGGCCGGACTTTCCAGCCGTTGTATGCCCTTTGAGCAGGAGCAGCTCAGCGATGTGTGCCCCTGCTGTGGTAAGCCCGCCAAGGCCATGGTCTACTGGGGCGTTGCTTACTAAGCAGCTGCTTTTCTGAGCCTTTGCGCAGGACGATTTAAAATGGCCGCCGCGTGCGCTCTGGCCATCTTCAGCGGAAAGAATATTTTATAGTTCGGGACAGCGGAACGCCTGCGGGCGTTCCGCTGTCCCCTTTTCACAGGAGGGGTCGCAGAGGGAAACAGCCGCCCTATTGCCGATAAACTGCTTATTCTCTGCTATGGTGCTCTCAGCAAAAAAAGAACCGCCACCCTGGCCGGTGACGGTTCTTAGTTTCTAAGACGGTTCATCAAAAGGGCTGACCGCTTGTCGCAGTGCCTTTTCTATTTACAGTATACCCACTTTTGAGGTTTCTGTCAAGAGCACGCAGCTTCGTTTCTGCGTGCTTTTTTATTACCGGTCAAAGGTGGTGCTGAGGGTGGTCTGCCAGCTTTCGCCGGGGGCAAGGCAGGCGGCTGCGGCGCGCTGCTCCCAGTCCTGCGGGTCGGTAGCAGCGGCGGGCAGGCTGTGCCACGGTTCAATGCACACAAAGCGCACCGGCTTTGCAGGAGCCGACCAGATGAGCGAATAGGGGTAGCCCTCCACCTTGCAGGTGATATTGCGTCCGGTGTCCTTCTCGCAGATGCCGATGGTGCCAGTGCGCAGGCCTGCCATGCAGAAACTGTCGTTGGCAAACAGGTCATCGGTCAGCGGGATGGCCTGCTGGTTCTTCCACTGGTAATAACTCTTGCCGCTCAGCAGGCCGTTGGGGCGGGCATCGAGGATGACCGGGCTTTCCGGCCGGTCAAAACGGAACTCGTAGTCGGTGGTGGTGTGCTTTTCATCGAACGGCACATTGAACGCCGGGTGGAAGCCGATGCCGAAGCGCAGCTCCTCGGTGCCGGGGTTCGTCACCTGCAAAGTATGGTGCACGGTCTTGCCCTCCAGACGGAAGGTGCTGGTGAGCACAAAGTCATAGGGGAAGCGCTCTGCCTTGATGGCATCGTCTGCCCGCAGCTCCAGCTGGATGGTGTCCCCTTCTGCCCGCAGCAGGGTATGCTCCAGATCCCGGGCAAAGCCGTGCTGGCCGCCCTTCCATGTTTTGCCCTTGGCTGCAAAGGTGCCGTCCACCAGCTTGCCCGTCCACGGGAACAGGATGGGTGCGTGGCGCTTCCAGATGGCGGGGTCGGCCTGCCAGAGCAGCTCTTCGCCTGCGGCGTTCTTCAGGCTGACGGCCTCTGCACCGTGGGTGTCCACGGTCAGGGTCAGGAATTCGTTGTGAATGGTTGCCTGCATTTTCAGTATCTCCTTTGTCCTTCTTATTTTCCGGGGCCTGCTGTTCCCAGTATACTCCCCTGTGTACCAAAAATAAAGCCCCAGTCCGCCCGGTTTCAGCAGGGCTGTGCCAGCGGCAGGGCGACGGCAAAGGTAGTGCCGTTTTCGCTGCTGCTCTCCACAGTCACACTGCCGCCGTGCAACACGGCGATCTCCCGCACAAGGGCAAGGCCAAGCCCCACGCCGCCCATCTCCCGGCTGCGGGACTTATCCACCCGGAAAAAGGGCTGGAAGATGCTCTCCCGGCAGTCTGCGGGGATGCCCGGGCCGGTATCCGCAACGCGCAGCACGGCGGCCTGCTTTTCCTGCCGCAGGGTGACGTGCACCGCGCCGCCGGGGCGGTTATACTTGATGCCGTTTTCCACCAGATTGAACACCAGCCGGTAGATCAGCGCATCGCTGCCCACCATGCCAAGTTCCTCGCAGTCCTGCTGCAGGGTGATGCCATTTTTCTGTGCAAGAGGGGTGAGATCGGTCAGGATTTCCTCCACCAGCGGCGCAAGGGCGATCTGGTCGGTGCGGGAGACCGATTGCAGATTGCTCATCTCTAATAAAGTGCGCACAAGAGCGGTCAGGCGGTCCAGCTGCTCCCGCAGAGAGCGGATCAGCCCGGCGGTCTCGGCATCCATGGCCGGGTGCTCCTCTGCAAACAGTTCCAGCTTCGTCTGCAAAATAGCCAGCGGGGTGCGCAGCTCGTGGGCGGCATTGCCCGCAAACTGCCGCTGCAACTCAAAGGACTGCGCCAGACCATCCAGCATCCGGTTCACCGACCGGCTCAACTGCCCGAATTCCTGCACGGTGTTTTCGTCCAGACGGGCGGTGGCGATGCTGTCCTGATCGACCCGCTGCGCCTGCTGCGCAAGCTGCTGTAACGGTTTCAGCGCTCTGCCGCTGACAAAATAAGCGATGGCCGCGCTGACGATGGTGACCACGACGGTGATGCACCAGCCCTTGCGGCCAAAGACCACCTTTGCATCGTAGACTTCCTGCGAAAAATGCGCCAGCAGACTGGACATTTCCTCCTGCGGGATCTCGATGGTCAACGGATCCGCACTACCGGGCTGGTACTGCATCATAAAGCCGTTGAGGGCATCCATGCCGGTAACGCCGGTGCGGTATAAAAGCAGGTTCATGCACACGCAGGCGCAGGCGATGAGCAGTGCGGTCAGCAGGGTGATGCGCCATTGCAGGGACAACTGTTTCATTGTACCTCGCCTCCGATCTCGTAGCCTTCCCCGATGCGGTTGCGGATGGGGTCGTAGCCCAGCGCCGCCCGCAGCTTTTTGCGCAGGGCAGAGATATGTACCCGGATGGAGTTGCTGAAGCTGTCCACGCTGCCGTCCCAGACGTGCTCAATCAGCTCTTCCTGACTGACCGGGCGTCCCTGATGCAGCAGCAGATATTCCAGTACGCCGCTCTCCTTCCGCGTCAGCGCAAGGGGCTGACCGTCCACCGTGGCAACGCGGCTGCGGGTATTGAAGCTGAGCCGCCCGCAGCACAGGCAGACGTCCTGCTGGATGAACTTGCGCCGGGTCAGGCTGCGCACCCGGGCTTCCAGCTCTGCAAGGTGGAAGGGCTTGGAAAGATAATCGTTCGCTCCGGCATCCAGTCCCTCCACCTTATCTGAAATTTCACTGCGCGCTGATAAGATCAGCACACAGGTCTCAAGGTCGTGCCGGCGCAGGGTGCGCAGCACCTGCATTCCGTCCACCTTGGGCAGGTTGAGGTCCAGCAGTACAAGGTCGTACCGCTCTGCTGCCAGTGCCTCCAGCGCGGCCTCGCCGTCTGCACAGGCATCCACCTCGTACCCGGACAGCCGCAGCTTCCGGGCAATGTCCTCCCGCAGGGAGTGCTCGTCCTCTACCACCAAAAGACGCATCTTGTGTTCCACCCTTCCCGTAAAAAATCCATTTCTTGCGTTTTTCTTCATTATAACAGATTATAGCAGACGGTGTTAAGATTCGTGTTAAGATTTTCTTAGCAGAGATTTTATCCCGCATGGTGTATACTGATGCCATCAAACAACAGGAGGCTATGATGTTCATGACAAAAAAACAGGCGCAGCTGCTTTTGCTTGCCGCCGGGGTGCTGATGCTGCTCTTCGGTGTATGGCGGGGCGAGGCAGATACCGTATTTTCAAAAGCCATCCGGCTGTGTATGGAGTGTGTGGGCATTGGATAAGAAAAAATTAAATCCCCTTGCCCGGTTCCGGGGCTTTATACAGGCCGGAGCGACCCTTTTAACCAACATCCACCTGCCCAACTTTGCTAAAGGAACGCTGTATCAGGGCGGCGGAAAATACGTCTGCGTGCCGGGACTGAACTGCTATTCCTGCCCGGGCGCTGCCGGTGCCTGCCCGGTGGGGGCGTTCCAAGCGGTGGTGGGTTCCTCCAAGTTCCGCCTTTCCTACTACATCACCGGCATTCTCATCCTCTTCGGGGTGCTGCTGGGGCGGTTCATCTGCGGCTTCCTCTGCCCGTTCGGCTGGTTTCAGGAGCTGCTGCACAAGATACCCGGTAAAAAGTTCTCCACAGCAAAGCTCAAGCCTCTCAGATACCTGAAATATGTTATACTTGTGGTTTTCGTCATTCTATTGCCTATAGTAGTCACCAATTCCATAGGCATGGGCGATCCATTTTTCTGCAAGTATATATGTCCTCAGGGAGTGCTTGAAGGTGCCATCCCACTCTCGCTTACCAACAGCGGAATCCGCTCGGCACATCTTACTAATTTTTTTGCATTTTTAAATGTGAGGACTCCTCCCATGCCAATAAAGAATCCCATTTTCACATATTCTTCTGCCATTTCCGGCGAATACGAATAACAGTGAATGACGCCGCCGCACTCATAGGCTTTTGTTTCCTGAATGATTTGCATGGTCGGATCTGCCGCATCACGGCTGTGCACAATAATCGGAAGTTTTACTTCCTTTGCAAGTTCAATCTGTCTGCGAAACCACTGCTTCTGAAGTGCCGGTTCCGGCTCCGGCCAGTGATGATCCAGCCCGATTTCTCCGATGGCTGCCACTTTTTCATGTGCTGCATGACTAGAAATCCACGCCATGTCATCTTCCGTCAGCCCTTCCACTTCACTCGGATGCACCCCCAGTGCCGCATAGACAAATTCATACTGCTTTGCCAGTTCAAGTGCCATTTTACTGGATGGCATATCTGCTCCCACATCCACGACTTTACCAATTCCCTTTGCCAAAAGTCCGCCAAGGATTTCGTCGCGGTCGCTGTCAAAAGCTTTGTCGTCATAATGGCTGTGGGTGTCGAAAATATAACTGCTCATAGTTCTCTCCTCTCGCCGAGGTACGCTCCGCATTCCTCACTGCCGGGCTTTCGCCTCTTCTCTCTCGCCGTGCCGCACCTCGGAATGCTCCGCATTCCTCACTGCCGGGCTTTCGCCCTTTCTATCGCCGTGCTGCACCTCGGAATGCTCCGCATTCCTCACTGCCGGGCTTTCGCCGCTTCTCTCGCCGTGCCGCACCTCGGAATGCTCCGCATTCCTCACTGCCGGGCTTTCGCCCTTTCTATCGCCGTGCTGCACCTCGGAATGCTCCGCATTCCTCACTGCCGGGCTTTCGCCGCTTCTCTCGCCGTGCCGCACCTCGGAATGCTCCGCATTCCTCACTGCCGGGCTTTCG
>OLGB01005197.1_pt1 | contig 10379 bp, 10 predicted proteins | sample 1605691 | NCBI WGS metagenome assembly OLGB01 (sample SAMEA3888925, study PRJEB22519) | human gut metagenome | biome: human gut; feature: human-associated habitat; material: faeces | place: Denmark | collected 2010
GTGCTCTGTAAAGAGCACCTCTCTCATTTAAACCTCTGCTGTATCTGTTTTTCCCTCCGCAGCCTCCTGCGTTTCTTCTTTGGCGTCTTTTGTCTTCCAGCATTTGATTCCTACGAACATGCCCGCCGCTGCAACACATACGATTACTGCCATCAGTACAATATAAGAAAAAAACGAATTTAAAAACAAGATCAGATTATTCAAAATAACTACCTCCTATGAGTGCCAGTCTATGGATATATCTTACCACTTATTCATAAACATCGTCAAGTAAGTTTGTGCCGTCCGCCGCAGTTGTTGCCAGCTTATCGCAGCGTTCGTTTTCCGGATGTCCCGCATGTCCCTTAACCCAGATAAAATGTACCTGATGCTGCGCCTTCGCAGCCAGAAGTCTCTTCCACAGATCCACGTTTTTTACCGCTTTTTTCTGGGAATTCTTCCAGTTGTTTTTCAGCCAGCCATCGATCCAGTGATCGTTAAACGCCTTTACCAGATACTGGGAATCGGAATACAGATCCACCTCACAGGGGCGGTTCAACGCCTCCAGCCCGATAATGGCTGCCATCAGCTCCATTCGGTTATTGGTTGTCTTTTTATATCCTGCGCTGTATTCGCGTTCATGCAATGTCCCGCTCTGATCGATATACTGCAGGACTGTTCCGTATCCGCCCGGTCCATCCGGGTTTCCGCGTGCAGCTCCGTCTGTATAAATCGTTACTTTCATTTACTCCATTCTCCCTGTTCTATAAAATCGGATGCCCGCTTTTCGGCTCTTTGTATCAGTGCTTCTTCATAACCGAGCATCTGCAGAAGTCTGATCGCATTTCTGCTGTTTGCCCTGCCCTGACAGAGCTGATATGGGAAGCTGATCTCATTATTTTCGATCCGTTCCTCAAAATGATAATTCTCATATGCATCTTCCAAAAGCTTCGTCAGTTCGACATCATGTGTGGCTGCAAAGCTGAAAATATGATCTTCTGCCAGACTCTTTAAGATCTCGGTCGATGCGGCGATCCGCTCTACCGTATTGGTACCGCGCAGTACCTCATCCACAAAACACATGACAGGATGCTTCTTTTCCTTTCCTGCATCAATGATGCGCTTTAAGGATTTGATCTCCACCATAAAATAGCTGCTGCTTGTTGCCAGATCATCCCGCAGTGCCATAGAAGTATACACGGCATAAAAATCCGTCTGATAGCTGTCAGCCGGGACTGTATAGATCGTCTGTGCCAAAATCTGGGAAAGTGCCACCGTCTTTAAGAAAGTAGATTTACCGGATGCATTGGAACCGGTCAGCAGCATACCTTTTGTAAGCGTTACGGAATTGGCGACAGGATCTTTGATCAGCGGATGATACAGTTTTCTTACACATAAGCCCTTCTGTCCAAATTCCGGAAGAGTATAATCAGGCAGGCTGCTCCGGTAAGCACCGATCGAGATCATTGCTTCAATATAACCCATTGTCTCGATGATCCGGATCATGTCCTGCTTATATTTTTTTGCTTCCCGCAGCATCGTATTAAATTTAATCAGGTTCACATGCAGTCCCATCCGCAGATAATCCATTACCACATCAATCGTAAAATGGTATTATATACCATTTTACAGGAAAAATCAAATTATGCGCATCAGCACAGAAGAAAAGCGGCGGAATTTTTTAAATTTTTCCCGTCCTGCAGCGATCTGTTCCATCCATGGCTTTAATATCTCGATCGGATGCGCAGAAAACTCCTCTGTCACTTTTAAAATCCGGATAAAATAAGCAAAAGTCGTGATATACGGATCTATTTCCTTTTTCTGTTTAAAATATGTGACCATATTGATGCATAACAGCACACAAAGAACTAAAAGCCCATAGCCCGAATTGAAAAAGCAAAGGATCACTGCCATTGCCATCAGTCCCAGCATCAGATAATGTGACCGGTTACTGCCCTGCTCTACATCATCCAGATAGGCAATATAATCATAAATAGAATATTTGCCTGTTCTTCCGATTTTGGCAAAGAGCATCTGCATTGTCACTCTGTCATCCGGATGCAGCATAAAATACCTGATCAGCGTTTCGCGTTCCTTAAGTGTATCTTCTTCAAATACCGGACAGCGCAGCATCGTATAAAGAGATTCTTCCCCTGCTGCAGACAAGGTAAAATCCATGCTTTGAAATACCCGGTCCAGATCCAGATCGTTCCAGGTGATGGCATCGATCGCATCTTCCGTCATTTTATTTTGAAAATGTCCGGCGATCGTTTTCAGCCTGCCTTCCTGGTATTTTTTCGTAGAAGGCTTTCCGTAATTTTCTGTCAGGCTTTTTTTCAGATTGCGCCATAATTTCTTTTCTTCCAGACTGCATCTGATCAGATAGATCACAAATAAGATCAGAAGTGCTGCTGCGAGTATCAGATATTCCATAATGTCTCCATTTATTCCTGTCTCAGTCTGTCTGCGATTTCGTTAGCCTTTGCATACAGCTTTTCGGGATCTTCCCCGATGAAGAACTTTCCATCCTCATACAGGATCTTTCCATCGATCATCGTCATTTTTACATTCTGCTTACTGCCGCTGTAGACAATATTCTTTGCTATATTGTTGATCGGCTGCATATTCGGCTGGTGCATATCGATCATGATCAGATCCGCATATTTCCCCGGTGCCAGCACATCACTGTCTGTAAGTCCCATTGCCTTTGCGCCGTTGACTGTAGCCATCTTCAAAACTTCAATAGCATCCGTACTTGCCGCATCCATATCCCGGTATTTGGCAAGTCCCGTGACAAGGAACATTTCCCGGAACATATCCAGACAGTTATTGGAGCCTGCACCGTCTGTACCGATCGCAACCGGAATGCCTTCTTTTAAAAAGCGGCTGACCGGTGCGATACCGCTTGCCAGCTTCAGATTGGAAGCCGGATTTGTCACTGCTGTCAACTTCTTTTCTTTAAAGATCTCAATGTCTTTATCGTCCATATAAACGCAATGATATCCACCGCCACCGTAGTCAAACAGCCCCAGATCATTTAACAGCTGTGTTGGTGTCATACCGTATCTTTCTTTGCATTCCTCTACCTCCCGCTTTGTTTCGGCAAGATGAGTAAAGAATGGCGCCTTATGTCTTTTGACGATCTCAGCAACCTGCAAAAGCAGTTCCTTCGGGCAGGTATATTCCGCATGGATGCCCAGCATATAAGAAGAAAGGCTGTTCACTCCGTTCAGCTTCAGGAAACGCTCTTCCATGACCTCCGGTGTAGGACCGAACATATTCAGTCCGCTGACCTGCACATTACGCATCCCACATTCTGTATACGCATTGATGATCGTTTCCGGCGTCAGATACATATCAAACACAGCCGTAATACCGCTTGTCAGATATTCCAGTACAGACATTTTTGTCAGCTCATATACATCTTCCCCCGTCATTTTGGCTTCTACCGGGAAGATCCGTTTTTCCAGCCAGCCCTGCAGCGGCTCATCATCCGCGATCGAACGGAACAGTACCATCGCAGAATGGGCATGGGCATCCTTAAAGCCGGGCATTAACAGATTACCCTCACAGTCGATCTCCCGATCCCACAGGATTGTCTGCAGCCCGCTCTTTTCATAAACAGTTTCGATTTCTTCATCCGGTCCGACATAAACGATTTTCTGTCCGCTGACCCAAAGCTGTCCTTCCGTTACCTGCACAGGCTCTTCCATGGTCAGGATCTTTGCATTATAAAATCTGATATTCATTCTTCTCAGTTTCTCACTTTCCTTGTCATTGTAAATTTGCTCTTCCGAATCCCTCCGGCAAAAGCTCTTTTAATGTATATACCTTATATTCTGTCTCACTTTTTGCCACGATGATCTCAAAATCAGGCTCACAGAATTCCATCATAACCTGCCTGCAGACACCGCATGGCGCAGCATAATCATGCTCGCCTTCTTTACCGCCCGTGATCGCGATCGCGGCAAATTCCAGTTGTCCTTCGCTAACTGCTTTGAAGATCGCTGTCCGCTCCGCGCAGTTGCTCGGTCCATACGCCGCATTTTCGATATTACAGCCATTGTAAATCTTTCCATCCTTTGTCAAAAGGGCTGCGCCGACCTGAAAATGTGAATACGGCGAATAGGAAAAAGTCCGCGCGGTTAACGCCTGTGCAATCAGCTGTCTGATTTTTTCTGTTTCTAACATATTATACCTCACCAAACCGGATCACACTCTCCGTTACCAGCTTTTTGAATTTCGGTGCTGCTTCATTTGCCGCTTCCTGTACTTCCTTATGGGAAAGCGGCACTTTGGAAATGCCCGCCGCCGGATTGCAGACACAGGAAATGCCGCATACACGCATTCCAAAGTGGACTGCGGCGATCGCTTCCACAGCAGTGGACATACCGACTGCATCCGCGCCCAGAATACCTGCCATCTTTACCTCTGCAGGTGTTTCATAGGAAGGACCTGTAAACTGGATATAAACACCCTCCTGCAGCAGGATCTGTTGTTCTTTTGCCACGCTGCGGATCACATCGGAAAGCGCCGGATCATATACATGACTCATATCCGGGAATCTGACACCCGGCTCTAAATTTGGTCCGATCAGCGGATTCGGTACAAAAGTCGCGATATGATCTGTGATCAGCATCAGATCTCCTGCATGAAATGCCGGATTGATCCCACCGGATGCATTGGTCAGAAACAGGATCTTCGCGCCCAGAAGCTGCATCAGCCGTGTTGGCAGCACAACATCCGAGATCGGATAGCCTTCATAATAATGGACACGTCCTTTCATACAGACAACCGGAACCGTTCCGACATATCCAAAGATAAATTTGCCTGCATGCCCCGGAACCGTCGATACCGGAAATCCCTCGATCTCCTTATAGTCGATCTCCGCTTCCACCTGAATGCCATCTGCATAATCCCCCAGACCGGAACCAAGTACGATCGCTACCTGTGGCACAAAATCTGTCTTTTCCCTGACAGAGCAAAGACATTTCTGTAATTTTTCAGATACCTCATTCCTCATAGCCTTCCTCCTGTTCTTCATAAGCCTTTACATATACATAGTTTTCATTACTTCGTTTCATCGTTTCGTGGAATAACATGGCACGCAGCAGATCTTCTCCGCCCGTATCCGCCACGATCACATGCATGGAAAGTGCCTGCTCCACATCTGTGATCGTCAGATCATCGAGGAATACTTCTTCTCCTGTCCGCAGCATATTGGACGGGATCAGCAGATAACTGCCCAGCTCTCTTCCGTTTTTCCGTTCTTCCTGTAATTGTGCGATCAGATCCTGCGCTGTAATCAGCCCGGAAACCGTGATCGTTTCCCCAAAGAAATCATTGCGGATCTGCTTCACATAGATCCGAAGTCCCGGAAATGCTTCCATTGTCTGCGCTGCAATTTTGGAAAGCATCGGTGCTGCCAATTTCCCCGTTGCGATCGTGATCGTCTGCAAAAGTGACTGTTTCAGTTGCTCATAGGTATCTTCCGCAATCTGCCTGTGCAGTGCTTCTTCAAACTCCGTCCATAAAAGGCGCATCATACCGACACCGTTTTCCAGCTGGATATAACCATCGTAGCGTTCCTCCTCCGGGAAATCACGCTCCGCTAAAATATACCATTCATCACTGGCATGGATAAAATGCAGTCCGTATTTTTCATAAAAGCCCTGCTGATAGCTTTCGATCAGATCAATGACTGCTCCCGCCTCTTCCTTTGTATACAGATCCAGCTTCGGCAGATCATCACGGTACTTTGTAATTCCCGCCGGAACCGCGGAAACGCTGCGCATAAAAGGCAGATATTTACTTAAATCTTCGATCGTACGACGCAGATGCTCCCCATCATTGATATTTTTACAGCAGACGATCTGTCCGTTCATTTCCACATGTCCTTCATACAGCTTGTCAATGAACTTCAGCTTGTCCCCCGCAAACCGGTTATGGAGCAGCTTACAGCGCAGCTCCGGTTCCGTAGACTGGACAGAAATATTGATTGGCGCAAGCTGCATCTTGATGATCCTGTCAATGTCCTTTTCTGTCATATTGGTCAGCGTGATATAATTGCCCTGTAAGAAAGAAAGACGAGAATCGTCATCCTTAAAATACAGTGTATCACGCATGCCCGGCGGCATCTGGTCGATAAAGCAGAACAGACATTTATTGCTGCAGCTTTTGTACTCGCTCATCAGATCATTTTCAAATTCCAGCCCCAGATCGTCATCATAGTCTTTTTCTATTTCAAGCTCCCATTCCTCGCCGTAGGGCTTGCGGATCAGTACGACCACATATTCGTCTTTGATCATATAGCGGTAATCAAAAACATCCTCGATTGGTTCGTCATTAATGGAAAGCAGTACATCTCCCGGCTCGATCTCCATTTCTTCGGCAATAGAGCCCGGCTGCACTTTACTGATTATATGTTCACATTTGTTTTTCTTCATTCTGACTGTCTTTCATATTGCTTATTTTCCTGTTGCAGAATTTATCTGCTCTGCGCTGATTATAACAAGAAACAGGGTATGATTCAAGTGCAGAGCACTCGCCTTCATACCCTATCCCGTGTTAAATAATAATGCAAACCAGTCCGCCGTTTGTGTCATTGACGATCTTCTGCATGCTGTCCTGTAATTTCAACTGGCTTTCTTCTCCGATCATTGCAATTTTGGTTGTAATACCGTCCTGTACCATCTGTTCCACTGTTTTGCCAAAAATATTCGTATCCCAGATACCGTCAGATGCTTCATTCTGTCCGATATACCCGATCAGATCCTCTGCCTGTTCCTTGGTACCGACGATCGGTGCGATTTCCGTCTCGATATTGGCACGGATCATATGGATCGATGGGCTCTTTGCCTTGATCTTAACACCATATTTGCTGCCATGACGGATAACCTCCGGTGCTTCCAGCTCAATCTCGCTGCGTTCCGGTGTTACCACACCATATCCCTTCTGTCTTACCTGATCGATCGCCTGCAATACCTTCTTATATTCATTCTGCATTTTAGAGGCTTCTTCGAGATAGTCCAAAAGCTCATATTCGCTTTCCACCGGCTGTCCGAGCAGGTCACTCAGCATTTCATAATAGTAGCTTTCATCAATATCCAGATAGCATTTGACACTGCCATCTGCCAGATTGATTCCATCCATCCTCGTCTTTTTCACATAAGTGTCAGAAAGCATGATCGGATGCTCCATGATATCCCGCATATAGGAATAAGCCGGCATAAACTGGCGGATCTCCTGCAGTACACTTTCTTTCAGCGGATGCTCTGCAGGCAGCATTTCCACCCATTTTGGCATATAAAATTCCATACAGCTGATCGGAAATTCCAGCAGGATATTTTCCATGATCCTATTGATATCTTCTTTTTTCAGCTGCGTGCAGTTAACCGGAAGAACCGTTACCTGATACTTTAAGGACAACGCCTCTGCGTACTGCTTCGTTTCTTCCGCAAGCGGTCTTTCGCTGTTTAATAGTACCAGAAACGGCTTGTGAAGCTCCGAAAGCTGCTTCAGTGTTTTTTCCAGCGCCGGTTCATAATTTGCCTGTGGGATATCGGAAAAGCTGCCATCTGTCGTGATCACGATCCCGATCGTGGAATGATCATGAATGACCTTATATGTACCAAGCTCAGCCGCCTGTGTAAACGGGATCTCATAGTCATACCACGGCGTTTTTACCATGCGCTCCGCATCTTCTTCCATATGACCGACCGCACCATCCACCATATAACCGACACAGTCGATCAGCCTCGTTTTTACCGTCACATCGCCGATCGTGATCTGTGCTGCCTCACTCGGGATAAACTTTGGCTCTGTCGTTGTGATCGTCTTACCGGTTCCGCTCTGCGGCAGTTCATCCACCGCCTGTTTTTTACTATATTCCTCTGTCATATGCGGTAGAACGCACACATCCATAAATCGTTTGATAAAGGTGGATTTTCCCGTTCTGACCGGTCCGACCACACCAATATAGATCTCGCCATTTGTTCTTGCCTGCATATCTTTGTATACATCAAATTCCGAATTTTCTGTTTTCATATTCTCTGCCCCCGCTTTTGTTTGTATCATGTATATGGGGGCAGGTTCCAAAATATGAATGAAAATTTCCTATTACGCAGAAACGAGATACACTCTGCGAATCTTGTTCTGATTAGCGGTCGTCAAATGCACCGCATAAATGCGTGCATTTTCCTCGTCGCATAACAAAAAGTCCCAAAAATATGCATTTCCGGGACTTTTCCTTACTATACTATATGCTTATCAGCTTTCGCTTACTGATTAGACAATACCCTGAGCCTTCATAGCCTCTGCAACCTTTAAGAATCCGGCTACGTTAGCACCTACAACGTAGTTGCCTTCCTGACCGCACTTCTTAGCTGCATCATCCAGATTGTGGAAGATGTTAACCATGATACCCTGCAGTTTTGCATCAACTTCCTCGAATGTCCAAGAAAGTCTCTCGCTGTTCTGGCTCATTTCCAGAGCAGATGTAGCAACACCGCCGGCGTTACTTGCTTTACCCGGGCAGAACAGAATGCCGTTCTCCTGCAGATACTGTGTAGCTTCTAATGTAGTAGGCATGTTAGCACCTTCAGCTACTGCGAAGCATCCGTTTGCAACAAGTGCTTTTGCATCATCCAGATTTAATTCGTTCTGTGTTGCACATGGAAGAGCGATATCGCATTTTACATTCCATACGCCATGCTCGCCGTTCTTCTTTTCATGATACTCTGCGCTCTTTCTTGCTGCAGCGTACTCTGTCAGACGTGCACGTTTTACTTCTTTGACTTCTTTCAGAAGTGCTACATCGATTCCTTCCGGATCATAGATCCAGCCTGTAGAATCAGAACATGTAACAGGCTTAGCACCAAGCTGCTGTGCTTTCTGGATTGCATAGATAGCAACATTACCGGCACCTGAAACAGCGATTGTCTTGCCCTTGATGTCCTTGCCGTTGCACTTGAGCATTTCTTCTGTGAAGTATAATAAACCATATCCTGTAGCTTCTGTTCTTGCTAAAGATCCGCCGTATGTAAGACCTTTACCTGTTAAAACGCCTTCATATAAGTTGCGGATTCTCTTATACTGACCATACAAATAACCGATCTCACGTCCGCCAACACCGATATCACCGGCAGGAACGTCTGTATCTGCTCCGATATGTTTGCAAAGTTCTGTCATAAAGCTCTGGCAGAATGCCATAACCTCACGGTCTGATTTACCTTTTGGATCGAAATCAGAACCACCTTTACCGCCGCCAATCGGGAGTCCGGTCAGGGAGTTTTTGAAAATCTGCTCGAAACCAAGGAATTTAATGATACCAAGGTTTACGGATGGATGGAAACGAAGTCCACCTTTGTATGGTCCGATAGCACTGTTAAACTGAACACGGTAACCGGTATTTACCTGTACCTGTCCTTTATCATCAACCCAAGGAACACGGAACTTAATCTGTCTCTCTGGATTAACAAGACGCTCAAGTAAAGCATCTTTGCGAAATTTTTCCTCGTTCTGCTCTACAACAGGACGAAGTGATTCAAGAACTTCTTTGGCTGCCTGATGGAACTCTGGCTCAGCAGGGTTCTTCTCGATTAATTCAGCCAATACCTCATCTACGTATGACATAGTCATAACCTCCTTCGTTTTTTGTCACTTAACATTATAAGACGCAAAAACGAAATTGACAAGTAAAAAATTACTTTTGGGCTAAATAACTATTTGTATAGTCAACTTTTCCGCTTACATCTTCTAAAAACCATGACGGTTTTTCAAACAATTTACTTTCTTCAACAGAGTCAAACTCCACTTCTGCCAGAATAAGTCCTTCATAACGGTCATGAAAGATATCCAGTTCTATCATATAATTCTGATATGGGATGCAGTATCTCGTTTTTTTTATGCAGATGCCATCACATTTTTGTTTCAAATGAAAGAAACTATCTTTTGTCAAAGGCATCTCCCGCTCATCCGAAACATTCAATGCCTCATCATCAACAGCAATGCGGTTTTTATAAGTTAAAATATAGTCGTCATTTTTCCTGCGGATCCGCACGGTCGGTTCCGAACACAGATATCCCTGTTCAATTTCAAACACTTTGACCGCCTGGCTTAAATCCGGAATGTCACTCACTAAAAATTTTTTCTCAATTTCCATTATTCTCACCATCCTGCGGATTTTCAACTGAAATTTTTCCAAGTCTTGCATTGCGGAAATCATCCAACAGCAAAAAAGCAGCCTTATCATGGTCTAACTCATTTCCTTTTTTCAGACAGCCGCGGTTTACAGCAATTGCATTTAAAATAGCAACGGAATCCTCAGATTCATCAACGGAATATGTTTTACCAAGAATTCCCGGATAACTTGCCGTTAAAAACTCAATCAAATCCAGTGC
>OLGB01005200.1_pt1 | contig 10374 bp, 11 predicted proteins | sample 1605691 | NCBI WGS metagenome assembly OLGB01 (sample SAMEA3888925, study PRJEB22519) | human gut metagenome | biome: human gut; feature: human-associated habitat; material: faeces | place: Denmark | collected 2010
CCGTTAAGCTACACCGTTCCTTGCTTCAATGTTTTCCTAAGTCACCGCCCCATTCGCGGAGGGGCTTTGCCGTCTTGATATGGTTTCAGGCGCGGCGCAGCGTGTGCATGACCTTTTTCATGAGGCCGGAGCCGAGCTTGTTGTCAAAATAATCGAGCCACGCGCGCACGGAGTCGATGGTCTCGGGCTCGCCGAGCCAGTGGCGCAGGATCACGTCGCGCTCGGTGCCGCGCAGGAGCTTGGCGACGGACACGGCGATGGCATACGCATCGTCGAGCTTGCCGAGCAGCGGCACGGAATCCGGCACGAGATCCAGCGGCGAGAGCACATACAGCAGCGCCAGACCGAGATCGAGCTTGCGGCTCGACGGCACGTCGGGGTCGAGCATGAGCTTGCAGATGAGATAGGCAAAGTCCGGCACCGTCGTGAGCAGATCAGCGGCTTTGCTGCCGAGCTGTGCGGCCACGAAGCCGTTAGCCTGATAGCGGACGCGCTTATAGAAACGGTCGAATGCGTTGTCATCCGGGTAGTAGATGTTCTCTTTGGTCATGATCCAGCCTCCTGACGGGAGATGATTTCTCCCTATTATAGCGAAAAACCGGCCGCGCTTCAACCGCTTTTGTGAAGTTTTTCGGAATGGATTGCCAAACGCGGCGAACCGGCGTATAATGCAGAGGCATTTTCAGAAAACGGAGGCACCGCTATGATCCGCTTTTTTAACGGCCGTACGCTCACGATGGCGCACGGCGTGACCGTCACGACCGACGAGGTCTGGACCGACGGGGACAAGATCGCCTATGTCGGCCCGACACCGGAGACGCTGCCCGCGTTCGAGCGGGAGATCGATCTCGGCGGCGACCTGGTCATGCCCGGCTTCAAAAACGCGCACGCGCACGCCGGGATGAGCTTTGTGCGCTCGTATGCCGACGATGTGCCGCTGCAGCCGTGGCTGTTCGAGCAGATCTTCCCGCTGGAGGCCAAGCTCACGCCCGAGGCGGTGTATGCGTTCACGAAGCTGTCGATCCTCGAATACCTCACGAGCGGCATCACGGCCGGCTTTGACATGTACTTTTACCGCGATGCCATCGCGCAGGCGGGCATCGACTGCGGCTTTCGCACGGTGCTGTGCGGGGGCGGCGGCAGCGCGCAGCAGCTCGAGGCGGAGTACCGGAAATTCAACGCCCTGCACCCGCTGATTTCCTATCAGCTCGGCCTGCACTCGGAGTATACCTCCAGCCTTGCCGAGATGACCGAGGCGGGCGAGCTTGCGCGCACGCTGCGCGCGCCTGTGTTCGCGCACAACGCCGAGACCGCGCGCGAGGTGGCCGAGTGCCGCGAGCGCTGGGGCAAGACGCCGACGGAGCTGTTCGAGAGCCTTGGGCACTTCGATTTCGGCGGCGGCGGCTTCCACTGCGTGCACATGACCGAGCGCGATCTGGACATTTTCCGCGCGCGCGGGCTCTGGGTCATCACCAACCCCGGCTCGAACGCCAAGCTTGCCAGCGGCATCGCCCCGCTGCGGCAGATGCGGGAGCTGGGCATCCGCATGGCCATCGGCACGGACGGCCCGTCGAGCAACAACGCGCTCGATTTCTTCCGCGAGATGTATCTGGCCGCCGTGCTGCAGAAGCTGCACTGCGGCGACGCGGCCGCCCTCCCGGCGGACGACGTGCTGCACATGGCGACAGTCGGCGGCGCACAGGCCATGGGTCTGAGCGACTGCGACGTGCTTGCCCCCGGCAAGCAGGCCGACCTCATCGTCATCGACCTGCAGCGGCCGAATATGCAGCCGGTGCACAACGCCGCGCGCAACCTCGTCTACAGCGGCTCGAAGGAGAACGTGCGCCTGACGATGATCGCCGGGCGGGTGCTGTACGAAAACGGCGCGTTTTTCGTCGGCGAGCCGGTGCAGGACATTTACCGCGCCGTCGAGACGCACTTCGCCGCGATGCGCGCGGCGCTCTGATTGCTTTTCCTGCGGGCTGCGGGGCGGCGCAAGCTGCCTGAGGTGATATGCCCGAAACCATAAAAAGTCCCGAAAACGTGACGTTTTCGGGACTTTTTTGCGCCGGTGCGCTTATGCTTTCGTCTCCAGCACCTTGACGCCGTGCATGATGATCTCGCCAGCGAGCACGGCCATCTCCTCGGCCGTCTGCTTCAAAATTCCGGGCGGCGTTTAAGATACTGCCGCGTAGCATCGTGCTCAGCCGCTGCACAAGTTCTCTGTAATCCGCCTTCATGCCGCCGTCGATCCACGTGAGCGCGAGCGACATATTGCCCGACACGATGAACGAGCAGAAGTAGTCGAGCATCGCGGGGTCGTTCGGATAGTAGTAGGCAAGAAAATCATACAGAAATTCGTCGCGCAGGATGTGGCAGATGCGGTCGGTGAAGGCGATGTCGCCGTTTTTGCCGAGCAGCACGTGGCAGAGGTCGGCGTTTTGCTCGATGTACTGGTACAGCTCCATCAGATACGGATAGGTCTTGCCCTCGGAGTCCTTCGCATTGTGCCGGCGGCACACGACGACCAGCCCCTCGGCCAGCTCATCCTCGAGACTGGCCAGCAGGTCGTACACATCCTTATAGTGAATATAGAAGGTGCCGCGGTTGATGTCTGCGATCGCTGCCAGCTCACGCACGGAGATATCCTTGACGCTCTTTTCCGCCATGAGTTTCATCAGTGCAAGCCGAAGCTGGCGTTTGGTCTTCCGCACTCTGCGGTCTACAACTTTTTCTTCCATTCGCCGATTCCTCCTATCGGTTGAATTTGTATGCTTTGCATACATGATACCACCAAAACGAACAATAATCAACAATTTGTTGCATTTTTATAGCGATTTTTTTCAACTTTTTTGGGAAACTTCTGCGTGATAGCAGGCCGCACGCCGCATATCCACACCGTTGTTTTCAAAAATGCGGCTGCAGCGGCGGCTGCGCAAAACGCGGTGGAAAATCGGCGCGCGGTGTGCTATGATGAAGGCAAATGTGAAAAAGGAGCAACAGACCATGTTTGAAAACGGAACGTTCGCGGTGCTCGGCCCGGACGGAAAGCAGGTGCAGTGCGACGTGCTGTTCACCTACGACTGCGAGGACAACGGCCGCTCATACGTCGTGTTCACGACCGGCGAGGGCGCGCAGCAGCAGCTGTTCGCCAACCGCTATGCCGCGCGCGAGGACGGGCAGCCCGCGCTCTTCCCGCTCGAAAACGAGCAGGAATACCAGATCATCAGGCACTGCTTTGCCGAGCTCAAGGCAAAGCTTGCCGAGCAGGCCGCCGCACAGGAGGGTGAAGCCAAAGCATGACCGATCCTTTCCAGCCGCTGACGGTGCGGGACATTCCGCGCCTGACACGTTATTTTTCCGCGCGCGGCACGCGCCTGTGCAATGACTCGGCGGGCGCCGCCGTGCTCTGGCAGCCGTATTTTCAGGACGCGGCGCTGGAGCTGGACGGCACGCTCGTGCTGCGCGAGCAGTTTCCCGGTCTCGGCACGGTGTTTTCCACACCGGTCGGCGAGAATGTGGGAAACGCATACGATTTTCTCGCAAAATATTGCCGTGAAGTGGGGCAGCCGCTGCAATTTTTCCCCGCTACAGACGCCGATGTGGAAAACCTGCGCGCGCGCTTCGGCGTCGTGGAGGTCACGCCGGTGCGCGCGTGGTTCGACTATCTCTACGACGCGCAGGACATGGTGACCTTCCGCGGCCGCCGCTTCAACGGGCAGCGCAACCACATCCACCGCTTCCAGCGCCTGTACCCGGACTGGTCGTTCGAGCGCGTCACGGCGCAGAACCTGCCGGAGGTGTGCGCGTTTTTCGACGACTTCACCCGCCGCTATCACAAGAACAGCGCCAGCGCGCAGGCGGAGGAGGGGTGCGTGCGGGCATTCTTGCGCGACTTTGCCGCCTATGCTCCGCTTGCGGGGCTGCTGCGCGTCAACGGGCGCGTGGTCGGCTTTTCCGCCGGGGAGATCGTGGGCGACACGCTCATCATCCACATCGAGAAGGCGGACATCGCCTATGAGGGCGTCTATCAGGCGCTCGTGAACGAATACGCCAAGTGCTTCGTCACGCCCGGCGTGCGCTACATCAACCGCGAGGAGGATGCGGGCGACGAGGGGCTGCGGCGCTCCAAGGAGTCGTACCACCCGGTGCGTCTGCTCGAAAAATATCTGGTTCAGATCCCGGCACAGCCGGAGAAAGGGGACAAAAGTATGCAGGAAGTCTATGAATTTCTCAAAAAGTGCGGCACGTATTACCTCGCCACCGTCGACGGGGACCAGCCGCACGTGCGCCCGTTCGGCACGGTGAACCTGTTTGAGGGCAACCTCTACATCCAGACCGGCAAGGTCAAGGCCGTCTCCCGCGAGATGACGGCAAACCCCAAGGTGGAGCTGTGCGCCTTCGACGGCGAGACGTGGCTGCGCGTGAGCGCGAAGGCCGTCGAGGACGACCGCGCGCAGGCGCGGCAGGATCTGCTCGACCACTATCCCGAGCTGCAGAGCCTCTACACCGCCGACGACGGCAACACGCAGGTGTTCGCGCTCACGGAGGCGACCGCGACGTTCAGTGCCTTCCAGGCCGCGCCGCGCGTGGTGCGCTGGTAAAAAGCGAAAAAAGAAACCGCCCGTGATCCTCAAACGGATCGCAGGCGGTTTTCTGTTTGCAGAAAGGCAGGGTCGACTCAATGGCCCAGGCTCTGGACAAAGTTGATCGGCCACTGGCAGAAGTCCTTGACCAGATAGAGCTTGTCGCGGATCGCGAACTCGGTGTTCTCGTCGCAGAGCGCGTCGATCTTGTTCTTGATGGCCTTGACGTTCACCTCAAGCAGGCTGCTGGCGCTCGACAGGATCTTGCCGCCGTCGATCTCCTTGACGGAATTCCAGAGTCCGGAAGCGTACTCCTTGAGGCCGATGCTCTTAATGGTACGAATGCACATATACCTTTTCCTCCCTTAAAATACTGGTGTTCCCGACCATGCAACCTGCGGCCGAAAACCAAGATTGCTCTTATCAACAGTGTTTTCATTCTAGCACAAAGCCGTAAGATTGTCAAAGAGGAATACAGAGAAATGTGCATTTCCCCATATTTTGTGGTCAATATGCACAACATGGGCAAGAATTAGCGGGAAATTTGCCCAAGCGCGGTGCGCTGCGCGTGCGCGCGGGCTTACGCCTCGGCGACGACCTCACACTCGACGAGCACGTCCTTGGGCAGACGCGCGACCTCGACGCAGCTTCTGGCCGGGAAGGGCTCGGTGAAATAGCCGGCGTAGATGGCGTTGACGGTGGCGAAATCGTCCATGTTCTTGATGAACACCGTCGTCTTGACGGCCTTGGCCATGTCGCTGCCGGCCGCCTGCAGCACGGCGGTCAGGTTGCGGAAGACCTGATGCGCCTGCGCCTCGATGCCGTCGGCGATGACGCCGGTGGCGGGGTCGATGCCGATCTGGCCGGACGTGAACACAAAGCCGCCGGAGACCTGCGCCTGCGCGTAGGGGCCGAGGGCTGCGGGAGCGTTTTTGGTGGCAACTGTTTTCATGATGATGACCTCCTGTCAGTCGATTTTTACGTGATAACCGGATTGGATGAGCTGGCCGCGCACGCGGTCGCCGTGCGCCTTGTCGCCGACCTCGCACGAGACGTGCACATCGATCTCGTTGGGGTTGAGCCCGGCGGTGAGCCGGTCATGCTCCACGGAGAGGATGTTCGCGCCGAGGGCGGCAATGTCGTTGAGCAGCTTGCCGAGGCTGCCGGGGCGGTCGAGCAGCGTGACCGTAAAGCGCAGGCGGCGGCTGCGCGCCACCAGACCCTGCTCGATGATGCACTGGATGAAGCTCACGTCGATGTTGCCGCCGGAGAGCAGGCACACGACGTTTTTGCCCTTGACGTCGACCTTGCCCTTGAGCACGGCGGCCACGGGCGTGGCGCCGGCGGGCTCGACGATCTGCTTGCAGCGCTCCATGAGCAGCAGCACGGCCTCGGAGATGTCGCGGTCGCTGACGGTGACGACGTCGTCGGCATATCGCTCGATGAGCGGCACGGTGAGGTCGCCGGGTACTTTGACGGCGATGCCGTCGGCGATGGTGGCGGCGGAGTCGGTCTGCACATAGCCGTGCGTGCGGAACGACTGCGCGATCGCGTCCGCGCCCTCGGCCTGCACGCCGATGACCTGCACGCGGGGGTTGATCTGCTTGATGCACGCGGCCACACCGGCGAGCAGTCCGCCGCCGCCGGCCGGCACGATGACGACATCCGCCGTGGGCAGGTCACCGAGGATCTCCAGACCGAGCGTGCCCTGACCGGCAATGACCTCGGGGTCGTTGTACGGGTGCAGGAACGTGGCGTGCTCCTGCTCGCAGATCTCGCGCGCCTTGGCGTAAGCGTCGTCATAGCAGTCGCCCGCGAGCACGACGGTCGCGCCGTAGCCCTCGGTGGCCTTCGCCTTGGCGATGGGCGCGGTCTTGGGCATGACGATCGTGGCCGGGATGCCGAAGCGGTGCGCGGCGTAGGCCACGCCCTGCGCGTGGTTTCCGGCGGACGAGGCGACGACCGCGCCGGTCTCGCCGCGCTCGACAAGGGCGGCGATCTTGTTGCTCGCGCCGCGGATCTTGAACGAGCCGGTCTTCTGGCTGTTTTCGTACTTAAGATAAATGTTGCCGCCCGTCATGGCTGAGAACGTGGCCGACAGGTCCAGCTCCGTGTGGTGCAGCACGCCCTTGAGCCGCTGCTGCGCGCGTTCGAAGTCCTGCAAAGTGATGTCCACAGTATACACCCCCGTGAAAAATTCCGTTTGGGTTTTTCTGACCTTACTATACTGCGTCAAACCCGGAAAAACAAGCGCTGCGGCGCAAAATGTCCGCGCGGCGGAAACTTTTTTGCGGCTTTGTTTTTGCCGGAAAAACATTCGCGTGTGACCTGCGCACGGCGCGCAGCGGACGCGCGCGCAGGCGGCATTTTACACGGATCGGAAAAGCGCTTTGCATACCTTACATATATCTTAAAATGTGAGGTTTTTTCTTGCGGACGTTTTTTCCGCGGCGTATAATGAGCCGAAACCGGGCGGCAGCGCCGCCTACAGGAGGGATCACCATGCTTGACATTCAGCATCTGACCAAGACCTACGGCGAGAAAAAGGCCGTCGACGATCTGAGCCTGCGCATCGCGCCGGGCGAGATCTACGGCTTCATCGGGCACAACGGTGCCGGCAAGACGACGACGCTCAAGGCCGCCGTCGGCATCCTGCAATTTGACGCGGGCGACATTTTCATCGGCGGCAGGTCCATCCGCACCGACCCCCTCGGCTGCAAGCGGCAGCTGGCCTACATCCCCGATAACCCCGATCTGTACGATTTCATGAGCGGCATCCAGTACCTGAACTTCATCGCCGACATTTTCGGCATCCCGGCGGCGGAGCGCTGGGCGCGCATCGAGCCGCTGGCCGATGCATTCGAGCTCACGGCCGATCTCGGTCAGCCCGTCAGCGCGTATTCACACGGCATGAAGCAAAAGCTCGCAATCATCGCCGCATGGATCCACGACCCGAAGCTCATCCTCATGGACGAGCCCTTCGTCGGGCTCGACCCGAAGGCGGCGCACCTGCTCAAGGGCATGATGCGCGCGGTGTGTGACGGCGGCGGCGCGATCTTCTTCTCGACGCACGTGCTCGAGGTGGCCGAAAAACTCTGCGACAAGGTGGCCATCATTCGCAGCGGGCGGCTCATCCGCTCCGGCACGATGGAGGAGGTCAAGGGCGACGACAGCCTCGAGGACGTGTTTCTCGAGCTGGAGGATGCGTCATGCTGAAAACGCTTCTGAAAAAACAGATGGCGGAGATCTTCCGCAACTATTTCTACGACCCGAAAAAGAACAAAATGCGCTCCAGGGGCGCGACGGCGATGTACATCGCGCTGTATGTGCTGCTCATGGCGGGCGTGCTCGGCGGGATGTTCGCGCTGCTGGCCGTCGGCATCTGCGCGCCGATGGCGGCGGCGGGCGTGGGCTGGCTGTACTATCTCGTCATGGGGCTGATCGCGGTGCTGCTCGGCGCGTTCGGGAGCGTGTTCAGCACGTATTCGAGCCTGTACCTGTCCAAGGACAACGACCTGCTGCTGTCGATGCCGATCCCGGTGCGCTATGTGATGGCCTCGCGCCTGCTGGGCGTGTATCTGCTGGGGCTGATGTACAGCGGCGTCGCCACCGTGCCGGCCGTGATCGTGTACTGGATCGTGGCGCCGGTCACGGCGGGGACGGTCGTCGGCGGGGTGCTGATGGTGCTGCTTGTGTCGGTGATCGTGATGGTGCTCTCGTGTCTGCTCGGCTGGGTGGTCGCGCGCATCAGCCTGAAGCTGAAGCATAAGAGCTTCATCACCGTCATTTTGTCGCTGCTGTTTCTGGCGGCATACTATTTCGTGTATTACAAGGCGCAGGGGCTCATCACGCTGCTGGCGGAAAACGCTGCCGTGTACGGCGCGAAGATCCGCGGCTCTGCCTACCTGCTGTACCTGTTCGGCAGCGTGGGCGCGGGCGACTGGCTGGCGATGGTGCTCGTGACGCTCTCGCAGGCGGCGCTGCTGGCGCTGACGCTGTGGGTCATCGCGCGCAGCTTCCTGAAGATCGCCACGGCGACCGGCAGCGTGCGCCGGGCGCGCTTCCGGCACAAGGCCGTGCGTGCGCAGAGCGTGCAGCGCGCACTGCTTGGCAAGGAGCTGCGCCGCTTCGCCGCGAGCCCGAACTATATGCTCAACTGCGGCCTCGGCATCGTGATGCTGCCAGCGGCGGGCATCGCGCTGCTGATCAAGGGGCGCGCGCTCGCGCAGCTGCTCGACGATGCGTTCGGCGCGGGGGCGGATATCGTGCCGGTGCTGCTGAGCGCGGCGCTGTGCCTGCTCGCGTCGATGAACGACATGGCGGCGCCGTCGGTGTCGCTCGAGGGCAGGCAGCTGTGGCTGGCGCAGTCGCTGCCGGTCACGCCGTGGCAGGTGCTGCGCGCAAAGCTGGAAATGCAGCTGCTGCTGACCGGCGTGCCGCTGCTGTTTTGCGCGCTGTGCGCGGTGATCGTGCTGCCGGGCGGCACGGCGGAAATGGCGCTGGCCGTCGTCGTGGCGCTGCTGTACACGCTGCTGAGCGCGCTGGCGGCGCTCGCGCTCGGGCTCAGGCTGCCGAACCTGACGTGGACCAACGAGATCACGCCCATCAAGCAGGGCGGCAGCGTGATGCTCGCGCTCTTTGTCAACTGGTTTTATGCCATTGCGCTCGGCGGGCTGTACTTTCTGTGCGGCAGATATCTGAGCGCGGCGGCGTATCTGGCCATTTTCGCCGCCGTGACGGCGGCCGTCTGCGCGCTGCTGCTGCACTGGGTGAAACAGCGCGGCACGCGCATCTTCGCCGCGCTCTGAGTGAAGTAAAGAATAGAAAACCGCCTCTGTTTCATCGAAACAGAGGCGGTTTTCGCTGTGCATTTCCGCTCACAGAACCAGCGAGGGCGCTGCGTACACGCGCGCCTTGAGCTCGCTGTTGAGCATGTACAGGCTCTTGGGGTCGGAGCCGAACAGTTCCATCTTGGAGATGAGGTCGTTGGCGTTGGTCTCCTCCTCCCCCTGCTCCTTGACGAACCAGTCCAGAAACTGCATGGTGCGGAAGTCCTTCACTTGGTAGGCGGCGGCGTAGATGTCGTTGATGAGGCCGGTGACGTACAGCTCGTGGGCAAGGCCCGCCTTCAGCACGCCCATGTCGCTCTCCAAAGCCACGTCGGGCTTGGCGATGGCCTCCAGGGTGACGGCGGCGTTGTTGTTGTGGAGGTACTGGTAGAAGAGCATGGCGTGGTCCCGCTCCTCCTGGGCCTGGATCTTGTACCAGTTGGCAAAACCGTCCAGCCCTCTGGCCGCGAAGTAGTTTGAGAAGTCCAGATACAGATAGGCGGAGTAAAATTCCTTGTTCACCTGCTGGTTCAGCAGGTCGCGCACGGTCTCGTTCAGCATAGGGATACCTCCAAAAATAAAGTGATGTATGGAACGCGGCCTCTGCCGCGGGGTTCAAAACAGCGTCAGCTGGCTGGTCTCCGCCATGCCGGCGAAGGCGCCCAGGGCCTTGAGCTGCTCGATGTGGGTCTTGGAGAGCTTGTTGCAGCACATGGCGAACTCCTCGATGGAGATGAACTCCTTCCCCTTCCGCTTTTCCACCGTGTCGATGGCCGCGGCCTCGCCCAGGCCGTGGACCGTGGTGAAGGGCGGCAGAAGGCCGTCCTTGGTCACCTTGAACTTGGTGGCGTCGGACTCGTAAATGTTGATGGTGTCGAAGTGGAAGCCCCGGAGGTAGAACTCGTAGCACACCTCCAGCGTGGTCAGCAGGTTCTGCTCCACGGCGGTGGCGTCCTTGT
>OLGB01005201.1_pt1 | contig 10374 bp, 8 predicted proteins | sample 1605691 | NCBI WGS metagenome assembly OLGB01 (sample SAMEA3888925, study PRJEB22519) | human gut metagenome | biome: human gut; feature: human-associated habitat; material: faeces | place: Denmark | collected 2010
GTAAACGCCGCGCTCCTCGATACCGTGCGCGCCTTTTTCCTTACGGAAGCACGGAGAATAGCTGGTGAGCGTATACGGCAGTTCGCTCTCCGGTATTATGGTATCGATGAATTTTCCGATCATGGAATGCTCGCTTGTGCCTATAAGGTAGAGGTCTTCGCCCTCTATCTTGTACATCATCGCATCCATCTCGGCAAACGACATGACTCCCGTCACGACGTCACTTCGGATCATGAACGGAGGCACGCAGTATGTGAACCCGCGGTCTATCATGAAATCACGCGCATACGAAATGACCGCCGAATGCAGACGGGCGATATCGCCGATAAGATAATAAAATCCGTTGCCGGCAACACGCCGCGCGCTCTCGAGATCGATTCCCCCGAAGGACTCCATGATATCGACATGGTATGGTATCTCAAAATCCGGCACGGCCGGCTCGCCATAGCGGCAGAGCTCCACGTTCTCGCTGTCGTCACGTCCTATCGGAACGGAAGGATCGATGATGTTCGGTATGACCATCATTATGTTTTTGATCTTTGCGGAAAGCTCATTCTCGAGAGCCTCAAGCTCCAGCAGCTTGCCTGCCTGGAGAGATACCTGCTTCTTTGCCTCTTCCGCTTCTTCTTTTTTGCCCTGAGCCATCAGCGCGCCGATGTTTTTGCTTATCCTGTTGCGCTGCGCTCTCAGCTCGTCCGCCTCTTTTATGGCTGCGCGATACTGCTCGTCCAGAGCGATAACCTCGTCGACGAGCGGCAGCTTGGCGTCCTGGAATTTACGGCGGATATTTTCTCTGACCGCCTCGGGATTTTCTCTTAAAAATTTGATATCGATCATTGCGGCTTCTTCCTTGCAGCTTGTTTGCCTTCTATTATACCGCTTTTTGTCCCGTTTTTCAATACCCTTATCCCGTTTTGCGCCGTTATTCCGCAGGAGTTCCGTTTTTCTTGACTTTATGGCCGCAAAGGTGTATCATATTTTACCGGAAATGCTATCAGAGCAGGTGATGAGAATGGAATACAGAGATCTTTGCGGCAAGAAAGTGTCGTTGCTCGGCTTCGGCTGTATGCGGTTCCCCACAGAGCCGGACGGCACCATAGACGAGCTGCGCGCAGGACGGCTGATAGAAACCGCCGTCGAAGCGGGCATAAATTATTTTGACACCGCATACCCCTATCACGACAGGCAAAGCGAGCCGTTTCTGGGGCGCGCGCTGCGACGCCACGACCGCAGATCGCTGAATGTGGCGACAAAGCTGACACTGCGTGAACTGCTGCCCGGCGAGACGCCGTCGATGATGCTCGAAAGGCAGCTGGAAAGACTGAACACGGACTATATCGATTTCTACCTTCTGCACGCACTCAACCGTGAAAAATGGATCGAGGCTCAGCCGATGCTGGACGAGCTTTTCTCGCTCAGAAAAAAGGGCACTATACGTCATCTCGGCTTTTCGTTCCACGACTCTTTTGAGGTGTTTGAAGAGATACTTTCGTCCCGCAAGTGGGATTTCTGTCAAATACAGTACAATTACATGGACACGGACATCCAGGCAGGAACCAAAGGCTATGAACTCGCGGCTTCCCGCTCGGTGCCGGTCATAGTGATGGAGCCCGTCAAGGGCGGCGCGCTCGCATCGCTCCCCGAGGAAGTCTGCGTGCCGCTGCGCGAAGCGGCACCGGAAGCGAGCTGTGCGTCATGGGCTTTACGCTGGGTCGCCTCTCACGAAAACGTAAGAGTCGTGCTTTCGGGAATGTCCGACGAATCGCAGCTTGAAGACAACCTCAAAACCTTCGGCAGCTTCAAACCCCTGTCCTCAGGCGAACAGCGCGCGCTCGAAACGGCGCGTTCGATATTGAAAAGCCGGGCGTTCAACGGCTGCACCGGCTGCGGTTACTGTATGCCGTGTCCGAACGGGGTCAACATCCCCGGCGCGTTCCGCGTGGCAAACCGATGCGCGGTGTTCGGGGGCGACATCGCAAACGCCGTAAACAGGATCCCTGCCGGCGAAGCTCCGGGACAGTGCCTTTCCTGCGGACAGTGCCTGTCGCTTTGTCCCCAGGGCGTGGATATAGTAAACGACCTGCAAAGGCTGCGCGCGCTTTCGGACCGCTGATGTCGGAAACAATCAAACCGCGGACCGTACCGCGGATATCATAAAAAGAAAGGTGCCCGAAAATGGAAAAAGTAAAGATTGGCGTTGTCGGAGCAGGAAACATCTCCTGCAACGCTCACCTGCCCGCATACGCCCGCACTCAGCTTGCTTCGGTAGAAGTGATCTGCGATCTTGACCTTGACCGCGCCAAACAGGCGGCGGAACGGTTCGGTATCCCGAGAGTCTGCTCATCCGTTACCGAGATGATCAAAGAAGGCGGCATAGAAGCCGTTGACGTTTGCACCTGGAACAATGCGCACAGCGACGTCGCAGTCGAGGCGGCGCATGCCGGACTGCACGTCATGTGTGAGAAACCGCTCGCCCTCAATCTTTCCGAAGCGCTCCGCATCGAAAAAGCTGTCAAAGAAACGGGCGTGAAATTCATGCTCGCCGTACCCAACAGATTCAGACCGGAGAACCGTCGCGCCCGCGCAATGCGCGATGCGGGGGATCTGGGCGAGGTATATTTTGCCCGTGCCGCATACGTCAGACGCCGCGGCACCCCGCTGGGCTGGTTCACCGACCTTGCACACGCGGGCGGCGGTCCCGTGATAGACATTGGCGTTCACTGTATCGACGCCGCGTGGTACATAATGGGCAATCCGCGCCCGGTGTCCGTGCTCGCTTCGACCTCTTACCGTATAGGCGACTACAAAACGCTCGGCGTCGACCGCTGGCACGGCACTCCCTGTCCCGACAATCAGTTCAACGTCGAGGATTCCGGCGCCGGCTGCATAAGGTTCGAAAACGGCGCGATAATGCTGTTTGAAGCGGCGTGGGCGATCAACCTGCCGCCCCGCTCCGAGATCACGGTCTGCGGCAGCAAAGCGGGTCTGACTCTCGATCCGCTCACGGTGTACGGTGAAAAAGACGGATATCTCAACGATGAGACTTTGACGACAGAGGGCGAGACAAACGCCATATTCAATGAGATAGAGGCGTTCTGCAAATATGTACGCAGTGAAAACGATTCGCCGGTCCCGATATCGCAGGCGGTCACGCTTCAGCGTATGCTCCAGGGCATCTATGACTCGGCTGCCGCAGGCAGGGAAGTGCTGATTTGAAAAACGGGATCATCAGAAACGCTGTCGTTCTGACTTCAAACGGGTTTGCCGGAACCGACATAAAAATACAAAACGGGCTTATAAGCGCTTTCGGCTCGTTTGAGCCTGATTTCGGTGAGTCGTTCGATGCGGACGGGCTGACGGCGCTGCCGGGCTTTGTCGATACCCACCTGCACGGCGCAGCGGATGTGGAATTTTCGTCCGGCAATGAAGACCTTGACGCTGCGCTCGAGTGGGAGGCGTCAAGAGGCGTCACGGCGATACTGCCCACCACCAGAAGTCTGCCGTTTGATCAGATAGAGGCGGCTGTATCCAACATCACAAGACATATGAACGCGCCCTCTGAAGCCGGGGCACCGCCGCGCGCACGCGTCTGCGGGTTTCATGCCGAGGGACCGTTCGTAAACCCGCTGAAAAAAGGCGCGATGGATCCGAAAAAAATACAGCCCGTGGATGTCGCGTTTTGCAAAAGACTTGCCGAAGGCGGCGCGCTGCGCATAATGTCGATAGCGCCGGAGCTCGATAATGCCGGAAAAGCCGCAAAGCTGCTGCGCGGGCACGGCGTATCCGTGTCAATGGCTCATACCGCGGCGGATTTCGACTGCGCGCGCAAGGCATTTCACGCCGGATTCGACCGCATGACCCATACATTCAACGCAATGGAACCGCTTAACCACCGCAGTCCCAACGCGGTCGGATTCGCACTCGGCTGCGACGGTATCGTCTGCGAACTCATCTGCGACCTTGTGCACGTTGAGGCGGGCGCACTGCTGACGGTCATCAAAGCCAAAACGCCCGCCCGGGTATGCATGGTCAGCGATTCCGGAAAATTTGCCGGGCTGCCCGACGGCGAGTATACGGTCGACGGACGGGTACGTTATGTATCGAACGGACGCTGCACGCTTGCGGACGGAACGATAGCCGGCAGCTGCGTTTCACTTCTCGAGGGAGTCAAAAACCTGTACGCACTCGGTATCCCTCTCGAGGACATATCGGTAATGGCATCAAAAAACCCCGCCGAAGCGGCGGGGCTGAACGCGGGCGTGCTCGAGCCCGGCAGGCTCGCGGACATCGTCCTGATGGACCGGAACCTCGACCCGGTCCGTACCTTCATCGGTTGACCGCCTGATACGGCTCACAGCGGCCTTTTGCCCGTCACGGCGTTGCTCCGCGGATACTGCGGAGGCGTCGGACGGGTCTTTTTTATCGTTATAAGCGTGTGGATATGGTCGGTCTCGGGTATTTCCGCATCCGTGATATCACGGATCTCGCCGCCGAGCACCTCGAGCGCGTGCGCACTGCGTTCTGCCTCTTCGCGTCCGGCACGACCCTTCATCGCTATAAATAACCCGCCCACACGGACAAAAGGAAGCGCCCATTCGCAAAGAATATTGAGCGCGGCTACCCCGCGTGACACCGCCGTGTCGTACGTCTCACGGTGCTCCGGCAGTCTCGAGAGCTCCTCGGCACGTCCGCAAAGCGCCTTTACGTTTTCCGTACCGGAAAGCCGTGCGGCGGTTGCGGCAAACTCGACCTTGCGGCGCGTGCTGTCCAGCATCGTCACCGTGCAGTCCGGACGGTACACCGCCAGCGGCAGCGAAGGGAACCCCGCGCCGCAGCCGATATCTATCACTTTACCCGATATCATTTTCGCCGCAGTCAGGCTGTCATAGAAATGCAGCATCGCCACATCGTGCTCGTCATGCAATGCGGTCAGATTGTATTTTTTGCTTTCCTCCGATAAAAACCCGGCAATGACGTCAAACGCCTCGAGCTGCCGCGGCACGGCATCGGTATATTTTGAAAGTATGGCGGAAACGCTCAATCCTCTTCCCCTCCCCCGGCACATCCGGCAGCAAGAAACACAAGCAGCACCGACACATCGGCCGGGCTCACCCCGCTTATCCTTGACGCCTGTCCTATGCTTTCCGGACGCAGCGCCGCAAGCTTTTGTGCCGCCTCGATACGAAGCCCGCGGATACGGGAATAATCGATATTCGGCGGGATAAGCTTTTTTTCCAGCTTTGAAAACTGCTCGACCTGCGCCAGCTGACGTTTTATATATCCCTCATATTTCAGCTCCGTCTCCACGCGGCGCGTCACGGCGCGCGGAAGCGACGGTCTGTCGGTATCGAAATCTGCGAGCGAATCATAGGTTATACCCGAGCGGCGCAGCAATTCGGAGGCGCGTACCGAGCCGGTCACCGGAGCATATCCGAGAGAGACGAGCAGCTCGTTCAGCCCGCCCTCCGCACGCAGCGGCGCTGAAGACAGCCGCTTTATCTCCGCGTCTACCGCCGCTTCGGTCTCGAGGTGACGATGATACCTGACGTCGTCGACAAGCCCGAGCTCATATCCCTTTTTCATCAGCCGCGCGTCACAGTTGTCCTGCCTGAGCAGCAGCCTGTATTCGCTGCGGGACGTCATCATGCGGTACGGTTCGGACGTGCCCTTTACCGTGAGATCATCGATCAGCGTGCCTATGTATGATTCCGCACGCGACAGCACGAATGGCCCGCGGCCCTTTATCCGCAGCGCGGCATTGACGCCGACAACGAATCCCTGCACGGCCGCTTCTTCGTATCCGGACGACCCGTTGAACTGCCCTGCACCGTAGAGCCCCGCTATATCCTTGAATTCCAGCGTGTGCGAAAGCTGCGTCGGGTCGCAGCAATCATATTCTATCGCGTATGCGGAACGGGTAAAAACGGCTTTTTCAAGCCCCTTTATCGAATGAACGAGCTGCTTCTGCACTTCCTCCGGGAGCGAAGAGCTGAGTCCCTGCAAATACATTTCACGGGTGTCGCTGCCCATTGGCTCTATAAATACCTGATGTCGCGGCTTGTCCGCGAACCTGACCACCTTGTCCTCTATGCTCGGACAGTAGCGCGGTCCCGTGCCCTTTATCTCTCCGCTGAAAAGCGGCGACCTGTGAAGGTTCTGCCTTATTATCCTGTGTGTTTCCTCATTCGTGTAGGTTATATAGCAGACATGCGTATTATGTATCCCGGCGCCCGAAAAGCTCATGGGCTCCGCGTCGCCCTCCTGCACCTCGAGCTGCGAATAATCGATGCTGTCCGCATGGACTCTCGGAGGCGTACCTGTTTTGAAACGCATCAGTTTTACCCCGGCCTCACGCAGCGACTCCGTAAGCCTGAGCGCCGCAAGCGTATTGTCCGGACCCGCCTGATAAGACGCCTCCCCCACTATTATCCTTCCGCCGAGAGAGGTGCCGGTACAGACCACCACCGCCTTTGTCTCCAGAAACGCGCCGAACGAAGTGAGCACCCCCGTGACACGGCCGTCGCGTACCCTTACCTCAACAGCTTCCGACTGGATGACCGTCAGGCCGGGTTGAGATTCCAGCGTGCGCTTTATCACCGCGCTGTAACGCCGTCGGTCCTCCTGCATACGCAATGAATGCACGGCAGGACCCTTGCCGGCGTTCAGTATCCGGCTCTGCAGCGAAGCCTCGTCCGCCGCGCGCCCCATTTCTCCGCCGAGCGCATTCAACTCACAAACGAGCTGTCCTTTACCGGTGCCGCCTATCGAAGGATTGCACGGCATATTGCCCACAAGGTCCATACTGAGCGTCAGCAGCGCCGTCCGGCATCCCAGACGTGCCGCCGCAAGCGCAGCCTCTACCCCGGCATGACCGGCGCCGATTACCGCTATTTCATAATCACTCACGGTGTATTCAGTCATTTTCACTTACCCACGCAGAATTTTGAAAATATCTCATCCACTATCTCCTGTGTCACGGTGCGCCCGTCTATTTCGCCCAATGCGCCCATCGCGATTTCGATATCCGTCGCGGCAACATCCTGCGTAAACGACTCCAGCGAAACGAGCGCGTCGGATATGGCGCTGTGTGCCTTTATGAGTGCGGCGTTCTGTCTGGCATTCATCGCGACCTCGCCCGCACCCGCGTATTCGTTCTCACCGCAAAGCCGGCGCACTTCGTCTGCAAGTTGCTCCAGCCCCTCTCCCGTCAGCGCGCTGACACGAAGCGTCCGTATCCCTGCATCAGCCAGAAGTCTTTCGTATTCGCCGCCGTGATCCGCGTCGCCGCACCTGTCGCATTTGTTCAGCACCGCCACCGTATCGCCCGTGCGGTCCTTTATCAGCGATATCACCCGCGCGTCACGTTCGTCGGGCGCCGACGTAACGTCGAAGACCGCCAGCAGCAGCTCACAGCTGTCAACCCGTCCGACGGCGAGTTCCACGCCGAGACGCTCCGCCTCGTCTTCACTTTCCCGTATCCCTGCCGTGTCCGAAAGCTCCAGCAGCACGCCACCCACAGTCACACGCTCCGTCACCACGTCACGCGTGGTGCCCTCGGTATCGGTAACTATTGCACGGTCATATCCGGCAAGCGCGTTGAGCAGACTCGACTTTCCCGTGTTGGGACGGCCGGCTATGGCACATCTCACGCCTTCGCTGACTGCTTTCATGAATTTTCTGCCGCCGAGTATCCTGTCAATGTCCGCCATGCAGCCGCAAAGCAATTCTTTCATGTCATCCGTCCCGAGTTCCGTCATGTCCTCGTCGGGATAATCTATATAAGCATACACGGAAGCGGCTGTCGAGCGCAGTCTCGCATATATGTCGCCTATTGTCTTTCCCAGCGCACCCTTCAGCTGTGCATATGCAATGTCAAGGTGACGTTCGCTCGCCGCATCGATCATCGCACCCACCGCCTCGGCCTGTGTCAATGTCAGCCTTCCGTTCAGAAATGCACGCCGGGTGAATTCACCGGGACCGGCCGGTTCCGCGCCTGCGGCAAGCACCGCCGTCAATACCCGCGCGGTCACAAGTGTGCCGCCGTGGCAGGATATCTCGACGGTATCCTCTCCCGTATATGAATTGCCTGCCGGAAACAGCGTCATCAGCCCGTCGTCTACCGGCTCACCGAGCCGTACCGTTCCGTAAACGGCGGTGCGGTACGCGCAATCAGAGACCGGAATGCCCGAAGCAGGGTAAAACACCTTCGATGCAATGCCGAAGGCCTGATCCCCCGAGATCCGTATGACCGCTATCCCGCCCTTGCCGCGCGGAGTCGATATCGCCGCTATCGTTCGCATTTCAGCCCTTCTTTCCGTTTTGTTCCCGTCTCCGTATCAAAACGCCCCGCGGCGTATTTTAATGCCGCGGGGCGTTTGCTCATTCTCTTGCCGGAAAAATATCCGCCGTCAGCGTCCGCCGTTTCTCCCGCGCACATTGTCGCCGTAGCCGGGCACGCTCTTTTCTGAGGCTATTACCACTCTTCTTTCGGTTCCCTGTCCTATCGAATAGGAAGTTATCCCTTTTATCCCCTGAGCCTCCGCATGAATTATACGGCGCTCATACGACGACATGGGCTCAAGAGTGAATGAACGACGGTATTTCCTGACTTTTTCCGCCGTGCGGTGCGCAAGCGCCCGGAGCGACTCGTCACGCTTGGCACGGTAATTCTCAACGTCGACCTGAACTCTCACATATTCTTCGCCGTTGTTTCTGTTTACCGCAAACCCGGTCAGATACTGCAAGGCGTCGAGCACCTCGCCGTGACGTCCTATCAGCACGCCCATATTCTCGCCGCTGACCTTTATGCTCACACGTTCGTCGTCCTCGTCCGCGGTCACCTGCGCCGACATTCCCATGCCGTTTATGACCCGCTCAACAAACTCCTTCGCATTCTGCGCGTTGCCGGGCTCATAACAGACCTTCACCCGGGCCTCCGTGGCTCCCAGACCGAAAAACCCGCGGCTCGGTTCCTCTATTATCTCATAGCTTACGTCGGAAACACCGACGCCGAGCGCTTCGGCGCCTGCTTCGACCGCAGCTTCGACGGTCTTACCCGTCGCGATGTATTCCTTAACCATCCTTATTACTTCCCTCGTCGGTCGTCCCGTTTTCCTTCTTTTCAGCGGATAAGTCCTTGTCCGCCGAGCTGTCTTTCACCGCTTCGGCACCGGACCGATCGCTCTTTTTCGCTTGATCTTCCTGTTCGGGCTTGCGCGATATCAGCTCCTCAAGCTTTTTGTCCTCTTCAGCCTCTTCCCTCGCAAGCTTTTCGTTCTTTGCTCTTATACGCGCCGCACGTTCCTCACTTACAACGAGACTGTCAAATGAATCGTCGTCCTCGTCGACCTCTATGAGCAGCACCTTTTTCTTCTTCTTTTTCTTCTTCAATGCGGCTTCCGCGGCTGCTATCTGTTCCTGCGTCAGCTTGGGTATAGGCATGGCAAGGTTGATGAAATATGTCTGTGCCATCGTGAATATGCTGCGGAACACCCAGTATATGCCTATGGCGGCGCTCAGCCTGAATGCAAGAAACACGCTTATAAGCGGCATGCCGAATTTCATCATCGGTCCGCTCATCGGGTTGTTCATGCCCTCCTGCGTCAATGCATACCGCTGCGAAACAAGCGTGGTGCCCACACCGGTCACATAGACCAGCACGGGTATGGTCAGCAGCCAATTGAACGACAACGAGGGAACATCCAGCAATGTGGAACCGCCTATAAACGAAAACCCGCTACCGAGCTCGGTTATACTGCGGTATACATCCGCAGTTATCCCGCTTATCTGTGTTGTGGCAGCCTCGCTGCCTATATCCATCAGGTACTTTATCATCGACGCCTCATACACTACGGCGCCTTCCTTGGCAACGCCCGCGCTCACCATGCTTGAGGTGATCGATTCCACTATACTTTTCGCGTTATCCAAATCGAGCAGATACGTTATCGGCGCAATGATTATACCGTAAAGTATTATGACGAGCGGAAGCTGTATGAGAAGCGGCAGACACCCGGCAAACTGATTGAAGCCTTCAGCCTGATACATCTCCTGTATCTCCTGCTGCATCTTCATCTGCGTCGCCTTGTCGTTGCGTCCCTTATATTTTCTCCTGATCGCAAGCTCCTTCGGTCTGAGCTGAGCCTGCTTGAGTGTGTTCTTCTGCTGCTTTATGCCCAACGGCAGCATTATCACCAGCTGAATTATAAACGAAAAAAGCAACAGAGCCAACGCATAGTGGTGCGTAAGCTCATAACACTGACGCATCAGCCAGCCTATCGGTTTGAGAATTACGTCCATTCCGGTCTCCTGAAATCTCTACTTTCCCGTTACCACGGAAGATCCCACGGCACCGGGTCTTTCCCGCCTCTGCAAAAC
>OLGB01005205.1_pt1 | contig 10370 bp, 10 predicted proteins | sample 1605691 | NCBI WGS metagenome assembly OLGB01 (sample SAMEA3888925, study PRJEB22519) | human gut metagenome | biome: human gut; feature: human-associated habitat; material: faeces | place: Denmark | collected 2010
TGTACTTATAAGGCGGTAGATATAGTCTGACAGCACACGATCAGGATTTGGACGGAGCACAAAAAACTCACTTGATCCAAATCCTATATTATTTGTTAATCCTGTTGCAATCCCCGACTTTCCATTTTCGAAACAAGGGGTTACTTTCGCCAGAAGAACATCACCATTTTGGAAATAAGTATATCCCGAGTAAACTTCTGATAGAGTTCGCTCTTCAGTAGGTACAAAGCTCTTTCGATGTTCATTAACTGTTGCCATTGGGACAAATGAAACTATTGTTTCGGGTGGTAGATTGCTGATTTCAGACTTTTTCGGGTTTATCTCGCAAACATCTCCCAGTTTAACGATAGGCCATGCTGCTAAAGTTGCTAAAGCGGTTTTATATCTTTCTCCAACAAGAATAAAGTCCTGTTCTGCAATTTCACTCTTTTTCGCAAGAATAGCATTCTCCCGCCCGGTAACATCAACACCCTTTTGATAATCCTTGAAGATGTTGACCACATCTGGAATCTCGCTGCCTTTGATCTCCCGGCGTTGGGCACCAAGGTCAAAGCCATCGTTATTCAGCTTTACAAAGAGAATACTGTCCCGCTCTTTTGCCAGCGTCTTATCAATCAACAAGATACTGGTCTTGACGCCGCTGTAGGGATTGAATACACCCGCAGGAAGGGAAATGACGCCGTACAGGTAATTTCCTTCCACAAGCATCTTGCGGAGGTTCTTATACGCAGTCTGTGACTGGAACACGATACCCTCCGGTACGATAATGGCAGCTCGCCCGGTGGGATTCAAATGCTCAGCAATATAGTCCACAAACAAGACTTCCGCACGCTTCGCAGAAACCTGATAACGGTTATGCGGGGTGATGCCGCCCTTTGGCGTCATAAACGGAGGATTGGAGAAAATGACATCGAAATTATCATCCCATTTCTCCAAGCTGGTCAGCGTGTCGTATTCGCTGATGTTCGGCGATGTAAAGCCGTGCAGATACATGTTGACACGGGAAAGCCGCACCATGTCCGGTGAAATATCATAGCCAGCAAAGTTTTTAGTCATCCGGGTCATGTCATCCGCCACCAGCGTGGATTTACCATGCTCGTCCAGATTGCTCTTTTTGATGTAATTATAGGCGCTGATCAAGAACCCTGCCGTTCCGCAGGCAGGATCAAGGATGGATTCATTTTTTGCGGGAGCCGTGATCTCCACCATCATGTCGATGATATGGCGGGGCGTACGGAACTGGCCTGCGTCGCCCTGGCTGCCCATAATGGAAAGCAGGTATTCAAAGGCATTACCTAGCTCTTCGCTGTCCTCGTAGGAGAATTCCGCAATTTCCTTTAAGAAGCGGTTAAGCGTTTCCGGATCACGATATGGGATATAGGCGTTGCGCAGAATATCCCGGAACAGTTTGGGCAGATCGGGATTGTTGGTCATTTTATCGATGCCTTCTGCGTACAAATTCAGCCTATCTTGGGCGCTGTGCTCCGGCAGCATGATTTGAGAAAAAGCGTAATCTTTATAATCACCGGAGAAGAAAACACGTGCCCCGCCGAATTCTGCTCCTTGCAGATCCATGTCATCCATGAACTTATATATCAGAGCAATGGTGATCTGCTCCACCTGCGCCTTCGGATCGGGAACCTTACCGACAAGGATATCCCGCAGGGTATTGATTTTCTTTTTTACATCAAAGTTCAGCATAGCGATTCCTCACATAAATCTGGATAGATTGACATTGTCATTGACGTAGCCGATGACGCTGTTCATATTGGCGACTCCCAACCGCTTTAAGTCGGAGAATGTATAGCTCGGGATCTGCGTTCCGAGAAGCTGGAACTTCTTATCCTCAATGGCTCGACGCACATCCTTGTCAGTCAGGTACGTCTCAAAGAAGCGGCGTATTTCGTGATAATCTCCCGCAGGAACGTCGCAGGTCAGAAGGTAGCCGTCAAACTCGTCATTGACCAGCTCTTTCTTACTCTTGAAGGACGGAATTGCGCCGAATATCTTATCCAGCATTTCTCGCACAGTGACACGGCGATCCACACCCGTTGCACGGCGAAGCTTGTCCCAAGTGTAGAACTCGGCAGGCTTATGAAGATAGGTGTCTTCAATATATCGCTGGGCAGCAGCATAATTGCCTTGCTCGTACTGCTCTTTTGCCGTTTCATCCTTTTTGACCTCGTCTTCGAATTTTTCAAAGAACATACGGTCAATCTTCATGCCTTGGAGTCCGACCTTTGTTTCGGTCATCGTCTTCAGCGGATCCGGATCGAAATTCTCAAACGCAGAAACGCTTACCGGGCCCCCACCGGCTCCGGTACTCTCGCTTCCCAGACGAGGCAGCTTTATGACTTCATCGTAGTCGTATTTCTCCTCAAAATACTCACAGTTTCCAAAGAAGTCAAACAGCTTAAAGGTATCCTTTGGCGCTGTATGGTTTTCTACTGCACCGCCTTTGCTTTCTGAATAGTTGAAGGTGTAGGTTCGGGTTCCACGGCCTTTGATCTGAATGAAGTCCGTCGGAGAGAATATGGGACGAAACAGTCCGATATTCAGCAGATCTTCACAGTCATATCCTGTGGTCATCATGCCAACGGTCACACAGATACGAGTTTTGGAAGATCGGTATCCTTCGAGGAACTTGGTTGTTCCACTCAGATTATTGTTCTGGAAGTTTATCGTATATTCCTGAGCGTTCTGAACGTCGGATGTGATTTGCATGGCAAAATCAGAGCAGTACATATCCGGGAACATCTTATCGGCATAGATGTTGAGAAGTTGTGTGATCTTCGCAGCATGTTTCCGGCTGACACAGAACACGATGCCTTTACCGATTTCGCCGGTCAACGGATCACGCAGAGCATTGTCCATAAAGGTTTTGACAAATACCTTGTTCGTCTCGTCAGAGAAGAACTTCTTCTCAAAGTCACGTGCGAAGAAGGTTTCCTCTTCGTCTTCGTCCTGTTCATCTCCGGAGCGCAAAACGGCGTATCCTTCATCGGCAAGGAGTTGTGTTGTAATATCCGTCCTGGCGTCGACAACAGTGGGATTCACAAGGTAAGGGCCTTCGGGATCATTTACTCCGTCAATCAATGAATACCGGAAAGTAGGTTCTCCACTCTCGCAGCCGAATGTGCGATATGTATCGAGCAGTTGCCTCCGCTCCCAAGCACGAGGATCGTTTGCCGCAAGGTCATCAGTATCCACGTTTTTTAGATAGTCCTTCGGCGTAGCAGTCAAGCCAAGCTTATATCCAATAAAGTACTCAAATACAGCACGGCTGTTTCCGCTGATTGAACGATGACTTTCGTCTGCAATAATCAGTGAAAAATCCGTAGGCTTGAACACGGTTTTGTATTTGTTGTTATATGCAAGTGTCTGAACTGTGGAGACAACAATATCAGCTTTGCGCCAATCCTCGGTATGTTCTTTGAAAACGACGGTTTCGTAATCGGGCTTCAGGTAATTGATAAAGTTTTTCTTTGCTTGGTTTTCAAGTTCAATTCTATCCACCAAAAAGAGAACACGATTGGCGTTACCGCTTCGCAAGAATAAGCGAATGACCGCTGCGGAAGTAAGCGTTTTCCCTGTTCCTGTTGCCATTTCAAAGAGAAAGCGTTGATTTCCTTCTCTCACAGATTGCTGGAGGGCTTTGATGGCGTTGACCTGGTATTTGCGCATCATCCGTAAACCACGGTCTTTTAGATACTGCGCCCGTGTATCTGGGTTTTTATATTCTGGTGCCTCTACATAACGTGGTTCACGAACTACAGCAATATAATCCGGCGTAATCTCTTCGTTGTAAAGTCTGGAAGGGTCAGCATTCAAAGCCTTGCTTTCCCGAATGCTTTCATATGTCGGAAAAGAAAGAATAATCTGAGGATTCCCTTTGTAGATATTCCAGAAGTAATGAATGTTTCCGTTCGACAGAATTACATACTTCACGAAATTGCTCTTGGCATATGCTCGTGCCTGTTCTTTGCCAACAAGGGGATCTTTATCCTCTGATTTTGCTTCGAGGACAATAAAGGGCTTTCCATGCTCATCAAGAAGCAGGAAATCGATAAACCCATTCTTCACTTTTTCAAAATTCTCGCCAAAGTCATCAAATTGCTTCTTCGTGATTTTGACATTGGCTTCCACTTGAATATTAGCCGAGCCATTCTCATCATCAAAGAACCGCCAGCCAGCGGCCTCGAGCAGCTTATTGATCTTTATTCGGGCCTTTGCTTCCTTTGCGCTCATAAAACGAGAATCCCCCTTTCCAAACTCACACGTTTGAAAGGGCGATTCAGCGTTTTCGTGCCGCCCATGCAAGATGGACGCAGCGCACGCCTCCTAAGGTCACGTTATAACGCCCACCTTGCGAAAACGTACTTTAGAATTGGAGTTCAATATTCGTTCAGAGATAGCTCAGAAACATCACAAAATTACATACGTCCATATAGCTCAGTTGGATAGAGCGATCGCCTCCTAAGCGATAGGCCGAAGGTTCGAATCCTTTTATGGACGCCAGCCAACAACGCCGAAAGCCTTTATTTTCAAGGGTTTTCGGCTTTTTTTATTCCCTGAAGGTTTCCGTTGAAAATGAGACATGAAAATAAATTTCGAAAGATGAGCAAATTATTTTGCCTTTTGCAACCAATATTGAACTGGCATCAAATTTGAAAAAATGCTTGCTAATCATTAGCAAGAAAAAGCCCTTTTTTGCTAATCAAATCGGCTCCCCTGCTAATCAGAGAAAAAAACCTGCAAAAATGCTTGCTAATCAAAAAAGTGGATGTTCCAAGTCCTATCCTGTTATGAGAAGTAAAATTTAATATCTTTTTTTACATAGAGCGTTTATTCGCCTTCATTGTTGAGGGCTGGATAGGCGCTCTTTTTTTTATTTCCAACAATGCAAAGATAAGGAGGAGCCTGTGAGCAAACATTTTCACTCAGATGAGAAACCAAAAAGCTGTCGCTACTGCTACTATTGGAAGAATCGTAAAGTAGGTTGCAGCTTGGGAGAAGAAAATTGTGTTTATAAGAAACCTATACCGAAGAAAGCAGAAAGCGAATGTACGGACTGCCCTTATGGCAGAGTACACCCGTGCATAGGCTGGTGTACGAAAAAGCTGCTAAATGAGATGCACCGGCACTGATTTATACCTTCTGATTTCACTTGAAAGAGGTGGTGATGATGGATGATATTTGATTATTTTTATGGGAAACAGGCGGATCAATTCGCTTTTTATCGTGTACCAAAAATGCTTTTTGCAGAAGAAAAATTTTGGAATGTCTCTACGGATGCCAAAATGCTTTATGGGATTTTGCTTGACCGGATGAATCTTTCTGCTGAAAACGGCTGGTTGGATGATGAGGGGCGTGTCTATATTATTTTCACGATTGGAGAAATCAAAACTTCTCTTGGCTGTGCTGAGAAAAAGGCAGTAAAACTTTTAGATGAACTGGAAAAGAAATGTGGTCTGATTGAACGTAAGAGACAGGGGCTTGGAAAACCAAACCTGATTTATGTAAAAAACTTTGTATCTGATGCTGTGGAAAGCCAGTTCTTGAATTGTCAAAAGGACAATTCTGGACTGGTCGAAATCACAATTTCGGAGTTGTCAAAAGCACAATGTAATAATACTGATATAAATAATACTGAGTTTAATAATACTGATCCTTTCCTTTCTTCCGATTTTTCAGGAAAGGAATACGACGGGATTGGAGAGTTTAATCGCTATTATGAGTATTTTTATGATGAGCTTGAAATTGAGAGTCTGAAACATGATTTTCAGTTTGACGAAGAGATTTTCGACATGATACTCAGGCTGATTGTAGAGGTCATGTGCAGCAAGCGTAAGCAGATACGCATTGCCAGTGATGATAAGCCGATTGAAATTGTGAAAAGCACATTCATGAAGCTTAATTCTGAACACATCAGGTTTGTTGTAGACCGATTCAAGGAAAATACAACAGAAATTCGTAATATCAAGCAGTATCTACTGGCTTCGATATATAACGCTCCCTATACCATAGACGCCCACTATGACGCACTGGTGAGACACGATATGGCAACGGGAAAAATTTGAGGGAGGTGATGAATGTGCAAACGGATAAAAGCAGAAAGCGAGGTGTAGAAAAATGTCGAAAAAAGCGACTGTCATTGCAGTAGTAAACCAGAAAGGCGGAACCGGAAAGACAACCACCTGCGAAAATTTGGGAGTTGGTCTTGCGATGGAAGGGAAAAAAGTCCTGTTGGTAGATACGGACCCGCAGGCATCACTTACAGTTAGTATGGGAAATCCCTTCCCAGATGAACTCTCTCCCACTCTTTCAGATCTGATGGGTAAGGTTATCACAGATACACCGATTGCTCCTGGAGAAGGCATTTTGCATCACCCAGAAGGTGTGGACTATATGCCTGCCAACATCGAATTGTCCGGTTTGGAGGTTTCTCTGGTCAATGCTATGAGTCGAGAAACCATTCTTCGGCAATACCTGGATATGGTAAAACAGAACTATGATTTTATTCTGTTGGACTGTATGCCGTCTTTGGGGATGCTGACTGTAAATGCGCTGGCTGCGGCAGATAACGTACTGATACCTGTTCAGGCGGCTTATCTTCCTGCAAAAGGTTTGGAGCAGCTTCTGGAAACCATTAACAAGGTCAAAAGGCAGATCAATCCCAAGCTCAAAATTGAAGGGATTCTTCTGACAATGGTAGACAGTAGAACAAATTATTCCAAAGATATCAGTAAGCTGATTCGTGAGAGCTATGGCGGCAAATTGAAGGTTTATAAGACGGATATCCCACGTTCTGTTCGTGCTGAGGAAATCAGTGCGGAAGGACACAGTATTTTTAAGCATGACCCAAAAGGTAAGGTCGCAGAAGCTTATAAGATTTTGACGAAGGAGGTGATGGATCATGCCGAAAAAAGGCGTAAACATCAGCTTGAAGGGGTACGATGATATCTTTTCAACTGAGCAATCACGGACGGAAGAACAGCAGGAACGAGTTCAGGAAATTCCTCTTTCTGAGCTGCATCCCTTTGAAGGACACCCGTTCAAAGTAGTTGATGATGAAGCGATGATGAAAACCGCAGAGAGTGTCAGAGATTTTGGTGTTATGACACCAGCTATCGTAAGACCAGACCCGAACGGCGGATATGAGATTATTTCCGGACACAGACGACATCGTGCTTCTGAGCTTGCAGGCAAGGAAACCATGCCGGTTATCGTTCGTGATTTGGATGATGATGCAGCCATTATTTTGATGGTTGATGCAAATTTGCAGAGAGAGACTATTTTGCCAAGTGAACGAGCTTTTGCCTATAAAATGAAGTTGGATGCTCTAAAACATCAAGGGGCGAGAACAGATTTAACTTCCGCCCAACTTGGGCGGAAGTTGGAAACAGCAGATATTGTGGCTGAAGAAGCTGGGGAAAGCAGAAATCAGGTCCGTCGCTATATCCGCCTGACAGAGTTGATTCCTGAGCTTTTGAGTATGGTGGATGAAAAGAAAATTGCCTTTAACCCTGCGGTTGAGCTGTCTTATCTGAAACCAGAAGAACAGAAGGATTTTCTGGAGGCAATGGATTATGCTCAGACCACTCCTTCCCTTTCACAGGCACAGAGATTGAAAAAATTCAGTCAGGAAGGAAAATGCAGTCTGGATGCTATGTGCGCTATCATGTCTGAGGAAAAGAAAGGCGAATTGGACCGAGTGACCATCAAAAACGATGTTCTTCGTAAATATTTCCCGAAATCTTATACTCCAAAGCAGATGGAAGAAAAAATCATTCAGCTGTTGGAACAGTGGCAGAAAAAACGAGAGAAATCTATGGAAAGGTAAGGTGATATACAATGTTCACACCCAATAACATTCAGGTCGCTTTAGAAGAGCTTTTTGATCTTTGTGATCCTGATTATATGATGGATATGCTCGAAAACTATGGTGAGGAATTTGACGATATTTCTCCTACGCTTTTGGCAAAGGCATTTCAGAATAGTGCTGAAATGGTTTATGAGTATCGAGTACTCTCTACCGTCGATGAAGGTATCGACTATCGAGGCGAAGTAATTCTTGGTAACCGAGCTGTAAGGCTTCTGTCTTCCGTAGCAGACATGACTGGTGATGAAAGAGTTCGCACGGTTCAGAGCAAAGAACTGTGGCTTGCAGAAGATATGACATTTTATGTGGTGTCCTGTATTTCCACAATTACAATGGACAAAGAAGAAGCTATCTGCCTGAATGAGCATCGTAGCGTAGTTACTATATTGGAACATGAGGACGATATTTTCTTTGATATTGGTTCTTTGATCTGCGAGCTGGACGATGTTTGTATGTTTGAGCTGTTAATCAATGACGATGCGACTATTTGTGACCGCTAAGAGGTACGAATGGTCGCTTTTTTATTTTCAGAGAAATGGAGGTAATGAGATTTGAAGGAATATGATGTGAAAATCACGGAGACTCTGGAAAAGACGATTACGGTACAGGCTGAGTCCCGTGATGCTGCGGAGGAGCAGGTGAAAACCGCTTATTATAATTCCGAGTACATTCTGGATGCCGAAAACTTTACCGGTGTGGAATTTGGGACACAGGATGAACGAGAAATTCAGCACGAGCAGGTTGAAACGATGAATGTCTTGCTGGTGCGTCCTAATATGTATCCCCAGGCTGTGGAAATTGGATGTGAGTTAGAGGATTTGCAGAAAGCGGTCGGAGGTGACATTGAAGCAGTTTATCCATTTGAAGAGCCTGTTGCCCTTATTATGAACGAGGAAGGAAAGCTGAATGGCAGTGAACTAAATCGTGCTCTAAGAGATAGTGAGGGCACTTTGTATGACATTGTAGCCGGAGATTTTCTTGTCGTTGGACTGGGCGAGGAAGATTTCTGTTCTTTGTCCTCGGAACTAATGAAGCAGTTTGAAGAGCGTTTTCATCAGCCTGAGATGTTCGTTCGTATGGGACACAGTATCATGGCTATGCCACTGCCTGACGATAAGGTTAAGAGTGCCGATAGCATGATAAAAGATGCGTGTATGCCCAATAAGAGCAGTCATGACAGAGAATCCCTATAAGGAGGTCCGTATGGAATCGAAAAAGACCATTGGGGAATTGATGGAAGAAATGCGATTGAAGGCAGGTGCTAAAGAATATGCCGGTCATTCGTATATGGACCTGAATCGCTTTGCAGAGGATACACGCCATATGATTATTTTTGATGTGCTGACAGATGATTCTCCTGTAGGTTGGAAAGGTGAACGTACCAGAATATTTCTTACGGAGGAAGGCTATCAGAAATCCCTTCAAAATCAGGAGCAGGGGCATATCAAAATTGTAAGCCATGCCAGGGTTTCCAATGGATATCTGCATTATGACCGTGGTGATACCGCACGATAAAGGTTTTTCTACTGCTTTGGGAGGTGATGATTCATGCAGGAAGAAGTTGAAAACAGGACGATAAATCTTGCAATCAGCACAGCAAAACTGACCACAAGATCTATCATTGCCGGAATTCGTAAATACTCACAGCATCGTGAAAAGGTAAAGGCAAAGAAAGCGAGAGATCCAGCAGTACACGGAAAACAGTCTGTAAAAAAGCTGCTGTCCCAGAACCAGGGAGCCACAAATGTTGAGATCGACAAAAGTGGAATGAAGGATTTTGAACGACTTGCCAGGAAATACGGAGTGGACTTTGCAGTAAGAAAAGATAAGTCTGTTAATCCTCCCCGTTATTTCGTGTTCGTTCGTTCCAAAGATTCAGATGCTTTGGATGCTATTTGTAAGGAACATGATGCACGAACCATGACGAAGGATAAAAAACCAAGTGTTCTGGCGCAGCTTAAAAAGTTCAAAGAGATTGTCGATGCTATTCCTAAGAAAGTGCGTGAGAAGAGACAGGAGCGTGATTTGTAATGAAGAATATCAATATCAAAAAGCTCCTGATTTTGAATGTCCCCTATCTTTTGGTGGGACTGTTTGCAACAAATTTGGGAGAAGCATGGAGATTGGCTGAGGGCGCAGATATGTCTGCAAAGCTCCTCAGCTTTTTTTCTACCATAACGATAGCACTGGGCAATCCTTTTCCAAGTTTTCACCCGATGGATCTGATGGTCGGTATCATTTGTGGCGCAGGACTTCGCCTTGCAGTCTATCTGAAAGGGAAAAATGCAAAAAAATATCGACACAATGAGGAATATGGTTCTGCCAGATGGAGTGCATAATCTTAACTGTAAACAACACCTTTATAGACGCAGGAGGGATATGCACATGAGCAATTACAATAAAATCACAGCCCTTTACTCCCGCCTTTCCGTAGGCGACGAGGACAGGGACGGCGGCGAGAGCAACAGCATACAGAACCAAAAAATAT
>OLGB01005211.1_pt1 | contig 10360 bp, 12 predicted proteins | sample 1605691 | NCBI WGS metagenome assembly OLGB01 (sample SAMEA3888925, study PRJEB22519) | human gut metagenome | biome: human gut; feature: human-associated habitat; material: faeces | place: Denmark | collected 2010
ATACTTGGCTGGCGACGGCCCGGGAAAATAGGTAGCGCCAACACTGAGACACACTTGTAAGAGTGTGTCTCTTTTTTGCTTTTTTACCCCGCGCACCGAAGCTGCCCCTGCCAGACGGCTGCTCGGATGCAGATCAACCAACTGTGGAGCTGAATGAGACATGGCTTCATCGCTTGATGAAACTACTGACCCGGAAACTGCTTGACAAACCTCGGCCATCTATGTATGATAAACATAGATGGCCGAGGTATTTGCTTCCGGGGGGGTGTGAGAATGAGCGCGTTTACTGACTGGCGGGACCAGGTGACGGCACAGGTGCGCTTCTGGCCGGACCGGAAATCTATCGCCAGGGAGCTGACCGATCATTTTCAGGATCATACCCGGGATCTGGAGCGGCTGGATTACCCCTGGCAGCTGGCGGAGGAGCGGGCTCTGGCAGCCATGGGCGACCCGGAACTGGTCGGAAAAGCCCTGGACCGGGTCCACAAGCCCTGGCTGGGGTGGCTGTGGGTGGCCAGCCGGGCTGTGCTGGTCTTGACAGCGGTTGCATGTCTGCTGTCCCTGCCCGGGACCGGCGACTTTTTTCATATGGTGGGAAATACCCTGTTTCCGCCGGAGGATCTGGGGGGATATCAGGCCATCGTGGGCAGCTATCAACTGCTGAATGAACAGGAGGGCGTCACCGCTTGGCACTTCATGGGAAAGCTGGAAGCGCAGCCCGTGCAGCTGCCAGGCTATACGCTCTCGCTCCTGGAAGGAAAATGGTGGAAGAACGACGGCGGATTTTACAGAGCGGAGTGTTTGCTGCGTCTGGAGCCGGAGCACCTGTGGTACGGGCTGCCGGACGACGTTCTGGATGACCTGAGCCTGCTTGGCAGCGGGGAGGTTCCGTTCCAGAATGAAAAAAACAACCCCTTTCACAGCGGAGAGACAGACAACTGGTTTTTGATTTCCGAGTCCTCCAATGCCATTCCCCTCTCCAGTGATGCGGAGAGCTACCGCTTGGAGGACAGCCGCGATCTGGGCGGATGGTATCTCTGCCTGACCATGACTGCCTGTGAGCCGGTAGAATGGACGGAGCTGTCCTTTCCCTACGGAGACAACAACTGGGCCTTTCGAATCACATGGGAGGGGCCCTCATGAGACAGGTGAAGAAGCGGACCAACCGCAGGGTCCGGATCATTCGAAACCTGCTGCTGTCCGGTTTGATGGCGGGAGCACTCTGGGTCATGCTGGGCTTTCCGGCCTGGAGCCGGGCTATTCTGGCCCGACAGATCGCCCGGGAAAATCTGCTCTCCGACCCGGAGATCCTCTACATAGAGCGGGAAGGCGCGTTCAGCAGGATGTACCTTCGCTGCGGAGCCTGCTTTTTGGAGGCGCCCGTCTACCGCCAGGGACTGCTCTGGCGGATCGCGGGCAGTGCACAGATGTACGTTCCAACAGAGGGAATCCTCTGCCTGCCCGCTGGAGGCGAGGACCGGCTGCTGGTTTTGGGAGACACGGGAGACGCTGTCCGCATGGAGGTGGAGATCCGGGTGGACGGCGATCTGGACGGGACCGTGGACGGGGTATATACCGCCGCCGGAGAGGCAGTCTCTCCGGGCGTGTTCTCCCTTCCCGTAGAGCCCGTGGGAGCTCCTGCCTCCACAGGAACTTTTCGCAACCGCTGGCCCCGGCAGCTGTCCTATACGCTGACTGCTTACGGGCAGAACGGAGACGCACTATGGGAAATCCAACTGGAACGGAGCGGACTGGAGGAGACGGTATGAAGATCGACAAGAGTTTGATGGCGGGCAGCACCACGCTGCTGGTATTGTCCCTGCTGAGCCGGGAGGAGATGTACGGCTACCAGATGATCACAGAACTTGCCCGCCGCAGCGACCACACCTTCGAGCTGAAGGAGGGGACGCTGTATCCCATCCTCCACGGCCTGGAGGCGGACCGGCTGGTGACGGTGCGGGAGAAGGAGGCGGAGACGGGCCGGGTGCGCAAGTACTACCGCATCACCAAAAAGGGATGGAAGGTCCTGGAGGAGAAGAAGGCCGAGTGGACCGCCTTCACGGAGAAGGTCAACGCCGTAGTCTGCGGCACCTCCCCGGCGTGAGGCGGCTATGGGAGAGGACTTTCGGAACTGGCGGTCCACGGTGACGGCCCAGGTGCGCTTCAAACCGGACCGGGCGGCCATTGAACAGGAACTGACCGCTCACTATGAGGACCATGTCCGGGACCTGGAGCGGCTGGACTACCCGCCGGAGCTGGCCCGGCAGCGGGCGCTCACGGCCATGGGGGACCCGGAGACCATCGGGAAGGCCCTGGACCGGGTCCACAAGCCCTGGCTGGGGCGGCTGTGGCAGCTCAGCCGGGCGCTGGTGTGGGTTGCCTGTGCCCTGACGCTGCTGACGCTGCTGTATCGCGGCTGGCCGGACTGGAGCGCGCAGATCTCCAACAGCTGGGAGGGGATCGGCGTAGAGCTGGCCTGCCCGCCGCCGGTGCAGGCGGGCCCCTACCGCCTGGAAGTGACACAGGTTCGGTATGTGGACAACCAGGAGACCGGCAGGGGGCAGCTGCACCTGGACCTGCGGTGCACCACGCTGAAATTCTGGCTGGACGGCCCGGAGCTGATGGACTGCCTGGAGGCGGTGGACAGCAACGGCACCGTGTACAGGAGCTACCGCTATCCCTGGATCACAGGGAGCGTCTCCGGGGACCGGCCCGTCCGAACATACGGCTGGATCGAACTGGACGGCATCGAAAACGCCCCGGAGTGGGTGGACATCACTCATCTGGCCGCCGGGTGGACCATCCGAGTCCAGCTGCCGGGCGGAGAGGAGGCGGCGCCATGAAGATTTGCAGGAAATACCTGCCCCGTCTGAGCCGAAAGGGGCGCATTTTTCGGAACCTACTGACCGTGGTGGTACTGCTGCTGTTCATCTGGGCCCTGCGGGACTTTGCCCCGCCCACGGTGGCGCTGGCGGTGCGGTGGCGGGCGGAGGAGTACGGCCTGGCGGCGCCGGAGATCCTGTATTGCTCCGAATGGGAGAGGGACCGGGCCGATCTGTTGCTGCGGTGGGAGGACGGCCGGCTGGCCTCCTCCCGGTGCTACCGGTGGCTGGGGAGCCGCAGCGTGGGGGAGTTTTGCTTCGCCCAGCCGGAGGACGGCGGCGCCGTGCTGTTCCAGGCCCAGACTGGGACGCCCGCGGATACGGTGTATTTCTGGTCGGACGAGCCGGAGGCGGCCCGGGCGGAGTGCCGCCTGCGGCTGCGGTCGGACATCCAGGCATCCTGGACGGACGAGAGCGCCGGGACCTCCGCCAGCGATCACTTTGACTGGGATGAGACCTATGTGATGGAGGCTGTCCCCAGCCCCCAGGGTATCTATTGCTTTCCCATCACGCTGAAATATCCCAACGAGGAAAATGAAGCCGCCCTGCGGACAAAGACCATGGCGGAGGAGAGCGCCCTGCGCTCCTACAACAACATCCGGCGGCGCGTCGTGGGAACGGATTTTGCCGCGGAGCTCTCCGTGACCTTCTATGACGCGGCGGGGCAGGTCCTGGGGACCTGGGAGCAGGAGCTGTGGAACTCCTTTCCCGGCGGCGCGGACCGGTGAGCGGCAAGAGAAAAGGACGGTATCATTCGATACCGTCCTTCTTTCATTAAAACTTGTACTCCACATACAGCTCCCGCACGGCGCTGGGGTCGGCGGGGTTGGGAGGCGCGGCCTGCGCCGCGGGCTTCGGCGGCTCCGGTTTGGGAGCTTCGCGGGGGCCGTCCCGCCAGGAAAGGAACTTGGGCGCCACCTGGGGGAACAGGGCCAGGGAGAGAACGTCCTCGTCGCTTTTGGCGAGACCACGGAACTCCTCCCGATACTTGGGCAGCTCCGGCTCCAGCAGGTCTGCCGGGCGGCAGGTGATGACCTCCTCCGGAGCAATGCCGGCCTTGGCCCGGACATCCTCGTTGACCTTGCCCGGCAGGGCGCCGTATTCGCCCCGCAGCATGGCTTTGGACTCCTTGGGGAAGGTCTTGTACCGCTCCCCCATAATGACGTTCATCACCGCCTGGGTGCCCACGATCTGGCTGGAGGGGGTCACCAGGGGCGGGTAGCCGAAGTCCTCCCGGACCCGGGGGATCTCCGCCAGCACGTCGTAGTACTGGTCCTCTTTCCCGGCCTGCTTGAGCTGGGAGATGAGGTTGCTGAGCATACCGCCGGGCACCTGGTAGAGCAGGGTATTGGTGTCCACGTTCAGCACCTTGGGGTCCAGGGACCCCTCGTCCTTGAGCCGCTGGGCCACCTTGCGGAAGTGCACGGCGGCCTCGCTCATCTTGTTCAGATCCAGCCCCGTATCCCGGACGGTGCCCCGGAGCGTGGCCACCAGGGACTCCGTGGCGGGCTGGGAGGTGCCGTTGGCCAGGGGGCTCAGGGCCGTGTCCACGATGTCCACCCCGGCGTAGGCCGCCATGAGATAGACCATGTCGCCGGTGCCGGTGGTGTTGTGGGTGTGCAGATGGATGGGCACGGACACCGTCTCCTTCAATCGCTTGACCAGGGAATAGGCGTCCATGGGCAGAAGGAGGTTTGCCATGTCCTTGATGCAGATGACGTCGGCCCCCATCTGCTCCAGCTCCTTTGCCAGCTTCACGAAGTACGCCTCGTCGTGGATGGGGGAGATGGTATAGCTGAGGGTGGCCTCCACCATGCCGCCGTACTTCTTGGTGGAGCGGATGGCCTGTTCCAGGTTCCGCACGTCGTTGAGGGCGTCAAAGATGCGGATGATGTCGATGCCGTTTTCAATGCTCTTGGCGCAGAAGGCGTCCACCACGTCATCGGCGTAATGCTTGTAGCCCAGGATGTTCTGGCCGCGGAAGAGCATCTGGAGCTTCGTGTGGGGCAGAGCGCGGCGCAGGGCCCGCAGGCGCTCCCAGGGGTCCTCGTTCAAAAAGCGCATGCAGGCGTCAAAGGTGGCGCCGCCCCAGCACTCCAGCGACCAATAGCCAATGGAGTCCAGCACCTCGCAGGCGGGCAGCATGTCCTCCAGACGCATCCGGGTGGCCGCCTGGGACTGGTGGGCGTCCCGGAGGATGGTATCGGTGAGATACAGCGGTTTGTTCGATAGAAATTCCATAGAAAGCCTCCACTTGCGCACCGGGGCCGGTCGCCGCCGCTGCGGCTGTGAGGATTGCCGGGCCCGGTGGCGAGATAACGTTCTTTTTGGTTCTTTTTCTTTCAAGAAAAAGAATCAGCCGAACAGGGAGATCAGCACGCCCGCGGCGATGGCGGAGCCAATGACGCCGGCCACATTGGGGCCCATGGCGTGCATCAGCAGGAAGTTGCCGGGATTGGCCTCCTGGCCCACCTTCTGGGACACCCGGGCGGCCATGGGCACGGCGGACACGCCGGCGGAGCCGATGAGGGGGTTGATCTTCTCCTTGAGGAACAGGTTCATGAACTTGGCCAGCAGTACGCCGCCGGCGGTGCCGAAGCTGAAGGCCACGATGCCCATGGCCAGGATGGCCAGGGTGCGGGGGCTGAGGAAGGTGGTGCCGGTGGCGGTAGCGCCCACGGAGACCCCCAGGAAAATGGTGACGATGTTGATGAGCTCGTTCTGCACTGTCTTGCTGAGACGGTCGGTGACACCGCACTCCCGGAACAGGTTGCCCAGCATCAAACAGGCGATCAGCGGTGCCGCGGAGGGCACCAGAAGGGCAACAAATACGGTCACCACGATGGGGAAGACGATCTTCTCCTTCTTGGAGACTTCCCGCAGAGGCCTCATGACGATTTTACGCTCTTCCTCGGTGGTCAGCAGTTTCATGATGGGCGGCTGAATCACCGGCACCAGGGCCATGTAGGAGTAGGCCGATACAGCGATGGGGCCCAGCAGGGCCGGGGCCAGCATGACGGTGACGAAGATGGCCGTGGGACCGTCGGCGCCGCCGATGATGCCGATGGAGCCTGCCTCCGGGCCGGTGAAGCCGATCAGGCGGCAGCCCACATAGGTCATGAAGATGCCAAGCTGCGCGGCCGCGCCCAGCAGCAGGCTCTTGGGGTTGGCGATCAGGGGACCGAAGTCGGTCATAGCGCCCACTCCCATGAAGATCAGGCAGGGGTAGATACCCAGCTTTACGCCCAGGTACAGCACGTCCAGCAGTCCCACGGAGATGGTCTCGCCTACCGCTGCCGTGGCCAGCACGGCTTCGGATACCCCGGCAGCGCTCATTTCCGACAAAAACTCCGCCGTGATTGGGGCGCCTCCGAAGAGGTCCCAGTGGATATGGCCCCCGGCAAAGAGGATCTCATGGTACATCTCCGCTCCGGGCAGGTTGGTCACCAGCATGCCGAAGGCGATGGGTACCAGCAGCAGCGGCTCAAACTTTTTTACAATGCCCAGGTACAGCAGGACACAGGCAATGACGATCATGATGAGGCATTTCCAGTTACCGCCCTGGGTGAATTGATAAAAGCCGGTGCTTGTGATAAAATTCAAAACAGCGTCCATAGGCCGTTACCCCGTCACTGGATGGTGCAAAGGGGCGTGCCGGACTCCACCGCAGCGCCCTTGGCGGTCTGGATGGCGGCCACCCGGCCATCCCGGGGACACATGATCTCATTTTCCATTTTCATGGCCTCCAGGATCATCAGCACCTGACCCCGCTTGACGCTGTCGCCTACCGCAATATTCACGGACAGGATGGTGCCGGGCATGGGAGCGGTCACCTGCTCGCCGCCGGCAGGTGCCGGAGGCGGGGGCGGCGCCGGAACAGCCGCGGCCGCAGGCGCAGGGGCCGCGCCGGTCAGCTCCTCCAGTTCTACTTCATAGGCAACGCCGTTGACGGTCACTTTGTATTTCTTCATGGAAACCTCCCCATTCTTTCGCACAGACGATTTATAAGGGTTTGACGGACAGGATGCGGATGCCGGTGACATCGGTGCCCAGGTCCTCAGCTACAGCGGCGGAGATGGCGGCGATCAGCTCCGGCGTGATGGCGCCCGTGGCCGGTACTGTCTGCGCCGGGACAGGCGGAGCGGAGACCGCCGGCTGCTTTCCGACGGAGCGCAGCACCGCGCTCATCAGTGTGCTCAGCGCCACCAGGCAGATCAGGCCGAAGAACACAGTCCCCATGCCCATCAGACACACAAACAGATGATTGTAGTCCATAGATTCCCTCCTTGGGCGATTTTTAGGTACATTGTATCAATTCTTTTGAAAGAACACAATGCGGATTGTGCCGCTTTTGGCTGCGGTACACCGAAAAAATTTGCGTAAATATTTGTCAAAATACACAAAGCGGAAGCAAAAGAAATCGTTTGTTTCTGCTTGGGTGACAAAAATGTGAGCGGACACAGATAATGATAAAAGGAGATACAGCCCCGGGAGAGGGCACAAAATGCGCGGTTTCCCGGGTTCCGGAAAGGAGCTTTATGCAATATCAGAACGTTTTATCCGGGCGGTTCCTGGTCCGGCCCAACCGCTTCATCGCCCACGTGGAGACAGCAGAGGGGGTCCAGGTCTGCCATGTGAAGAACACCGGCCGCTGTCGGGAGCTACTGGTGCCAGGCGCCACCGTATATCTGGAGCCGGGGCGCACACCGGGGCGGAGGACGGCCTTTGACCTGATCGCCGTGGAGAAGGGGGATCGGCTCATTAATATGGACGCTCAGGCCCCCAACCGCGTCTTTGAGGAGTGGGCTCGCGCCGGCGGCTTTTCTCCGGAGGTGACGGACGTGCGGCGGGAGGTCCGCTGGGGGGATTCCCGGCTGGACTTCTGTCTGGAGACGCTTCGCGGTCCCCATCTGGTGGAGGTAAAGGGCGTGACCCTGGAGGACGGCGGTGCCGCCCGTTTTCCCGACGCGCCAACGGAGCGGGGCGTGAAGCACATCCTGGAGCTGGCTCGGGCTGTGGAGGAGGGGCTTGACGCCACGCTGTTCTTTGTGGTACAAATGGAGGATATCCACAGCGTTTCCCCCAACGATGAGACTCATCCAGCCTTTGGGGAAGCGCTGCGGTTTGCTGTGTCTCGGGGTGTTCATGTGCAGGCGTATGACTGCCGGGTGACCCCAGAGAGCATCGCTGTCCGCCGGCCGGTGCCGGTGATCTTGTGAGTGGGAGTCTGGTATTGTGGGGATTTTGGAGCTGTTTCTCATCGGCGTCAGCCTGTCCATGGACGCCTTTGCCGTGGCGGTGTGCCAGGGCCTGTGTATGCCGAAGCTGAACCTGCGGCACGGCACGGTGATCGCCCTGTTCTTCGGCGGGTTCCAGGCGCTGATGCCCTTTCTGGGCTGGGTGCTGGGGTCCCAGTTCGCACGGTACATCGAGAGCGTGGACCACTGGGTGGCCTTCGGCCTGCTGGCCCTGATCGGCGGCAACATGGTCCGGGAGGCGCTGTCCCCGGAGGAAGAGGAGGAGACTGCCTGCGCCGTTGCGGACCGGTTGGACCTCAAGCGTCTTTTCATGATGGCCGTCGCCACCAGCATCGACGCCCTGGCCGTGGGTGTGACCTTCGCCTTTTTCCGGGTGAAGATCCTGCCGGCTGTCACCATCATCGGCCTGACCACCTTCTGCATCTCCCTGGGCGGCGTGGTGGTTGGCAATTTCTTCGGTACCCGCTACAAGAAGCGGGCGGAGCTGACCGGCGGCATCGTGCTGATTCTGCTGGGAGCCAAGATTCTGCTGGAACACCTGGGGATCCTGTAAGCGTATCGAAAAAGCGCCGGGCACTGCCCGGCGCTTTTCATGTTCCAAATTCTTAACAAAATCTTTACACCTGGAGAGAAATCCTGTATGATGAGACAAAGGGCCCCGGATGGGCCGGGGCCGGGTGCAGAAAGAAGGGAGAATGCTATGCAATTCAATTTGACAGTCACCGTCATCGTCGTGCTCTATCTGCTGGCAATGCTGTTCATCGGCTGGTATTCCTCCACCAAGATCACCTCCAACACCGACTTCATGGTGGCGGGCCGGCGGCTGGGACCCTTCCTGATGGCCGGCACCCTGGCCGCCACGGAGATCGGCGGCGGCAGCTCTCTGGGCGTCGTGGAAAACGGCATGTCCGGTTACGGCATCAGCTCCGCCTGGTACATCATCACCATGGGCTTCGCCTTTGTGATCCTGACCTTCCTGGCGCCCAAGTTCCGGGCGGCAACGGTCAAGACCGTGCCGGAGTATTTCCGCCGCCGGTACGGCAAAAGCGCCGGCCTTATCACCGCGATCATCATGCTGCTGCCCCTGGTGGGCCTGACGGCGGGCCAGTTCATTGCCTCTTCCGTCATCCTCTCCACCATGCTGGGCATCGGCTACAAGACCGCCGTCATCATTGTGGCGGTGGTGGTCACCATCTACTCCGTCATGGGCGGCCTCTGGAGCGTGACGCTGACGGACTTTGTCCAGGTGTTCCTCATCATCATCGGTATGATCATCGCCGTGCCCTTCGCCGTCAATCTGGCGGGAGGCTGGGACGCGGTAGTGGCCAATGTGCCCGCGGAGACCTTCGATATGTTCTCCGGCTACACTCCCATGGGTATCTTGTCCCTGACGGTCATGTACGTCGCCACCTTCACCGTGGGCCAGGAGGCCGTCTCCCGCTATTACGCCGCCCGGGACGGCAAGGCCGCCCGGCAGGGCTCCGTCCTGGCCGCTGTTTTGAACTTCGTCTATGCCTTCGTTCCGGCGGTGCTGGGCGTCATCGTCCTGGCCCTGATCTCCATGGGCAAGTTCTCCGCCGCTGACTTTGAGTCTGTTGGCGCCCGCTATGCCCTGCCGGTGCTGGCTATGGAGGCTATGCCTGCGGTCATCTGCGGACTGCTCTTCGCCGGCATCATCTCCGCCACCATGTCCTCCTCGGACTCCGACCTGCTGGGCGCGGGCTCCATCTTCGCCAACGACATTTACCGCGCAGTCCTTAAGCCCGATGCCACCAGCAAGGAGGTCATGAACGTCACCAAGATCGTCATGGGCATCGTAGGTGTGGCATCCATGTTCATCGCCCTGTTCAACACCTCTGGTATCGTGACGCTGCTGATGTTCTGCTTCACCTTGCGGGCGGCGGGCGCCTTCTTCCCCTATGTGCTGGGCCACTACTGGAAGGGCGCCTCTCTGGCGGGCACCATCGCCTCTCTGATCTCCGGGTCCATCGTGGTGGTGTATCTGGAGAAGATCTCCGGCGGTGTACTCTTCGGCGTGAAGCTGAGCCAGCCCATTATCCCCGGTCTTGTGGTGGGCCTGGTGTTCTTCCTGGTGTTCTCCCTGCTCTGTCCGCCCAAGGTCCGTACCACGGAGCTGGCTCCGGAGGAGGACGACTGAGCAGCAGACAATCCCTCCCTCCCGCGGTCCGCGCCGGCAGGCTTGCCGGCGCGGACTTTTTT
>OLGB01005216.1_pt1 | contig 10355 bp, 10 predicted proteins | sample 1605691 | NCBI WGS metagenome assembly OLGB01 (sample SAMEA3888925, study PRJEB22519) | human gut metagenome | biome: human gut; feature: human-associated habitat; material: faeces | place: Denmark | collected 2010
CCATTTTGGCGTAGATGCTGGCGATGATCTCGCTCATGGTGTACTCGGTCACCGAAACGTCCTTGTCGCCGTAGTGGCGCTGCCGGATGAAGGGCAGGCCCACGGCGCTCTGGCGGGTGTGGTGGGTGATGGTATAGGCCACCAGTGCCACCCCGCACTCCCGGGCCACCTGCTCCATCACCTGGGTCTTACCGATGCCCGGAGGCCCCATGAGCAGGATGGGGCGCTGCCGGATGGCCGGGATGGCGTATTCCCCCAGCGCATCCTTGGCAAGGTAGGCTTTTACGGTATGCTCGATCTCTTCTTTGGCGCGTTTGATGTTCATAACAGCTTCCCCCTCGTTTCAGGAGTTGTTCAGGTCACGGTACAGGTCGTCCTCTTCGGCCAGCGCGTCGGCAAGAGCGCTGGCCGGGCGGGCCGCCGCACCGGTAAATTCTTCTTCGTCCAGCACCACTTTCATAGCCCAGGGCGGCACATTGGCGTCGTCGAACCGCTCTCCTAAAAACAGGAAGGCCGTGTCGTAGGCCGGGCGCTTTGCCGGGTAGGTGCCCATGCCGTCGGTAAAGTAGAGCAGTCCCCGCAGGTTCGAGAACTTTTTCTCGGCGCAGAGCCGGTCCACATAGGCAAAGGCGGGCCGGAAGTCGGTGCCGCCGCCGCCCCGCAGCTCAAAGTGGTTCATGGCGTGGATCAGCTCGTCCTCGTTTCGGATGAGCAGGTCCTGCCGGATGGCATTGTCAGCCTGGATCAGGTGCAGGTTCATGCGGTGGAAAAAGTTCTCCTGCCCCTTCAGCAGGGTGTAGGTCTCGGCCAGAAAGGCCCGCACCAGCGCACCGGAGGTGGAATAGCTGGTGTCGACGACCAGGGCCAGTTCCTCGATCTTTTTGCTTTCCCGCGTTTCCAGCGGCTCGATGAGGGGCAGGTTGCCGTACACCGACAGGCCGTAGGTGTAGAAGTTCAGGTCGAACTCGTCCGGGTCCAGCTTGACCTCCTCGCGCAGGACGCAGAACCGGTGCAGAAAATCCTTGTAGCTGCGGCGGCTGCGGTTGGCGGCTTTCACCTGCTGCTTCAAGGCATCGGTGCCCTCGCCCGCCTCCTTGTCCCGCAGGTCCAGCTCGGTCTGCATCCGCTCCCCGATCTTCTGCCACGTTTTCTGCGGCAAAGGGGTGGGCATCTGCTGGGGCTGCTCCGGGGCATCCTTCGGCCACAGGCGGTGGTCGTCGGTGACAAATTCCCGCTCCAGCTGCCGCAGCACGCCGGGCGTCTGCCGGGTGAGCCAGCGGTACACCGGGGCTGCTGCCACCACCTTTTCCTCGGCGGTGATCTGCCGGTAGGCGTTCTGCCGCACATAGGTCAGCGGACGAATCACGCTTTTGCGCTGTAAGCTGTCGATGACGTTTTCCACCGCGATATCACACGCAAGGCTCCACAGCTGCGGCTCCCGGCGGCCTTTCAGCCATAAGTGCCGGAACACGCAGTGGAAGACGGTGTGCAGATACAACCGGTTGAGATATTTCGGGTTCTCCTGATAAAGCTGCAGCAGGCGCTGCGGCTGGTAATACAGGGTCTGTCCGTCCGTAGCCAGCACCCGGCAGCGCTCGTCCGGGGCGGGGGGCAGGGCGCTGAGTGCCATATCCAGAAACCGGAAGTCCAGATACAGCCCGCTGCGCACCACCGCCAGCACTTCGCCGCCCATGCGCGCCTGCCACTCCTCGTGGGTCTCTGGCCGCTGGGACTGGAAAGGCTTGCGGGGGTCAAAAAATTTTTCCTTTGGCAACGTGTGGTCACCTCTCAAAAATCAAAATCGTACCGCTGTTTTTTGGGCTGGGGGGCATATTTTTTGTGTTCCGCATCTGCCAGCAGGGCGGCAGCGGCGGCGTTCTCCGCCTTGGCGGCAAGGGCGGCGGCAGACGCAAAGGCGGCTTTATCCAGCACGTCCAGCGCCAGCAGGGCGCGGATGCCGTCGGTATCCTGTGCCTTTAAAAGGCGGGCGAACACCCGGTCGGTGTTGGCTGCCAGAAACACCCGGTAGTGCCCGGCGGCGGCTTCGGTCAGCTGCCACGGGTACCGCAGGCGGGCAAAGCAGAGCATGGCCATAACGGCGGCGTCATCGGCATCGTGCCCCTGCGGGAAGATGGCGTCATATTCTGCGGGAAGGAATTTATTGTCGAGAAAACACTGCCGGTAATGGTATCCCTGCCCGGAAAAGGTGTGCAGCAGAATGTGGGCGGGGGTCTCCTCGATATCCTCCCAGTAGGCAGGGTACCACAGCGCCGCCAGCGGTGCGGGGGCGTCGGCGGGCCAGAACTGCGCCTGCACCGCCTCGGTGATGTTGTTCACCAGTGCAAACAGCCCAGTGGGCTGCTCCGGTGCGGCCTGCACCCGCAGCGTCTCCAGCGCAAAGCAGTTCAAAAACACATCGCTGCCCACGGTCAGGCTGCTGCTGCCTACCGTGAGCAGACGCAGGCTGCGGCAGTTGTAAAAGGCGCAGCTGCCGATGACCTGCACACTGTCCGGCAGGGTGACTTCCTCCAGAAAGCTGCCGCACACCGGATGCAGCTCCGGTGTGTTCTCTGCCGGGGCGTCAAGATCAAAATCGTACCGGCGGGCGGGCTTTTGCCCCACCGCCAGCCCGAATGCCCGGGTCAGCCGCACCGCGCCGTCCGCGCCTACCGCGTAGCGGCAGAGGGCATCCGGTGCAGGCAGGCTGCGGGGCTTTTCGGAAAAGCAGTAGTCGCCCAGCTCGGTCAAAGCAAGACTGCCGCCTTCCGGGGCGGGCAGCGTGCCCGGCAGCGCCACACAGGGCGTTGTGCCGTACACCCGCACCAGCCGTGCCGTCTGTGCCGAAAGGGGCAAGATATCCAATATCAGTTCGTTTGCCTGTTCTACCATGCTGCAACCTCGTTTTTTGCATTGTATTCAGCTTTCAGTATACCGCGAACAGGGGGTGATTGTCCAGTGCGAGGGGAGATTTGGAATGCCCGCCGCGTGTGCTCCAGGCATATTCAGCGGAAAATCTATTTAAAATAGAACGATTCCGGGTGGGGGCGTAGAGAAAAACAGAAAAAGCCGCCGCACGGTCAGGTGCAGCGGCTTTTGATTCAGTTGATGAAAACCGGAGCGGAAGCGGGATCAGTCCGCGCTCTCCTCTTCTTCCTCGTCATCCTCATCCGTATCATGCGGCTTATAGAAGATGCCGCTCAGGAAGATGCTGACAAAGTACAGCAGCACCATGGGGATAGCCACCATGCACTGGGACACGATGTCCGGCGGGGTGACCACAGCGGCGATGAAGAAGATGACCACGATGGCTACTCCGCGCACCTGCTTGAGGATCTGCGGGTTGATGATGCCCATCTTGGAAAGGATGATGGTGATCAGCGGCATCTCAAACACACAGCCAAAGATGATGAACATGGTCAGGCAGAGGTTGACGTAGCTCTCGATACTGGTGGTGGTCTGGATGTACTCTGCACCCTCGATGCCGGTGCTGAGGAACCGCAGCATGAACGGCATCATGAGCTTATAGGCAAACAGCACGCCCACGCAGAACAAAATCAGACCCAGCAGCATGACCAGCTTGAAAAAGGTGCTCTCGCTCTTTTTCAGGCCCGGCTTTGCAAAGGCGTAGATGTGGTAGAATGCCACCGGCACCGTGACGATCACACCGGCCAGAATGGACACGCGGAAGTACTGCATCAGCTTTTCCTGCGGTGCAATGGACACGAACTGATAGTAATCGCGGCCCATGGCAGTGAGCAGGTCGATCAGGCGGTCTGCATAAGCCAGCGAGACCACAACACCCACCACAAACACCACTGCGCAGATGATGAGCCGGTTCCGCAGTTCCTTCAGATGGCCGGTCAGCGTCATGCTGCCGTCATCTTCCATGACCTCGGCTTTCTTTTTGCGCTTCATGTTCGTAGCCACAATTACTCCTCGTCTTCGTCCTTCTTATCAGCCTTCTTCACGGTCTCCTCGGACTGCTCGGCATCCTCGTCCTCCATGCCCTTCTTGAAGCCGTTGATGGTCTTGCCGAACATCTTGCCCAGCTTCGGCAGGTTCTTGGGTCCAAAGATCAGCAGTGCAACAGCCAGGATGATCAGCAGTTCGTTGGTACCAATACGCATAATAAAAATCTCCTTTTTACTTTGCCGCGCCGCGTGGCGGGCTTATTGCTTGATGTATGACAACCGCGGGCGCGGTGTATCCAAACTTAAACGGTGGTTTCCTCTGCCGGGGCTGCCTCGGCAGCTTCCGGGGCCGCTTCCGCAGCCGGAGCTTCGGGTGCGGGGGCGGTTTCTTCCTGCACAGGGGCAGTCTCGGGCTTCTCTTCGGCCGGGGCCTTAGCCTTTTCGGCGGCAGGCTCGGCGGCGGGGGCTGCATTCTCTTCCGGCAACTCCTCCACCGGCTCTTCGGCAGTCAGGTCGGTGACCTCTTCCTCCGCAGCCTTCTTGGCGGCCTCTTCCTTGCTGGTCTTGCCGATGCCGGTAAAGCCCTTGGTCACGTCCTTCACGCTGTTGTCGATGTCCTTCTTGATATCGGTCAGCGGAGCAACGGCTTCCTTGAGGGGAGCCTGGATCTCGTTCAGCGGCTCCACCACGTTCTTCTGGATCTCTTCGGATGCAGCGCCGGTGTACTTCTTCAGCTCACGCAGCATCTTGCCGATCTTCTTTGCGTAGACGGGCAGCTGATCCGGGCCGATGAACACGAACGCCACGATGACGACCACGACGAGTTCCCAAAAACCAATTTTCATAATGATCCAATTCCTTTCCTGTGCCGGTGTGGGTGTGCAGCCCTGCTTGGTGCAAAAATGTGCCGCAGCCTTTTTGCCCGCTGCCTTTTTTGCCCAGACCTGCGTGGGTTCGGCGCCGTTTGCGCCTTTGCTGCCACACTTATACCGAAATTTGGTGGACTGAATATGAATTTATTTTGAACATTTTATGAACAAGCGGGCAGACGCAGCGTTTTTATCAACAAGCAGTATTTTGTTGTTTATATATATCATTTTGGAAACCGCATTTTCTCTTGCTTTTTCGCAGCCTGCGTATTATAGTGGTCTGCAGAACGGCCCCGGCGGGCGAAATTTGCAGCAGCAGAAACGGAACGTGACTCGTATGATCAGTCTGATCCTTGCAGAAAAGATCTTCTCGCTTTTTCTGATTATGTTTATGGGCTATGCAGTGGTGCACTGGGGCCTGCTGCACGCCGAGGACAGCAAGACCCTCTCGCTGATCTCGCTGTACCTGATCTCGCCCTGTGTGATCATCTCGGCCTTTCAGGTACAGTACACCCCGGATGTGCTGCACGGGCTGCTGCTGGCGCTGGCGGCGGCGGTGCTGCTGCACGTCGGCATCATCGTGGTGGTGAACCTGCTGGGTCACGCACTGCATCTGGACGCCGTGGAAAAAGCCTCCATGATCTACTCCAACGCCGGCAACCTGATCATTCCCATCGTGACGGCGGTGCTGGGCAAGGAATGGGTGATCTACTCCAGTGCCTTTCTGTCGGTACAGCTGTTTTTGCTGTGGAGCCACGCCAAGAGCATGCTCTGCGGCGAAAAGAGCTTTGCGTTGAAAAAGGTGCTCACCAACATCAACATGATCGCCATTCTGGCGGGTGCCGCCCTGTTTCTGCTGCACATCCAGCTGCCGGCTGTCATCGAGGATTCGCTGGACATGGTGGGCAGTGCCATCGGCCCCATCTCCATGATCATTCTGGGCATGCTGATGGCGGGCATGAACTTCAAAAAGATCCTGGGCTACCGTCGGCTGTGGCTGGTCACGGCCCTGCGGCTGGTGGGCATCCCGCTGGCAGCTGTGGCCCTGCTCAAGCTCAGCGGCCTGGCCCATCTGGTGCCGGACGGCCAGACCATCCTGCTGGTGAGCCTGCTGGCCACCTGCACCCCCTCGGCTTCCACCATCACCCAGATGGCGCAGATCTACGGCAAGGATGCCGACTACGCCAGCGCCATCAATGTGGTGACCACCCTGCTGTGCATCTTTACCATGCCGCTGATGGTGGCCCTGTACCAGCTATAAGTCCCCGCCCTGTTATAAAGAACGTCCCCGTGCTCCGAAGAGTACGGGGACGTTCTTTGTTTCTGCTGTCCGGCGGTTTATACGGTCAGGGTCCGGTTCTGTGCCGGGTCCCAGTACACCAGCTCCACCCGGCTGCCCTTCTCCAGAGGCTTGTGGGGCTTTTCGGCGCTCCAGCAGCGCTCCAGCAGACCGGCTGCGTCGGCATCCGGGCCGGGCTTTTCCGTGCAGAGGGCCGTGCCCTGCCAGCCGTCCTCGGTGTACAGGCTCAGTGCCCCGGCGCTGCCTGCCAGAACAGCCTGCACGTCCCGGGTCATCTGCGCATAACCCTCCTCGGTGGCCGGGTACTCCCCATGCCACTTTTCAAAAAAGACGGAAAACTCGCCGCACAGTTCAATGAGCAGATCCTCCTCGCTGTGCGGGTTCTTCACCACAAAAGCGACATCCTCGTTTTCCATATAGTCAAAATCATCTTCCGCGCTGGTGTGCACGGTCACCTGCTGGCCGCTCAGCAGCATCAGCAGCTCCCCCTGCTTTTCGGTGGGGTCAAAATCGCCCTGCGGGCTGTTCCAATCGGTGATCATCGGTGTTCCTCCATTTATAAAGTGTGCGGGCGTTTTTTCCCGCCGAATGATCCGTTCAATCCTTTTCCCCACTGCCGCCTGCGGGCATTGCCGCTGCTGCGCGGGCTTTCAGCTCGTTTTTGGCACAGTAGAGCGCACGGTCGGCGCGGTCTTTCACCGTAACCACGTCCTCCCCGGAAAAAACAGCAGAGCCAAGGGAGACTGTCGGCAAAAGGGTGATCTCTTTGCGCCGCTCCGCCAGCAAAGATTGCAGCGCCGCTGCGCAGCGGGCTTCGTCTGCCTCATCCCTCAGCAGCACGCAGAACTCATCGCCGCCGATACGGTAACAGTACCCGCAGCGGGCATAGGCTTTTTTGATGCAGTCTGCGATCTCGGCAAGGCAGGCATCTCCCTGCAAATGGCCGTAGCGGTCGTTGATCTGTTTGAAGCTGTCCACATCGAACACCACCAGCACCCCGCCGCTGCGGCGCATCTCGGCGGTGCGGTTCAGGTAGCTGTTCTGGTTCAAAAGTCCGGTCAGGGCGTCCAGCTGGTTCCACATCTCGCTGCAATAGATATAATACAGCACCGACAGCAACGTGACGCACAGCCATGTGACGTGCAGCGCCGGCAGCGCGATCTGGATCACAGTCTCCGCGCCCAGAAAAAGGATCAGCGGGTAGATCAGCGTGCGGCTGCGGTTCTGAAAAGCCGCTGCCGTGCGCACCGTAGCCACCATAAGGTACAACATGGCGGCATAGTACATCGCCACATAAATATAGAAGTATTCTCCCCGGGCGTAGAGGTTCTCCCTGCTCACCGAGAATACCAGCCCATAGGGCAGTGTTGCCGCCAGAAAAAGCAGATACGCACCCTCGCAGCAGACCGCCGCCTTGAACCCGCGCCGGATAATGGATTTTTTGTCCAGCACATATACAAGGCACAGTGCCACCGCCGGTGTCAGCCCGAAGCCCAGATAGTTGGACAAAATATTCAGCCAGCGGTAGCCCGGCGGTGTGCTGTCTACCACAATGGTGATGACTTCCAGCACCGAGATGCACGCAATGAGCGCAAAGGCCAGAAAGAACCCGCGCTTCTGCTTTTTATTCAAAGATTCGCTCAGCTTTGTAAGAAGGCACATAAAGCCAAGCACGAAAAGATCAATGGTCGTTAAAATAAAGAAATAGCCATCCATTACAAATTATCTCGCTCTGTGAACTGACACCCCTGTCCGGGTACATACAATATTAGTATATCACTCCGCAAAACTTTTCTCAACCTGGAACCGCTTATTTTCATTCAACTAGCAATTCAACTTTTTAATGCAACAGCGTTGCATTGCATATCGCAAATATGCTGTTTGAATGTCACACCATTTTTTTGACTCGCGATAAAAAAGCTTCAACGTCTCCCGGACGGCTTTTTGCCGTGGATATCCAGTTTGGACAATGCGCATACCGTCTCGATATGCTCCGTATGCGGGAACATATCCACCGGGGTAAAGCCCTCGGCCTTATAGCCCAGCTTTGTCAGGGTGGCAAGGTCGCGGGCAAGGGTGACGGGGTTGCAGCTGACATAGACCACACGCTTGGGTGCCATACGCGCCACGCTGGCAAGAAATTCCGGGGTGGAGCCCTCGCGCGGGGGGTCCATAAAGATCATGTCTGCCTTCTCCCCTGCTGCGGCGGCTTCACTGATCCAGCGGGTGGCATCAGCAGCAAAGAAGCGGGCGTTCTTTACGCCGTTGTGCTTTGCGTTGCCAATGGCATCCTGCACAGCGTCCCGGTTCAGTTCCACGCCCACCACCTGCTTTGCATGGTCGGCGGCGGTCAGTCCGATGGTGCCGATGCCGCAGTAGGCGTCCAGCACCACCTCTTTGCCGGTCAGTTTTGCGGCTTCCACAGCAAGGCCGTACAATACGGCGGTCTGCGCCGGGTTCACCTGATAAAAGCTGCGCGGGCTAATGGCGTAGGTCTTGCCGCAAAGGGTGTCCAGAATGAACCCCTTGCCGTACAGCACCTTTTCCGCTTCGCCCAGCACCACGCTGGTCTTGCGGCTGTTCACGTTCTGCACCACGGTGGTCACGGTCACGCCGCGCTGCGCAGTTTCCGCCAGCAGCGCCTTGACAAAGTTCTTTGCGCCCGGCAGCACCGGCTGCGCCGTCACCAGCACCACCATCACCTGCCCGGTGGCTACGCCCCGCCGCAGCAGGCAGTGGCGCACAAGTCCGGTGCCCTTGTCCTCGTCGTAGGGCTGGTAGCGGCAGGCGTTGGCGGCAGCCCGCACTGCCTGCATGGTCTTGTCCAGCACTTCGTCCTGCAGCAGACAGCTTTCCACCGGCAGCACCTTATGGCTGTTTGCCGCGTAGATACCGGAGGTCAGCTTTCCGCCCCAGCCGGGGGCAAAGGTGGAGATCACCTTATTGCGGTAGTGGTAGGGCTGCTCCATGCCCCGGATGGGGTGCACCGGGCCGTATTTGCCCACAAGAGCCCGCACTTTTTCTTCCTTCTGTTTCAGCTGCGCGGCATAGTCCAGCCCCAGCAGTGGGCAGCCGCCGCAGTTTTTGGCACGCAGTTTGCAATCCATGGCAGTTTCTTCCTTTATATAATAGATACTCTCTTTTCAGGATATCACAGGGCAGGGTGGATTGCAACCGCAAGCCGGGGTGATTTTTGCAGTTTTCATTTTTACTGCCGGGTCTTTACTTTCCCGCGCTGATTTGCCATAATAGGGACAGAAAACGACCGTTTGCAGGAGGGTTACAAGATGAAGATCATGGTTTTTGATGTAGGCGGAACCGAGATCAAATACTCGGTCATGGATGAGCAGATGCACCGCACGGACAGCGGCGCGGTGCCCACGCCGCAGGATACGCAGGCGCAGTTTCTGGATGCAGTCTACCGGCTGTATGCGCCCCACAAAGACGAGGTAACCGGCATTGCCATGGCGCTGCCGGGCTTTGTGGATAACCGCACCGGCTATGTTTCCAACGGCGGAGCGCTGCTGTACAACACCGCCACCCCGGTGGGGCAGCTGCTGGCGGAAAAGTGCGGCTGTCCCGTTATCCTGGAAAACGACGGCAAGGCCGCTGCCATGGCAGAGCTGGCAAACGGCGCGCTGAAGGACTGCTGCAACGCGGCGGTGTTCATCATCGGCACCGGCGTGGGCGGCGGCATCATTGCCAACGGGCAGCTGGTGCGCGGAGTGCACTTTACCGCCGGGGAGTACAGCTTTGTCAATACCAACGCCGAAGCGTGGGACGCCCCGGATCAGAACATGGCCTGCCAGTGCAGCACCAGCAATCTGCTTAAATGGTACCGCGCCCGCAAGGCACTGCCGGAGGACGCCCCGCTGGACGGACGCAGCTTTTTTGCCGCCGCCAACGCCGGGGAGCCGGAAGCCTTAGAGGTGCTGCGGCGGTTCTGCCACGCGGTGGCGGTGCAGATCTACAACCTGACCGTTCTGCTGGATGTGGAAAAGGTGGCCATCGGCGGCGGCATCAGCAAGCAGCCCCTGCTGCTGGAAAGCCTGCGCAGCGCCTACAATGGACTGTACGCCTCCCGGGCGGGACAAGCTTACATGGAGGGTTTGCCCCGCTGCCAGATCGTGCCCTGCGCCTTTTCCAGTGAAGCCAATCAGGTAGGCGTCGCCGCCGCATATTTTGAAGCTATGCAGAAAAAACGTTGATTTTCAGCCGGTTTCATGGTACTATATCTGCCGTGCGCTGCAAATGGCAAAAAAGCAGCTGCGGATC
>OLGB01005218.1_pt1 | contig 10353 bp, 10 predicted proteins | sample 1605691 | NCBI WGS metagenome assembly OLGB01 (sample SAMEA3888925, study PRJEB22519) | human gut metagenome | biome: human gut; feature: human-associated habitat; material: faeces | place: Denmark | collected 2010
TGAAAATGGAAACGTATATCGTGCCGCCTGTTATGCAGGCAGCCACCAACGGCGGAGGTGAGAGATGACAACGTTTCTGTTCATCTTTTTATCCTGCCACGAAAAGCCGCGGCAGTAAAAGCCCTTTTTTATTCAGCGATAAACCGGCAGCAGGTTAAAGCTGGATAAAATATGAATTATTGCGTTGGCGCCGCCGAAGCACAAAATCAGGACAATCATGGCATTGCCACCCCAGACCCGATAGTTCGGGCTGCCGAAACGCCTGCGCGAGGCGCGCGCCAGCAGGGCGGGGACGATAGCGGCCCAGACGGTGGCGGCAAGACCGGCGAAACCAATGGCGTAGATAAAACCGTCAGGCCACAGCAGCCCGCCGGCGATCGGCGGCAGAAAGGTCACCAGCGCGGTTTTAAACCGCCCCAGCCGACTATCGTCAAACTTAAACAGATCCGCCAGATAATCAAACAGGCCAAGAGTCACGCCCAGGAACGAGCTGGCGACGGCGAAGTTGGAAAAGACCGTCAGCAGTAAGTCCAGGGTCGAACTGTTCAGCAGGCGGCTTAAGGTCTGTACCAGCACGTCGATGTTGCCGCCTTTTTCGGCGATAGCGATAAACGCCGGGCGCGGAATATTGCCCATTGTGCCGACCAGCCAGATGATATACAGCACCAGCGCCATCAGCGTGCCGAGCAGCAGGCAGCGGCGAATGATAAGCGGGTCTTTACCGTAGTACTTCATCAGGCTGGGGACGTTGCCGTGATAGCCAAAGGAGGCCAGGCAGAACGGCAGCGTCATCAGGACGTAGGGGAGATAGGACGCATTGACCTCCGCGCGGTTAAACAGAATCGCGGGCTCCACGTGCCACATCAGGCCGCCAAAGGTCATAAAGAAGGTGAGGATTTTGGCGCCCAGCACGATAGTCGTCATCCGGCTTACCGCTTCCGTACTTAGCCAGACGATAAAGGCGACCACCAGCGCGAACGCCAGCCCGCCCAGGCGTGCGGGAACCGCGAGCTTCATCTGCGCAAAAGTATGCTGAATAACTGAACCGCTGGCGGAAATATAGGCGTAGGTCAGGATATATAAAACAAAGGCGACGGTCAGGCCGTTAATAATATTCCAGCCGTTTCCCAGTAAATCCTTTGTAATCGTGTCGAAGCTGGCGCCAATATGATAATTGAGATTGGCTTCGAGGATCATTAACCCGGAATGCAGCATGCAAAACCAGGTAAAAATGAGCGCCAGCAGCGACCAGAAAAACCAGGCGCCGGACATCACCACCGGTAAAGAAAACATGCCTGCGCCAATAATGGTACCGCCGATAATCATCGCTCCGCCAATCAGCGATGGCGTATTAGTTGAGACCGCTTTTGAGACTGATAGTGTAGCCATAAGGTGCATTCCTCACGTGGCTATATATTAAATAAGGGGCTGCGGGAAAACGGCTACCCGGCGCAACCCGAATAATTGAGCTTAAAGAGATGGAATTAAATTAATGGCGCTCTCATTGCGAGAGCGCCGTGATGCGGTTTATTTCACCGGTTTCAGTCTGGCGACGAAGTGGCGCAGTACCGGCGGTTCGTAGGTGAAGGTCAGGCCCTTAATCGTGGCGGCGCGCGCCTTAACGGCGATCAGCGCATCAGCGATATAGTCCATATGATCGTTGGTATAAACCCGACGCGGAATGGTCAGGCGCAGCAGCTCCATCGGCGACGCCTTCTGTTTGCCGGTTTCCGGGTCGCGGCCCAGCAGCAGGGAGCCGATTTCCACGCTGCGGATTCCCGCTTCCAGATACAGCTCATTGTTTAGCGCGTGCGCCGGGAACTGCTCCGGTGGGATATGCGGCAGCAGCAGCTTAGCATCGACGAACACCGCATGGCCGCCGGTCGGATACTGAATCGGAATGCCGCCTTCGCGCAGGCGTTCACCGAGGTATTCCACCTGATTGATGCGATAAGCGAGGTAATCCTCGTTGGTCCCTTCTTCCAGGCCGATAGCCAGCGCCTCCATATCGCGTCCCGCCAGGCCGCCGTAGGTGACAAAGCCCTCCATCGGCACGCAGCGGATGCGCACTTCGTTGAACAGATCTTCGTCATCGCGGAAGCAGCACAGGCCGCCGATATTCACCATCGGGTCTTTCTTGGCGGACATGGTCAGCATATCGCCGTACTGGTACATCTCAAGAATAATCTCTTTCACCGATTTATCGGCGTAGCCCTCTTCGCGCTGTTTAATAAACCAGGCGTTTTCGCAGAAGCGGGCGGAGTCGATTACCACCGGAATATTGTTCTGGCGCGCAATTTGATACACCTCGCGCATATTCGCCAGCGATACCGGCTGGCCGCCGGAGCTGTTACAGGTGACGGTAGTAATAATCGCCGCCACGTTTTCCGCGCCGTGCTCGGCGATGGTCGCTTTCAGTAAATCAATATCAAAGTTGCCTTTCCAGTCGTACCACGAGGTCGTGTCGAAGGCTTTCGGCGTCACCACGTTAATGGCTTTTGCGCCGTTCAGCTCCACGTGAGCGGCGGTAGTATCGAAGTGGAAGTTGGAAATAAACACCGGATGCGCCGACTTGCGGCGAGCAATCAGGCTCGGGAACAGAATCTGCTCCGCGCCGCGCCCCTGATGGGTGGGAATGGTATACGGATAGCCGATAATCTCTTTGACCTTTTCGCACAGATGCTGATAGTTACGCGACCCGGCGTAGGCTTCGTCGCCCATCATCAGCCCGGCCCACTGATGGTCGCTCATCGCGCCGGTGCCGGAGTCGGTCAGCAGGTCGATATACACGTCCTGGCTATTGAGCAAAAACGGGTTATAGCCCGCCTCTTCCAGCGCTTTGACGCGATCGTCAAAGGTAGTCATGCGAATGTTTTCGACCATTTTAATGCGGAACGGCTCAGGGATACGTTTCATTTATTTTCTCCATGGGAATGCTGTGCCGCGTCTGGCTATTTGGCGACAAATAATGGACGCAACAAATAGCGACTAAACGCAGTTTTGAATTAATTTTTTAGGGAGTAAGCAGCAGCGGAGAATTAACGAGGGAAGTCGTTGGAGATGCGGTGATCTAAATTATACCAGTCGTCCAGGCCGCCCTGGGCAATGAGGCGATAAATCGATTTTTGCGTCATGACATCGTCCTCTGTGGGTGAAGGGATGCCATAAAAATAAGGTAAAATGAGAAAATAACCACGATTAAAATCACAAAAAATTATTTATCGATAAGCGGAGTATAAAAATTTGACGCTCGTCGTCTTTTTAGCGTTATTGATTAGCAGGCGATGGTTTTTTGTTTTTTTATTACGCCAATAACGGCTTATTGAGTGAGGTTTTTAGCGCCTTCACCGCAATCAGTGAAGGCGCAGGCGGAACTTACATGCTGGAGAAGACGTTCATAATGATGCCGCCGGAGATGATCAGCACCATGGCGAGGATGGCCGGGATATCCGGTTTTTGCTTATAGAGGATCATTGAGCAAATCGTGACGCCGACGATACCAAAGCCGCACCACAGCGAGTAGGCGACGCCGACCGGAATGGTGCTCATCGCGCGGGTGAGGGCGAAGTAGCACAGGCCGTAGGCGCATACCACCAGCACCGACGGCGCCAGCTTGCTGAAGCCGTTGGTCTTTTTGATCATCGACGTGCCGGTGATTTCGGAGCCGATAGACAGCGCCAGCCATAAAAATCCGAGGTTAAACATAAGCGGTTCCTTTTCTGTTAGTTGGCGACTTTTTTGTCCAGAGATGCAGCGGCCGGCTGCGCGGGTGCTTCCTCGCTCTCTTCGCTACCCATTTTGGAAAACAGGTTCATGATCACGATCCCGCTGGCGATAACCGCCATACCGATAATGGCGGCGGTGTCCGGATGCTGGCCGTAAAACGCCATTCCCAGGGTCGACACCACGAGGATGCCGGTACCGGACCAGGTGGCGTAGGCCAGGCCGACGGGAATATCCTTCACCGCGCGGGATAGCGAGTAGTAGCAGGTGCAGTACAGCAGCACCAGCAGCCCGAGCAGCAGCATTTTGCTCATCCCTTCACTGCTGCCGAACATTTTGAGGGTGGAGGTGGCTGAGGTTTCGGAAACGATAACCAGCAGCATCCATAGCCAACACTTTGTTTTTGAAGACATAAGTTAAACTCCGGGTTTACTATTTAAGGTAAGGTTCTTTTTTTCTGTTTTTTAAAAAATCGATAGCGGCATCGGTCAACTGCGCTTCAGGGGCACAGGCCAGCGCCGGATTATTCACTACGTCTGTGACAGTGAGATAACGCCGCGGACCGCTCGCCGACGGCGCCGTCGCTTCGCGACCCGACGCCAGCTTCTCCAGCAATTCGTTCATGGTGCACAGCGCGATGCCGCATTCGGCCAGGCGGGCCAGCGTGGCCTGCATATGCCCGGCGTAAGCGCTATCAGGCTGCGCCCCGCGCAGCTGGTTAAGCTCGCTGGCGGGATCGCAGTGATAGCGCAGCGCCAGCACCGGCAGGCCGCTCAGCAGGGCATCGTGCACGCGGCGGGCAACGGGACCGTGCAGGGAACCCTTCACCAGATCCGCCGCCAGCGGGTAGTCGAGAAACGGCAGCAGCAGCGCCTTATACGAGACCGAAGGCAGCTCCTGTTGCCAGTCGGCCGCCGGCAGCGTTTTACCAATAGCCCGCCACTGCTCGCCGTCGCCAATCCCGCTATCCAGCGCCAGGTGCAGGCTCTCGCCGCAGCCGGCCAGCCGCTGGCGAATAGCGTGCCGGTAGCCCGCCGCGGCGGTCACCATCACCAGTACCGGCGGCCGCAGACGCTGGATAATGCGTTCAACCAGGTCTTCCATCTGTTGGTCGGTCATGGCGAGCCTCCGTTAGCCGATGAGCGTGACCTGCGCGCCGTTTTTCAAGCCGGCGGCGTTGGCCTCTTCGGTATCAATATGAAACTCCAGCGCGAAGTCTTCGCGTACTCGCACCACCACTTCATCAAAGGTCAGCTGGCGTTCGCCGTCGCTGCGGACGCTAACCTTCTGGCCGTTGGCGACGTTCAGCTGGCGGGCGTCCTGCGGCGACATATGGATATGCCGCCAGGCGCAGATCACCTGCGATCGCAGTTCAACGTGGCCTGCCGGGCCGATCAGCAGCGCGCTGCCCGCGTTCTCCAGCTGGCCGGATTCGCGAACCGGCGCTTTGATGCCGAGGGTAAAGCAGTCGGCGCGGGAGATTTCCAGCTGCGATACCGGACGGGTTGGGCCGAGGACGCGCACCTGTGTGAGCGAGCCCTTCGGACCGACCACGGTGACGCACTCCTTGGCCGCGAACTGCCCCGGCTGGCGCAGCGGCTTAAAGGGCGTCAGGACGTAGCCCTTGCCAAACAGCGCTTCGACGTCCTGCTGCGCCAGATGGACGTGGCGGTTAGAGATGCCGACCGGGATAGCTGGAGCAACGTGGCTCAGGCGGGCGGCGATTTTTTCATGGAGCAGGGTGTCGATCATGCCTTCTTCCCTTTCCTCATCGCCGCGTTTTTATCTTCCGTCGGCGCAGGCGCGGCGGCGGGTTCAGTGGGTTCCCTTGTTTCTACAGCGGCGGGCGCGACGGCTTCAGCCTCAAGCGGCGCGGCAGCTTCCGCGCGCGGCGGACGGCCTTTCAGGGTGCTGAGGGCGTCCACGACGCTGCGCTCCGGACGGGCGATCGTCAGGGATTTGACCTGCGGGTCGATGAGCGCGGCGACGGCCACGCCGCGTTCGATAGCGGTGTGAATCGCGCTGATCTCCCCTTCAAAGCAGACGCTCACCAGCCCCGAACCGACTTTGCGGTAGCCAATGCAGGACACGCCTGCGCTTTTGCAGGCGGCATCCACGGCCTGAACGGCGGCAACTAACCCTCGCGTTTCAATTACGCCTAAACTTTTCATTGTCGGCTCCTGTTAATGGCGGACTAAGCGAATATCAAAATCAAACTGCGTGAAGAACGTTTCCAGCCGGTCTAACTCCTCGGCGGAATAAGTTGGGTCTCGGGTAATGGGGTAAGGCATATCGAGGCGCTCATATTTTTTGCGCCCGAGCTGGTGGTACGGCAGCATATCGATGCGGCGGATATTTCCGCGCTTCGCCAGCTTTTGTACGTAATCAATGGCCCCGGTAATGGCATCGAACGAGTCGTTATAGCCGCGAACCAGCGGCATGCGGATAATGACGTTAGCGCCGGAGTCCACCAGCCACTCCAGGTTGCGGCGAATGCCTTCGTTACCGATGCCAAATAACGCTTTATGATGCTCGCTGTTAATTTGCTTAATATCGAATAAGAAGGTGTCGGTCACCGGCGCCAGCTTTTGATAATTGGCCAGCGGCGTGGTGCCCTGCGTTTCCACGGCGGTATTGAGCATCATCTTTTTGCATTCGCTAAAGAGCGCGACGGCAAAATCGGTCTGCAGGCTCATTTCCCCGCCGCCGATGGTGACGCCGCCGCCGGAGGAGATATAAAAGTCGTAGTCCTGCATGATGATCTCCATCAGTTCGCTGACGGTGACATCTTTGCCCATAATATCCAGCGCGTTCTGGGTGCAGATCTCTTCGCACTTGCGGCAGCCGATACAGTCTTTATTACGGTTGACGAAATGCTTCATTTCGCCGTTTTCTTCCGCCCGATAATGAATTCCCGCCGGGCAGACGTTGATGCAGTCGCCGCAGTTAATGCATTTATCCTGTGAGAACATCACCTGAAACTGGCTATTCAGCCCTTCCGGGTTAGCGCACCACGGGCAGCGAATATTGCAGCCTTTGAAAAAAACCAGCGTGCGGATCCCATCGCCGTCATAGATCGAATATTTCTGAATATTGAATATTCGCCCGGTTAATTCTTGTTTTGCGCTCACACATACCTCCAGAAAAACGATCGGGACATCCGTGTCCAAAAACGTCCGTGTCTTTATCAGAACTTCTCGATGACCGTACGGCTGATAATCTCGTCCTGAACTTCTTTACACAGCTCAACGAAGTAGGCGCTGTAGCCCGCGACGCGGACGATCAGGTCGCGGTATTTTTCCGGCTCCTGCTGGGCTTTTTTCAGCACTTCGTTATCGACATAGCTGAACTGCATCTGGCCGTTGCCGAGAATCGACGCGGTGCGCAGCAGGGTAATCAGGCCGTGACGACCTTCCGGGGTATCCAGCAGCCCTTTGAGGAACTTGAAGTTGTGCACCATGCCGATGTTCATGGTTTCGACGTTCATCTTGCTCACCGACTTGATGATCGCCGTCGGACCCTGCTTATCCGCGCCCTGAGTCGGGCTGATACCGTCGGAGAGCGGCATCCACGCCAGGCGACCGTTCGGCGTGGCGTTGGTCAGCTCGCCGATCGGCGTGTTGTTGGAGATGGACAGGGTGCCGTGGCTCAGGGTGGAGTAGAGCATCTTGTACTTACGGCACTCGCGCTCGGTCCACTCGGTGATATCCAGCGCATACCGATCGACGTAGTTATCGTCGTTGCCGTATTTCGGCGCGTTGAGGCAGTCGCGGCGCAGGCCTTCAAAGCCTTCGAAGTTCGCCAGCAGCGCGTCGCGCACCTGCTCGAGGGTGTATTTCTTCTCTTCAAATACCAGCTTACGAATCGCCGCCATGGAGTCGACGTAGGTCGCCAGACCGGAGAAGATCAGCCCCGGGCCGTGGTTGATCATCGCGCCGCCGGCGGCAACGTCTTTGCCTTTTTCCATGCAGCCTTCCACCAGCAGCGACATCAGCGGCTTCGGCGCCACGTCGCGGTGCACGCGCTGGCTGATGACCGTCCCGATCGCCGACAGGCGTACGATATGGGCGATCTGTTTTTTCACCGCCGCGTCGAAATCCTCGAAGGTGTGCAGGTCGCGCAGGTCGCCGGTATCCAGCCCCTGATAGCTGTCAAACAGCACCATCCGGCCGCGGTTTAAAACGAACTCAATGGCGATGGGCCACTGGGTGTAGCCGGTGGAGGTCCACTGATAGATGCGGCCGGATTTCTGCGGCTCGACGCAGCCCATCAGGCAGTAGTCGCGGGCGTCTTCGAAATCGAAGCCTTTACGCAGCATCATCTTGATATGGGAGTCGTCGAAGTGGCAGGCCGGGAAGCCCATCCCCGCTTTGACGACGTCGACGATTTTTTCCATATACTTCTGCGGCGACTGGTTGTGAATACGGCAGGCCAGCGACGGCTGGTAAACCTTCACGAAGCGCACGGCGTCCATGATCAGGTAGGTCAGGTCGTTACAGGCATCGCCGCCGGAGCGCTTCTGACCGCCGACGGTCAGGTTGATAAACGGCTGATAGCCGGCGAAATATTTCGCCCCCAGCTCGCTGGACATCCACATCAGCTCGGCGCATTTGATGATAAACGCCTGCAGCAGCTCCAGCGCGGTGTCGTGAGTCAGGCGGCCTTCGCGGATATCGGCTTCAAACATCGGGTAGCAGTACTGGTCTACGCGTCCCAGGGACAGTCCGGTCTGGTTCTCTTCAATTTCAAACAGCGACTCTACGGTCCAGATGCTCTGCAGCGCTTCCTGCAGGGTTTTCGGCGGATTTGCCGGCACGTTCTGGTTCACCTCGGCGATGGTCAGCAGCTCGGCGCGACGCTGGGCGTTCTGCTCAATCGCGGCCAGTTCGCGGGCGCGGGCGGCGATGCGGTGCGCGTAGTTAATCACCCCTTCGCAGGTTTCAATGGCCGCCTTGTAGTAGTAGATGCGGTCGATATCTTCCGGGTTTTCCATACTCAGGCTGGCGAGATGCGCCTCGGCGTCGGCTTTAATGCCGTTCATCCCTTTGGTAAACAGCAGCACGTCGTAGCCCGGGCAGGTGTCGCCGCCGCCGTTGATCTGGTGGTAGGAGAGGTCGCTGACGAAGGTCTCGCCGCTGAACGCCCATACGCCCGCTTCGCGGTACTGGGCTTCGCAGATTTCATCCAGCGAGCGGCCTTCCCAGAACGGCACGATCTCTTCGCGGATGGTTTTTTTATCTGCTTCGCTGATCTCAAACGGATCCTGCGGACGGGTGCTCATGGTATCGAGTTCGTCGCGCACCCAGCGCCAGGCGATATCCGGCGAGAAGGCGCCCGCGCGCGGCTTGCCGCACGGATGGCCGACGATCAGCTCATCGTCCTGAATCAGAATCGGCGCGGTTTCGCAGGCGTGGCGGAAGGCTTTGGCGCGCAGCAGAATCGTCGGCATGCCGGGGTTGGCTTTGACCACTTCGGTAAAGGCCAGCGCGCGGTAGATAGAGACGCTCGGGCGCACGGTCAGGTAGTGGTTACGCAGGCGCTGCATGCGCGGGGTCAGCCCTTCTGCTGCCGGCGTCTCGCCGGCGGCGGCAAACGGGGCGGCGGAAACGTGCTGGACGCCCTTGAACAAACGCACCGGCAGATGCAGGGCGCTCAGGTTGTGCTGCGCGCTGAGGAACATGTCGGAGAGTTCGTTAATGCGCGCGTTCTCAAGGCTTGCGCCGTGGAGCAGGGCGTCGAACATCGGATAACCGTCGATCGCGCAGGCGGCGCGCACTTCGCACAGCTCCGCCAGCTTGAACCACAGCGATTCGACGATTTCATACGCCTGCTGCGGGGAGAGCGCGCCGTTGTTGATATCGTGCTGGTAGTAAGGCAGCAGGGCTTTGTCGGCGCCTTCCGGGTTGACGGCGTAGCTGCCGTTATCGAGCTGGAGCGCCAGCTGGAACAGATAAAAGGCCTGGCACGCCTCTTTGAAGCTGCGCGCCGGATGCGCCGGAACGTGGTGCAGGATGGCGGCGCTGTCCAGTAGTTCCGCCCGGCGGTAAGCGTTGGTTTCCGCGGCGGCCAGCTGTTCGGCGCTGTTGGCCAGGTTTTGCGCCAGCGCCAGCAGGGCATCGCAGGCGTAGATGGCCGCGCGGCAGCCGTTGACTTCATCCATGCCGCTGCGGCTGACGGCGCTGCCCAGCGCACGGGTTTTCTCTTCCAGCTGATGTTTTATCGCCAGCACGCCTTTTTCCATCACCAGCTTGTAATCCGGGGAGTCGAGATCGCTATTCAGGTTGAGGAACTGGAACGCGGACGGGCGACGGACGGCGCTCTCGTCGTGGAAAATCGCCCCGTGCGGTTTGCGGGTCTGGTTGCCGACGATCAGCTCGTCGGCGCTGATGCACAGCGGCAGCTGGCGCATCAGTTCATAGAAGCGGCGCGCCGGTTTGACGGCGGCGGGAACCCCGGCGATATCGCCATCAAGGGCGTTGAGCGTGGTGGCATGTTCGGTGCACAGGGTGCTTTTTTGTGAGAGTAAACGTTCTGCCAACACTTTGACGCGCGGCGTTAAGCTGTAGTGTGCCATAGGTAAGGTTCTCCAAATCTTGTTATCAGTGGCCCTGAACGGCGTTGCCGGTCCAT
>OLGB01005223.1_pt1 | contig 10348 bp, 9 predicted proteins | sample 1605691 | NCBI WGS metagenome assembly OLGB01 (sample SAMEA3888925, study PRJEB22519) | human gut metagenome | biome: human gut; feature: human-associated habitat; material: faeces | place: Denmark | collected 2010
ACAGTTCCACCTCGCTGGTGACCATGGTACCGGCCGCCATGGCATCCTGCAGGGGCTTTTCAAAGTAGCCCACAAAGCCCGGGGTGCGCATGATGATGTCCTGTCCCTTGAAGCCGTCCAGATAGTTTTCGCCAAGGCTCAGGTCGATGCCCAGTTCCCGGATGGTGGCAGCGTAATCGCCAAAGTCCTCCACGCTCTTTTTCTGGTCGCACAGGGTCACATGAGCGCCCAGTTTCACAAACTCCTTGATGAGGGTCTTATGGCTGACGCCTGCGCCGATAAAGGCGACCTTTTTGCCCTGAATAAGCTGGGCAAGCTTCTGCTGATCTTTCTGCATAAAAACAGTTCCTCCTCTATAGGATCATGGTATAACACCGCGCCGCACGGGCAGCGCGGGGATCACTTTGCTGTACCATTATAGTCCATTTGCGCGCAATTGGCAACGGAAAACCGCACAGTCTGCTTCAAAAAGCCCGGTAAATTCACAAAAAGGCAATTGTTTTTTCTGCTGCTTTCTGCTACACTTGTCGTTGCAGAGCGTTTTTTGCCGTTTCTGCGCGAAGATGAACGGAATGAGGTTGTTCTTTTTGAAACGATGGTTGCGTTTTACCGCAGCGGTGCTGGCTGCTGCGTTTCTTTTTGCCCTGACCGGCTGCGGCAGCTCCACAAACTCTGCCAGTTTTACATGGTTCGTGGACAGCATCCCCGCAAATCTGGACCCGCAGGTGGCTTCCGGTGCGTCGGACGTGATCGCCTGTGAGAATCTGTACGGCACGCTGGTGCGCAAGGACCCGGACGGCGAGCTTGTGCCGGGGCTCTGCGAAGAGTGGACGGTGTCCCCGGACGGGCTGACCTACACCTTTACCCTGAAGGACGGCCTGCGCTATGCAGCCGCCAAGGGTGCCACCACAGAGTACGACATTACCGCCGAGGACTTTGTGTTTGCGTTCCGGCGCATTTTCCGCGCCGATACCGCCTCGCCCTATGCGGTGGAGTTTTCGGCTATTCAGAACAGCGCCGCCGTGCTGGCGGGGCTGGCGGACGAAAGCAGTCTGGGCGTTTCAGCCAATGGGGCACTGTCGTTGGTGTTCCGGCTGAGCGAGCGGGACGATAACTTTTTGGCAAAGCTGGCCATGCCCGGTGCAGCCCCCTGTGACGAGGCCTTTTTTGAGAGCACCCGGGGCACCTATGGGCTGACCGCCAAAACTACGCTTGCCAGCGGCAGCTTTTACCTGTACAACTGGACAACGAACGGCCTGTTTTTGCGCCGCACCGTGGAAAGCCCGCTGGTCGGCAGTCTGCGTCTGGTGCAGGACACCAGCGGCAGCGGCAAAAGCGCAGCCCAGCTTATTGCTGACGACAAATGCTCTGCCGCGCTGGATGAGAGCGGCGAGGCCACCAGCTTACAGACGGTGAGTTATTCCGACACCACATGGGCGCTGCTGTTCAACGCGGCAGAGGGGTCGGTGTTCCAGAACCAGCAGCTGCGGCAGGCGCTGGCCGGTATTGCCCGGGAAAACGCCGATGTGCCCTCCAGCGGCCTGTACGCCGCCGCAAAGGGGCTTGTGCCGGAGGGGTTGACCGTGGATGGGCTGGACTACCGCGAGACTGCCGGGAATCCCCTGCCCGCCATCCCGGAGCCGAAGGCCCTGTATCTGGCTGCCCGGCAGGGCATGGCTACCTCGGATTTTTCCGGCGTGACCCTGCTGCTGCCCAAGAACGCCGGACTGAGCGAGCTGGCCGACCAGATCAACAGCGCATGGCAGAAGGAGTGCTCCCTGTTCTTCTCGGTGGAAGAGGTAGAGCAGGACGAGTTTGACGCCCGCATTGCCGCCGGGAAATACACCATTGCCCTTGCGCCCATCCGTGCCGAGGGCGGCAGCGTGTACCAGATGCTGCAGCAGTTCACCACCGCAGGCGGCAGTCTGACCGGCTATGCCGATCCCGTTTATGCCGACCGGCTGGCACTGAGCGCCCAGCAGACCGGCAAAGCCCGCTGCGCCCTGCTGGCGCAGTGTGAGCAGCAGCTGCTGGAAAGCTGTACCGTGGTGCCCCTGATGGCGCAGCAAAAGCGTCTGCTGCTGGCAAACGATGTGCGTGACCTTGTATTCGACCCGTTTTTCCCGGTGCTGGACCTGACATGGGCCAAAATGAGCTGACCGCAAATTTCGTGCGGAAAAGCCTTGACATTCCTGCCCTGCTTTGTTACAATAGTGGAGCACTTGCAGGGTTAGCTCATCCGGTAGAGCGACTGCTTCCCAAGCAGTAGGCGGCGGGTTCGAGTCCCGTATCCTGCTCCAAAATATAGCGGTGAGACGTTCGGAATTCGTTCGTTTCACCGCTTTTTTGTTTGTTGACATTTCAAAAAACGACGTAAAAATTCGTGTTTTTCGCTCATAATCTAGCAGATAATCAAACAAACAAAGGAACAAAAACACTCCCGGGCTTTTGCAGAAAGTCCGGGAGTGTTTGCGTTCAACTGATTTTATATCGTGTTACTTTGCCACGAGTTCGGCGGCAAGGGCGTCCATCTGTGCTTCGGCGGCAGCGTTGGCGGCAGAGCGGATGGTGACCACATTTTCGCAGAGGGTAATGTTCTTCATGCTCTCCAGTTCGGCACGCATAAGCTTTGCAGCCATGGGTGCCCAAGTGCCGTTTTCCATCAGGCCAACGGTGCGGTTCTGGAAGTTCTTGGTCTTGAGGTGGGTTAGCAGGTTTTCCATCGGCGGGAAGAGGAAACCATCATAGGTGGCACAGGCCAGCACGATCTTGCCGCAGCGGAAGGCTTCGGTAACGGCGTAGGAAACATCGGTACGGGTCAAGTCCATCTCCACCACCTTTGCGCCCTGTGCGCGCAGCTTTTCAGCCATGGTGTGGGCGGCAGCACGGGTGTGGCCATGGATGGAGGCGCTGGCTACCAGGATCTTTTCCGGCTCCTCGGCCTTGTAGCTGGACCAGAGATCGTAGTAGTTCAGGTACTTGCCCAGATCACCGGTAAGCACCGGACCGTGCAGCGGGCAGATGGTCTTGATGTCCAGTGCCGCAGCCTTTTTGAGCAGTGCCTGCACCTGCGGACCATACTTGCCCACAATGTTCAGGTAGTAGCGGCGGGCTTCGCTTGCCCAATCGGCATTTTCGTCAAACTTTGCCACCGCGCCAAAACGGCCAAAGCCATCGGCAGAGAACAGCACCTTCTCACTGCTCTCGTAGCTGACCATGACCTCCGGCCAGTGCACCATGGGAGCAAACACAAAGGTAAGGGTGTGGGTGCCAAGGCTCAGGCTCTCGCCGTCCTTCACCACCACGCGGCGCTCCGGGGCAATGGCATCTGCGCCAAAGAACTGCTCCATATACTGGAAGGTCTTGGCGTTGCCAACCACCTGCATCTCAGGGTAAAGGGCTGCCAGCTTTGCCACGTTGGCACCGTGGTCCGGCTCCATGTGGGAGACTACCAGATAGGAGGGCTTGCAGCCGCCCAGTGCCTCGGCAAGGTTTTCCAGCCAAGGCTCGGTAGCGCGGGCGTCCACCGTGTCCAGAATGGTGGTCTTTTCGTCCAGAATGACATAGGAATTATAGCTGACCCCGGTGGGCACCGGATACTGGCTCTCGAACAGGTCGATGGTGGTATCGTCCACGCCCACACCAAGGATGGCTTCGCTGATTTTTTTCATGCTCATACCGTTCAGACTCCTTTTGGGTTTATCTTGTGCCGTGAATTGGCAAATATTTCTGATAACAATTCCTATTGTAGCACATCGTCAGAAATTTCGCAAGGGATAATGCGGGGAGCTTCTGCGCATCAAAGCTCTTCCCCGCTCTCCGGCAGACGTGCCGTTACCGGTCTGCCCGGCTCGGTGTCCAGTTCCAGCAGGGTGGCGGCGGTGTTTTCGTCCAGCGTCTGCACCGCACGCAGCTTGCGGCTGATGGCGCGGCTGCGCACCCCGATGAGGTTGTCCAGTTCTTCGTCCGTCTGGCGCAGGCGCTGCTGCATCTTGGAAAGCCCCTGCCCGAACTTATCGAACTCGGTCTTGACTGCGCCCAGCAGCTGCCACACCTCGCCGGAGCGCTTCTGGATGGCAAGGGTCTTGAAGCCCATTTGCAGGCTGTTGAGCAACGCCGCCATGGTGCTGGGGCCGGCCACGTTCACCTGATAATCCCGCTGCAAAACTTCCAGCAGCCCGGCGTTCACCACCTCGGCATACAGACCCTCAAAGGGCAGAAACAGGATGCCGAAAGCCGTGGTATAGGGCGGCTCCACATATTTTTCCCGGATATCCTTTGCTTCGCTGCGCAGCACCAGTTCCAGCGCGTGGCGGGCGTTTTCCACCGCCTGCGCATCGCCGGAAGCCTGTGCGTCCTGCAAGTGGGCGTAGGTATCGCCGGGAAATTTGGAGTCGATGGGCAGCCAGACGCTGTTGCCATCCACACCGGGCATACGGATGGCGTACTCCACCCGCTGGGTGCTGCCAGGGATGGTGGCTACGTTGGTGTCGTACTGCTCCGGCGCAAGGATCTCTTCCAGAATCGCGCCCAGCTGGATCTCGCCCAGAATGCCGCGGGTCTTGACGCCGGAAAGTACCTGCTTCAGTCCGCCCACATCCGCGGCAAGGCTCTGCATCTCGCCCAAGCCCTTATACACCTGCTCCAGCTGGTCGTTGACCGCCTTAAAGCTTTCAGTCACCCGCTTTTGCAGCGCGTCCTGCAATTGCTCGTCCACAGTGTGGCGGATCTCGTCCAGCTTCTGGGCGTTCTGTGCCTGCATGGCGGCAAGACCGTCTGCCAGCGCTTTGCGCATTTCCTCCAGCTTGCGGGCGTTGGAGACTTCCAGCCCCTGCAAACGCTGCTCCATGGTCTGCTGCTGGGTATTCTGTCCTGCCGTCAGGGTGCTGCTCATGCCCTGCACTGCGGTTTGCAGGGTATCGCTGATGTGTGCCATTGCGGCCAGATTCTGCTGTGCCTGCTGTGCCTGCTTTTCTTCCAGCACCCGCGCCTGTGCTTCCAGCTGCTGGCGCAGCCACTCCTTCAGGGCTTCATCGTCCTGCCGGACGGCGGGCTTGCCGGTGCGGTACAGCAAAAGCGCTTGCAACAGGCAGATGGCCACCAGCAAAAGCGTATACAGTCCTGCCAAAAATCCCATAGACATTCTCCTTTAACTCAAAAATCCGGGTCTTGCGGTAATGGCAGACCCGGATGTGCTTATACTTCCTGATGCTTTACGATTTCGTGTGTAGTCTCCACCTGCTGGCCGTACAGACCCACGCCGTCCACCTCCATCTCGCCTACCTGATTATCACAGGGGTCGGCGCGGAAGGAACACATGGGCGGGTCGAAGGGGGCGCAGATGTCGCTGTTGGCCACCATGCGGTCGGTATCCAGATTGCCGAAGTAGTGCAGACGCATCTTCTCGTTGCCCGCACGCGCCATAGACGCACCGGCAGAGCAATCGGCGTACATCCAACCCTTGGGCGCGATGTAGAACATTGCCCAGTCGTGGCAGCCGGCTGTCTCCGGCCGTGCCACCATGCCGCTCTGCCACTTGGCCGGGATGCCTGCAATGCGGCAAAGGGTGATAAAGGTTGCAGCCATCACGCCGCAATCGCCACGGCGGCTGCGGGCGCAGTTATCGGTGATGTTCTCGTGCACAAAATACATGGGCTGGAAGTGGTAGTGCACGTTCAGGGTGACAAAATCATAAATGCGCTTTGCCTTCTGCACCGGGTCGGTGATGCCCTCGGTCAGCTGCGCAGCCAGTGCCTTCATATAGGGGGTAAAGGCGATGTGGGGCAGCTGCTCGGCGGTGTCGAAATCCGGCTGCACCGGGTCGGCGTGCATTTCCAGCGGGGCGGCGTAGTGCGCGGTGCTGCGGTAGCTGTACTGTGCCCCAAAGCGGCAGTTCTCGGCAAGGTCTGTCTCCCAGTATGCGGTGCGCTGAGGTGCAGTTTCCGGGGCGATATAAGTGGGCTGCACGGTAAAGCTGTCCAGCGTGATATTACTCTGCGCCGGGCAGGCAGCGGGCAGCGGCAGCCACACCTTGACGTGCACGGCGTCTCTGCCTTCAGCCTTTGCGGCGGCAAGGGCACGGGCAAAGGTCTCATCGGTCATGCCGATGCTGGTGCGCAGGGTGATGTCTGCACTGACTGCACCGGTGCGCACCATCTGGTCGTGCTGGGGCTCAAAACGATCCCAGCTGCGCTCCGGAACGGGCGCGTTCAGCTGACGGGCGGCAAGGTCGGGATGGGTGGCCACCAGCGTTTCGGCAGCGCGGTAGATATAGCGCTTCTGCCCTTCCACAAAGCGCCAGTCCATCTGTCCGGCAGCGTCCAGCGCGGCAAATTCCTCGGTGGTAAAGTCCCGCAGGGTGGCCTGCAGCCGGTTCAGCAGCTGCTCGGCAGTCAGGGTGTAGTCCTGCGGCAGACGGCGCAGAATTTCCCGGTGCGCCAGCAGACCCTGCCGCCATGCATCCACGCCGTGTGGGGTGGGGTTTACCGGCAGCGCACCCTGCGGGTGCAGGGGCTGGTTCTGGCTGGCAGTCCAGTCCTCGGCCAAGCAGGCATCGATGCGCGCAATGGCGGCGTTGTAGTAGCCCGCCTCCTTCAGGCGGCGGATATCGTCCGGCAACTCCATGTTCAGGTATGCAAAACAGGTATTCCAGTCCTTCATATTCTCTACTCCTTTTCCCACAGCAGAATGCCGCGCCCGGCATACGGCTGCATCTGCCAGTACAGATGCGCCGCTCTGTGCATTCTTGTCCCTTTATTGTATCACAAATGAGGGGGATGTCAAAGCAATTTCTGTGCAGTCCGCTTCTTGTACCATCCGGCAAATTCTGCTATACTGGAATTTATCCGGGAGTGGAAAGAGAATGCGGGCAATTTTTTGGCCCGCCGAGGATGAAAGTATGGATAAGATCATCATCCGGCCTATGACGCCGGAGGACTGGAGCACGGTCTCCAGAATCTATGTTGAGGGCATTGCCACGGAATACGCAACCTTCCAGACCGAATGCCCGCCCTACACCGCGTGGGACGCTTCCCACACAAAGGAGTGCCGTCTGGTCATTCTTTCCGGCGGAGTGCTGGCGGGGTGGTGCGCCCTGCACCGGGTAGATCCCCGCTGGTGCTACCGGGGCGTGGCTGAGGTAAGCATTTATGTAGGCGAGCAGTTCCGCGGGCACGGGCTGGGCTTCCAGCTGTTGAGCGCCCTGTGCGCCGCTGCCGAAAAAGCCGGGTACTGGACGCTGCAATCCACCGTTTTGCAGGACAACGCCGCCAGCCGTGCGCTGCACGCCAAGTGCGGCTTCCGGCTGGTGGGACGCCGGGAACGCATTGCGCGGGACTGCCACGGCCGCTGGCTGGACACCTATCTGATGGAGCGCCGCGCCGCCGCAGACGAGCCGGAGGGGTTCAAAAAGCTGTGACCAGCCGCTTGGCGCAGAATTATTTTTATTTGCAGACAGGGAAAATCTGCGGATTTTCCCCCTCTGCCTTTTCACGGCGTATATAGTATAAAGCAGAAGGAGCCGCTGCACTTTTTGGGTGCAGCGGCTCCTGTTATTTGCAATAATTCAATTTTACCACTCGTCGTATTCGCCGTCGGCGTTTTTGGCGGCAGCCACACGGCTGTGCTTGAACATACTTTCCACCACAGCACAGTACTTATCGGCAAGGCAGACGATAATGGCCTCGCGGCAGCTGGGCACATGACGGAAGGTCAGCGGCCACATATGGCTGGAAATGATGCTCTGTTCCTTTTTGGTGATATGGAACACCTGTTCCGCATTGACGCAGGCACGACCCGGGTGGGAGAAGCCGTGCATCTCGAACAGGCGGCGGATGCCGTGGAAGGTGCCTTTTTTGTGCCAGTCATACAGGTAAAAATCGTGCAGGAAAGCTCCGACAGCCAGCGAGGTCTCGTCTGCACCCAGATGCAGGCGGTGGTTCAGCCAGCAGCTGACCAGCACCACGTTCTTGCAGTGCTGATAGGTGGTAACGTCCCCGTGCTGGATGAACTCCCGCATCTGCTGCACCTTGGGGTTCTGATCGTATTTTTCCAGAATGGCATAAAGCCGTTCGCGTTCCGTAACAGAAAGCTGCATGAGCAAAATTTCCTTTCAACTCAAAATGTCAGGAGCGGAGCTGCACCGGGTTGGAATTGCCGAAGTTTTCGGCCTTGGAGGGGTTTGCCCGCTTGAGGGTCAGATCCACCAGATACTGCTTGCCATCGCCCAGTTCTTCCAGCTGAGCAAGCTTTGCATTGGCAGCGGCTTCGTCCGGGTACCACTGGATCAGGAAGAAGTTTTCCGCTTCTACCCCGTAGTACAGCCAGAAGCCATCTGCCCGCAGCAGATCGTCCAGATGATCCACCTCTTCGCCGTCCGGCAGGCCAAGACCTTCCTCTGCGTAGAGGTTTTCCGGCTCCACCTGCAGCATCTCAATGACCTGAATGGAGCTTTGCAGATACTCGTCCTGCGAGGTGCTCTTATCCGAGCGCTCCCAGCCGGTGAGAAATGCCTGCATGAGCAGATCGCGCACCTTGATGCGCGGCAGTGTGGGATCCATAACCATTTTTGTTTCCTTCTTTCGTGGTTTTATCCCCGTTGGACAGTATACGGCATACGCCTGTGCAAGTCAACGGTTTATTTGTGAATTTTTTGTAGGTATGACTAAAATTTACACACGTTTTTCCTGTTTCAGTCGGTTATCTCAGGCGTGGAAGGAAAAGGTATCGTTCAGCCATTCCACCGCAAGCTGCACCCAGCGGTTGCGGTGGGTGCTGTCGGCGTCCACCTCCGGGGTGGAGATGCTGGTGCCGTGGCAGCCCTTTTCAAACAGGTGCACTTCGCACGGCACGCCTGCCTTGTGCAGGGCGCTGAGCAGCAGCAAGGTGTTTTCCACCGGGACAGTTTCGTCCTCCATGGTATGCCAGACGAACACCGGCGGTGTGGCTGGGGTGATTTTATCCTCCAGCGTAAAGCGCTGGTGGGCGGCAACATCCTGCGTGCCTGTCAGCTGCACAAAGCTGTCCCGGTGGGCGTATTCCCCGGCGGTGACCACCGGGTAGGCCAGCAGCAGGGCGTTGGGCCGCGGCTGGTCTGCCATGCCGGGGATCTCCCACACCGCACCGGACAGTGCCAGATGCCCGCCGGCAGAAAAGCCGCACAAAGCGATCTTATCCGGCAAAATATTCCACTGTTCTGCGTGTTGCCGCACAAGGCCGATGGCCTGTGCCAGCTGCCGCATGGGCAGCGCATCCCGGGCGCTCTCCCCTACTGCGTAGTGCAGTACCGCCGTGTGGTAGCCAGCTGCCGCAAATTGCAGCGCTACGGGGTCGCCCTCTCGGGGGCTGACGTGGGTATAGCCGCCGCCGGGCACCACCAATACCAGCGGGCGCTGCCGGAAATGCGGCATGGCCTCCACGTTCTCCCGCAGGTAGAGCGTCAGCGTACCGCCGCCGGTCAGTTCCAGTTGTTCAAGTTGCATTTACGCATCCTCCTTATAAAAGCCGTGCCGCCCCTCCGGGTGGGCTGCGATAAATTCTGCGCACAGGTCGGCACAAATACGGGCAGGGGCGCTTTTTATAGTATTCCGCGGTGCGTTCCTCTGCCGCTGTGCCCCCGGCAGGGGCAGCGCCTGCCTTTGCCAGCAGCTCCCGGCAGATGATGCTGCCGCCGCCGTTGCGGTTGCGGTACTGCTCTGCCGCCTGCTGCACCAGTGCGTACATCCGGGATTTATCCTTGGGGTCAGTGGGGTCGGCGTAGACCATGCTCAGCACAGTCACCACGCCGCAGAACGCCCCGCACACCTCCCGCATCCGGCCAATGCCTGCGCCAAACCCTGCGGAAAGGCGCAGCGCCATCTCCTCGGTCAGGCCAAGCTGGGGTGCAAACGCCGCCACCACGCTTTGACTGCAATTATAGCCCTTTAAGAACCATGCGTAGGCGGCATCGCCCTGTTTTGACATTTTCTCACATCCTTCCGGCATACTCGCTCCATTATAGCACAGTCTGCGCAAAAGTGGGAAAGCTTTTCCGAAAAAATTTCGTTCTTTATAAAACAAACGATCCCGGAACGCCGTTTCGTGCACCGGGGCAGCAAATCTTTTACTTTTTTAACTTTTTATGAAAAGCCTTGATTTTCCCTGCAAGTCGTTGTATATTAGCACTCAGAAGTTATGAGTGCTAAGCAATCCGGCGTTTTGCCGGACACGGCGCACCAAATTATGTGATAAAAGAGGTTTTGTATTATGGCCAAGAAAGAATTTCAGGCAGAGAGCAAAAAACTGATGGACATGATGATCAACTCCATCTATACCAATAAAGAGATCTTCCTGCGGGAGCTGATCTCCAATG
>OLGB01005232.1_pt1 | contig 10340 bp, 8 predicted proteins | sample 1605691 | NCBI WGS metagenome assembly OLGB01 (sample SAMEA3888925, study PRJEB22519) | human gut metagenome | biome: human gut; feature: human-associated habitat; material: faeces | place: Denmark | collected 2010
AGCTCCACGGTCCGCGCCGGATAGCCAAGCGTCTCCAGGATGTACCCCGCCTTCTCCGCCACCAGCGTCACATGCGCAAAGCTGTGCTCGGTAAAGCCCAGTGCCACGAGAGACTCATCGGCAAGGGCGATATACGTTCTTATTTCTTCGCTGTTTTTTATCTCTGAAAATGTAATCGCTTCTTCATTTTCCAGCCGCTCTACTTCAATGCTGGTTATATCGTTATTTTCCGGCTGTTCTTCCGCTAATTTTAAAATCATTTCGTTAAGCTGAAATCCATCTGGCTGATGGCACAGTTGCAAGAGGAACCGCTCCGTCCGGCGCATCTACAGGAGAATTTGAAGCACTGGAGCTTCGTGACGGCGATAAGAGCAGATATCTTGGAAAAGGTGTTGCAAAAGCTGTCAACAATATAAATACAACGATCAATGATGTACTGCATGGCATGGATGCATCTGATATTTACGCAGTAGATGCAGCAATGATCAAGGCAGATGGTACAAAGGGTAAGACAAACCTTGGTGCAAATGCAATCCTGGCAGTATCCATTGCATCTGCAAGAGCTGCGGCAACGGCTCTGGAGCTTCCGCTTTATAAATTTTTAGGCGGTATTTCCGGAAACAGACTTCCTGTTCCGATGATGAATATTGTAAACGGCGGATGCCATGCATTATCTTCCGGCCTGGATGTACAGGAGTTCATGATCATGCCTGTCGGCGCACCATCCTTTAAAGAAGCCTTACGCTGGTGTGCGGAAGTATTCCATGCACTTGCTTCTATCTTAAAGGAACGTGGACTGGCTACTTCTGTAGGTGATGAAGGTGGTTTTGCACCGGCTCTGAAATCCGATGAGGAAGCGATCGAAACGATTCTGGAGGCTGTAAAGAAAGCAGGCTATGAACCGGGTAAAGATTTCAAGATTGCTATGGATGCAGCATCATCTGAGTGGAAGAGTGAAAAAGGAAAAGGATATTACAAACTGCCAAAGGCAGGAAGTGAATATACAGCAGATGAACTGATTGAGCATTGGGCAAACCTTTGCGAAAAATACCCGATCATTTCTATCGAAGACGGTCTGGATGAAGAAGACTGGGAAGGCTGGCAGAAGCTGACAAAGCGTCTTGGAGACAAGGTACAGCTTGTTGGTGATGATTTATTTGTAACAAATACGGAGAGACTGGCAAAGGGGATTGAACTGGGAGCAGGCAATGCGATCCTGATCAAGCTCAATCAGATCGGTTCTGTATCAGAAACACTTGAAGCGATCAAGATGGCACACAAAGCAGGCTATACAGCGATCAGCTCTCACAGAAGCGGTGAGACAGCAGATACGACGATTGCCGATCTTGCCGTTGCACTGAACACCTGCCAGATCAAGACCGGTGCGCCATCCAGATCTGAGCGCGTTGCAAAATACAACCAGCTTCTGCGTATCGAGGAAGAACTTGGAGAAAGTGCCGTATATCCGGGCATGAAAGCCTTCAACGTAAAGAACTAAGCTACCACATATTTTTTCATACTTCATTTTATTTAAAAGCCTCAGCCGGTTACGACTCCTTGGGAGATGGCTGAGGCAGAGAACAGCCCTGTGCATGTGGGGCTGTTCTTTTTGGGAAAAAATGTAGAGTCTTGACTTCTCATTTTCTGTTTGCTATCATAAGGCATATTCAAGACTGCCTGAAGGCAGTATCTAAGAAATTGAAGATAATTAAAAATCAGATATCATAATAAAAAGACCCCTCAGGGGTCTTTTTATTTGGTATAAATCTGTTTCAGATAATCAACTCTTGCGGTCATATTGTCCATCATCAGATCCAGAACGGTCAAAGCAGTCATGGCTTCAACTACAACAACGGCTCTTGGCATGATGACCGGATCGTGACGTCCTTTGATCTGAATGTCAATTTCTTCCCCGGCTTTGTTGACCGTGTGCTGTGTCTGGAAAATAGATGGTGTCGGCTTTACATAGGCACGGAGCAGGATCTGGCTGCCATCGGAAATACCGCCCAAAATACCGCCGCTGTGATTCGTTTCCTTGATAACCTTGCCATCCTTCATGCAGAAGCTGTCGTTATTTTCACTGCCATGCATATGAGCGACATTTATGCCATCACCGATCTCAAATGCCTTGACAGCACCGATTGACATCACGGCTTTGGCAAGGGAGGCATCCAGCTTATCAAATACAGGTTCTCCGATTCCGGCGGGAACACCGTCTATCCTGCATTCGATCACACCGCCACAGGAATCCTTCTGCTCCATACAGCTTGAGAGATAAGCCTCCGCTTCTTCGGAAGCCTTTCGATCAGGCATAGCGGTAGGAGTTGTTAAAATAGCATCCGGGTCAAATTGTTCCATGGAAGCCTCGACGGGACCGATCGCTTTTGTATAGGCGCAGACCGTAATACCAAGCTCCTGTAATAATTTACAGGCAATAGCCCCTGCTGCCACACGACCGATCGTTTCACGTCCGGAGGAACGACCACCGCCGCGATAGTCGCGGAAGCCGTATTTGGCATCAAAAGTGAAATCCGCATGCCCCGGTCTATAATAAGAGGCAATTTCGGAATAATCGGAAGACCGCTGGGATGTATTTCTGACCAGAAGTGCGATCGGCGTTCCGGTTGTTTTTCCTTCAAATACACCGGACAGGATTTCAACCGCATCCGCCTCTTTACGCGGTGTGGTAAATTTTGACTGACCGGGTTTACGACGGTTTAAATAAAGCTGTATATCCTCTGCACAAAGAGAAAGTCCTGCGGGACAACCGTCGATCACAACGCCGAGCCCTTCTCCATGCGATTCGCCGAATGTTTCTATTTTGAAATGTGTTCCAAATATTGAACCAGCCATAATAAGTATCCTTTCTGCTTTTGTTTGTATCATCTATCTTTCCATTATATCGAAGTTTCTTTTTAATGACAATGAAAAAAAAAAATGCTATAATTGAAGCAATTTGTAAAAGGAGGAATCTATATGAAAGGAAAAGAAGTAAGGCTGGGGCTTTTTGTCCTTGTCATGGCTGCGATAGTTATTGCGCCTGTCAAGAATACTTATGCTGCGGTGTCGGAAAACACAGCAGTCTATGGCGTGCAGACGCAGGCAGATGATGGAACGACATCCGGAACCTGCGGTGCAGATGAGGATGGAGCAAATGCGACATGGACATTGGATGAAAACGGTGTGCTGACGATCTCCGGAACAGGCGCGATCAAAGGATTTTCATTCAGTTCCAGTTCTCTTTCTATAAAAGAAGTTGTGGTCAAAGAGGGAATCACTGAAATTGGAAGAAGAACTTTTCAGAACTGTGCGCAGATCCAAACGGTTACGTTACCGGAATCACTTACAACGTTAGAAGAAGGAACTTTTTTGGGCTGTTCCGGTTTGAAAAAGATTACGATTCCCAAAAACTGCGAAACGATTGGTAATCATGCGTTTTATTATTGCAGCGGGCTGGAAGAAATTTCGGTAGCAGATGGAAATCCGGTATTTGACAGCCGCGGGGACTGTAAGGCATTGATCGATTCCCAAAGCAATACATTGTTGCTTGGTGGGAAAAATTCTGTAGTGCCGGATGGTGTTACGGCGATTGCGGAGTATGCATTTGCTTATACGGGAATCACAGAAATGACGATCCCGGACTCTGTAATCAGGATAGATGAATATGCATTTTGTGCTTGCAAACAGCTTAAGAGTGTTGTGCTGCCTGCAAATATCACAAGTATAGAAAAGGATACCTTTCGGGACTGCAGTAGTCTGGAAACGGTAAATTTGCCGGAAGGGCTCAAAACGATTGGAAACGCTGCATTTGAAAGCAGTGGTCTGCAAGCAGTTACGATCCCTGCTGCAGTAGATTCTATAGGAAATGTTGCTTTTTCCTCTTGTAAAAGCCTGACTGAAATCGTAATTCCAAAAGGTGTGACACAAATTCCTTATCGTTGTTTTGATGAATGTGATAATCTGACCTCTATTGTGCTGCCCGGCAGTATAGAAGTGATCGATGTATATGCTTTCGATGCATGTTATCAACTGGATACTGTGTTGTTCTGCGGGACGCAGGCACAGTGGAATGCAATAAACATTGATAAAAGCAATGACCAATTGTTTAAATCGACAACCACGATCCAATATCACGATATCGTAAAGGTGGATGAAACGCTTGTTACCTGTACAGAGTCCGGAACAGAGGCTTATTATAAGTGCCGGATCTGCAATAAAATGTTCCGGACGGCGGAGGTGGCAACAGATCCACAGGAGATTTCGGAGCCGGTTGTGATCCCTGCTTTCGGGCATCAGTTTACGGTAAAAAATATCGCTGCAAACTATCTGGCATCAGAGGCGACCTGTAAGGAGCCTGCCCATTATTATTATCTGTGCGAGATCTGCAACGAGCCTGCTAAAGATATGAAAGATACCTATACGGTCGATAGTGTAAAGACAGAGCATAGCTGGGACAGCGGTAAGATAACAACGGAGCCGACGACGCAGGCAGAAGGTGTGAAAACCTATACCTGCACGATCTGCCATGCAACGAAAACAGAGGCGGTGGCAAAGCTGCCCGCAGAAAGTGAAAAGCCGCAGCCAGAAGAACAGACCGGCTTGAAAAAGGGACAGAAAATAACCGTAAAGGGATATACCTATAAAGTGAAAAATGCTTCGGAAGTCATTTTCATGGGTGTGAAAAATAAGAAAGCCAAAACGATCACCATTCCGGCGAAGGTCAAGCTGAACGGAAAATACTATAAAGTAACGGAACTGGCTGCAAAATCCTTAAAGGGTGTGCAGGCAAAAACGATCGTGATCGGCAGTCAGGTAAAAGTGATCGGAAAGTCAGCCATGCAGAACTGCAAGAAGTTGAAAACGCTCAAGATCAAATCAACAAAGCTGAAAAAGGTTGGAAAGAATGCGTTCCGCGGCGTTTCCAAGAAGGCGAAGGTTATCGTGCCAAAGAAAATGAAAAGCACTTATAAAAAGCTGTTAAAGGGAAAAGGACTGAACTGGTGATAAAATGAAAGAAATGACAGTGATCAGAAAGCTTCTGCTGCTTGCGGCGTCAGTCTTTTTCTTTCTGATCGGAAACAGTATGCTGTATCAGGGAAATGCGGCATTTTTCATGGATCAGGTGCAGGAGGACGGACAGTCGGTCAATCAGACCTACAGTCTGACGGATGTGCTGGCAGCAAATGATGGGCTTTCGTTATCGGAAAATACAATAGAAACCGTAGAGACGGAAACAGGAGAATCATGGGAATCATTCTTTGACCTGAATGCATGGAATCTGCTCCTTGTCAATAAGCAGCATCCGATCCCGGAGGATTATGAAGTGAAGCTGGGTGTGATCAAGGGAAGCATGAAATGTGATGAGCGGATCATTCCGGAGCTTACCGAAATGATGCAGGATGCCAAAAAGGATGGCATCACGCTGGTAGTCTGTTCACCTTATCGGGATATGAGCAGACAGGATATGCTGTTTAACCGTAAGATCAAAAATTATATGAAGAAAAATGTTTCTTTTCTGGAAGCCTATAAGGAGACCGCACAGGCAGTCACGATCCCCGGCGCAAGTGAGCACCAGATCGGGCTGGCGCTTGATATCATATCAAATACGTATACGGCGCTGGAGGAGGGCTTTGCGGACACAGCCGCAGGCAAATGGCTGGCAGCGCATTGTCAGGACTATGGCTTTATCCTGCGTTATCCAAAGGGAAAAGAAGAAATTACGGGAATCGAATTTGAACCGTGGCATTTCCGCTATGTCGGAAAAGATGCGGCGGCGATCATTATGAAAAAAAATCTGACACTTGAAGAATTTGTCCAGAGAGTCAGACAACAATAGGATAGATAAGAAAGGGTGTATCCAATAAATAAAAGTGTTGGATGCGATATGCAAAATGAAACTGATATCATGGAATGTAAACGGGTTACGAGCCTGTGTGGGCAAAGGATTTATGGATTTTTTCCGGGAGGCGGATGCGGATATCTTCTGCATTCAGGAATCCAAGCTGCAGGAGAGACAGATCGAGCTGCCGCTTGAGGGCTATCATCAATACTGGAACTATGCGGAAAAGAAGGGTTATTCCGGAACGGCTCTTTTTACAAAGAAAGAGCCACTGCAGGTAACATATGGAATCGGGATTGAGGAGCATGACAGGGAAGGGCGTGTGATTACAGCCGAATATGAAGATCTGTATGTGGTTACGGTCTATACACCGAATTCCCAGCAGGAGCTTGCCAGACTTTCCTATCGCATGACGTGGGAAAAGGCATTTTTAGACTATATCAACGGACTGAAAAACAGAAAATCCGTTGTATTCTGCGGAGATCTGAATGTGGCACATCAGGAGATCGACCTGAAAAATCCGAAGACAAACCGCCACAATGCAGGCTTTACAGAGGAGGAAAGAAGCTGTTTTGACAAGGTTCTGGCATCCGGCTATATTGACACTTACCGCTATTTTTATCCGGAAACGGAGGGCGTTTATTCCTGGTGGTCATACCGGTTTAAGGCAAGAGAGAAGAACGCAGGCTGGCGTATCGACTATTTTGTAGTATCGGAAGATCTGAAGGACCGTCTTGCAGGCGCAGCGATCCATACACAGGTTATGGGATCGGATCACTGCCCAATCGAGCTGGATCTAAATGCAGTTGACATGGCTGCTGTTTAAAGCTATCATATAAATTCTGAGCGACTATAATGGCAAGAAAATAAGGAGATACAGATGTATAAGATTTTAAAGCAGGAAGGGACTGCCAAACGGGCAGAATTTCAGACCGTTCACGGAACCGTACAAACACCGGTATTTATGAATGTCGGTACAATCGCGGCAATCAAGGGTGCCGTCGGAACGGAGGATCTGGAGCAGATCGGAACACAGATCCAGCTTTCCAATACGTATCATCTGCATGTGCGTCCGGGAGACGAGATCGTGCATGAGCTGGGCGGACTTCATAAATTTATGGTATGGGATAGACCAATCCTGACAGATTCCGGCGGATTTCAGGTGTTTTCGCTGGCAGGACTGCGCAAGATCAAGGAAGAGGGCGTTTATTTCCATTCTCATATTGACGGACGTAAGATTTTCATGGGACCGGAAGAAAGTATGCAGATCCAGTCTAATCTTGCTTCAACGATTGCCATGGCATTTGATGAATGTGCACCAGCGAAAGCAGAACGCAGCTATGTGCAAAACTCCGTGGAACGTACGACGCGCTGGCTTGCCCGCTGTAAAGCAGAAATGCAGCGCCTGAATCAGCTTGATCGTACGATCAATAAAGAGCAGCTTCTGTTTGGTATCAATCAGGGCGCAATTTATGAGGATATCCGCATCGATCATGCAAAGCGCATTGCGGAAATGAATCTGGACGGTTACGCGATCGGAGGACTTGCTGTTGGTGAGACACATGAAGAAATGTATCATATTATAGAGGAAACAGTTCCCTATCTGCCAAAGGATAAGCCGACTTATCTGATGGGCGTCGGAACACCGGCAAATATTCTGGAAGGCGTAGAGCGAGGTATTGATTTCTTTGACTGTGTATATCCATCCCGGAACGGACGTCACGGACATTTATATACAAAATCCGGTAAGATCAATCTGTTCAATGCAAAATATGAGCTGGATGAAAGACCGATCGAGGAAGGCTGCCAGTGTCCTGCCTGCAGAAGATATTCAAGGGCTTATATCCGCCATCTGTTAAAGGCAAAGGAAATGCTGGGTATGCGGCTTTGCGTGCTGCACAATCTGTATTTCTATAATCATCTGATGGAAGAGATCAGAAATGCACTTGATGAAGGCAGATTTGCTGCATACAAGAAAGAAATGCTGGAAAGCATGGCGGCCGGTGAGCAGCAATAGGCAAAAATAGTCTTGCAAGATTCGTCTAATTTGTGTATGATAACTGTTAGCATATTTTATGTACATTTTAATCTGGAGGAAGAAACATGGGTATTTTATTATCTGAAACAGCAGCAGCAAATTCAATGTCAGGTGTGGTCCTGGTTGTATATCTTGTATTTATCGTCGGTTTTATCTATTTCTTAATGATCCGTCCGCAGAAGAAGGAACAGAAGAAAATGAACGCTATGCTTTCCCAGCTTGCGATCGGCGACAGCATTTTAACAACAAGTGGTTTTTACGGAATGGTAATTGATATCAATGATGACCAGGGTACTGTGATCGTTGAGTTCGGTAATAACAAAAACTGTCGTATCCCAATGAATAAGACAGCAATCGTACAGGTAGAAAAGCCTGACGCAGAATAAAAACGAAAATAGAACCGGGGCAGATAAATGAATGCATTTATTTGCCCTTTTTATGTAATGGGAAACTTCGTTTCTATTACATAAAACGCTCCTGTAACTTATGAAGCGGGATATGTTATGGAGGTAGAATATGTATAAAGAAATCGCAAAATTGATCATGTACGGTAATATGAAGGAGGATACGATCCTGGTAAAGCTGGGAGAGATCTTCCGCGCATTTGATGAAAAGACAGAGGACAATGCACAGCTTATCCGGGATATTTATACGCAGCTCAAGCGCCTTTTGGAGGTGGCAACGGATTACGGCTTTGACCATAATCTGTGGCACAACTATCTGACATATCTGCTCATCACAAACGAAAATCCGTTCAGTCTGACCTGTGAAAAGGTCGGTGCAAATGATGGCAGCGTCAATATTTTCGCAAAGAATGATTTCAGAGTGTTCCGCAACCTGTTTTTCTTTGATTTTAAACCGATCGAGGAAGCACTCGGTATCCAGTGCTTCAGTATTCTGTCCGATTACAAGGCAATCGGCAAAAAAGAGCTGATGTACAATAAAAATGTCAGTGAAAAGGTACAGGCACTCAGTGAAAAGCTGGAGCAGACAAAGGATGAGAATGAATTCTTTGAAGCGGTCACCGATTTTTACAAGGCTTACGGTGTCGGTATGTTCGGTCTGAACAAAGCCTTCCGTCTGATCGATAAGGGGCAGGGCGAGCCTGACTTTTACCCGATCAATAATCTGGATAAGGTCATGCTTGATGATCTTGTCGGCTATGAGATTCAGAAAAAGAAGCTGGTTGATAATACAGAAGCGTTTGTACAGGGCAGAAAAGCCAATAATGTACTGCTGTTCGGTGATAGCGGAACAGGTAAATCGACGAGCATTAAGGCAATCGTCAACCAGTACTATGATCAGGGACTCCGTATGATCGAGATCTACAAGCATCAGTTTAAGGATCTGTCCGGTGTGATCGCCCGGATCAAAAACAGAAATTATCGCTTTATTATCTATATGGATGATCTTTCTTTTGAGGAATTTGAAATTGAATATAAATTCCTGAAGGCTGTTATTGAGGGCGGCGTGGAAACAAAACCGGAAAATATATTGATCTACGCAACATCCAACCGCCGTCATCTGATCAAGGAAAACTGGAATGACAGAAACGATATGGAGCATACGCAGGATATGCACCGCAGTGATACAATGGAAGAGAAGCTTTCTTTAGTCAATCGCTTTGGTGTCACGATCAGTTATACAAAGCCGACCCCGAAGGAATTTATGGAGATCGTGATCACACTGGCAAGAAAACAGGGCATTGCAATGTCTGATGAAGACCTTAAGAAAGAAGCCAATAAATGGGAACTTTCCCATGGGGGGATTTCCGGCAGAACAGCACAGCAGTTTGTCAACTATCTGGCAGGTATGGCAGAATAACCGGAGTGCATGAAGCCTATATCAAATAGTTATATTATGCTCTTTTGTTATGAAATTCATTGATGTATACAAAGATATCATGTAAGATAGAACATAGGTTTATGTACGCGCGAGAAAGCGGCAGAAATCAATGTATGGAGAAACTGGAGGAAACAATATGAAATTAAATATTGTATGTATTCCGGGAGATGGGATCGGACCGGAAATTGTAACAGAAGCAAAGAAAGTATTAAAGAAAATAGAAGCAGTCTACGGACATGAAATGCAGTTTGAGGATATCTTAATGGGCGGTGCATCCATTGATGTACATGGTGTTCCGCTGACAGACGAAGCAATCGCGACCGCAAAGGCTGCAGACGCTGTACTGATGGGTTCCATCGGCGGCGACGCGGCAACTTCTCCGTGGTATAAACTGGAGCCGTCGAAAAGGCCGGAAGCCGGACTTCTGAAAATTCGCAAAGAGCTGAATCTTTTTGCAAATCTGAGGCCGGCTTATCTGTACAGCGAACTGAAAGAGGCGTGTCCGCTGCGTGATGACATCATTGGGGACGGATTTGACATGATGATTATGCGCGAGCTGACAGGCGGACTTTATTTTGGGGCACGCAGTACCGTCGAAGAAAACGGGGTAAGGAAAGC
>OLGB01005242.1_pt1 | contig 10325 bp, 8 predicted proteins | sample 1605691 | NCBI WGS metagenome assembly OLGB01 (sample SAMEA3888925, study PRJEB22519) | human gut metagenome | biome: human gut; feature: human-associated habitat; material: faeces | place: Denmark | collected 2010
AGTTATAGGTGGATTAGTAACAACAGGAATGGTTATGTTATGGCAAAATGACAATATGTTTAATACAAACAAAATGATGAAAAAAGGTAAAAAATTTGCTAAAAAGATGGGAATAATGTAAAAGGCAGGAATTATAATCCTGTCTTATTTTTTTAATCAATTATTTGACTTTAATATTTTTATATGTTATAAAATAAAAAAATATATAATAAGGGGAGAAAATAATATGGTTTTATTCTTTGGTGGAATTATATTTGCATTATTTGGTGTTTTGGGATGTGTAGATTTAGTACAAAAGAAAAAGAAATGTACAGAGGAAACAACAGCAATAGTAACAGAAATATCTAAAGAAATTGATAATGATAACAACTTATCATATTGGCCAATAATAGAATATAATATAAATGGAAAAAAATTTAAGAATAAATTATTGTCAGGAAATAGTATATTTCAAAAATATAATATAGGAAATGAAGTGGAAATTTTTTATAATAAAGAAAATGGTGATGAATTTTACTGTAAAGAACGATATTATTCAAGTTTATTTTGGTGGTTAATAATAGCAATAATTGGTGGAGTGCTTATGATACTCCATTTTTTAAAAATTTTGAAGAAAATGGGGAAAATTCCGGAAGTATAATAATGGTAATTATAGGAATAATACTTATTATAGAAGTAAGTAAACGAATTTCTAACAAAAATGAACTAAAAAAGAGGTGTATAGAAAAAACAATTGCTGTTGTAAAAGATATAGTTATTGATGAAAAAAAAGATAGTGATGGAAAAATAAATATAAATAAGTATCCAATATTTCAATATACTGTAAATGGAAAGATTATAGAAGTAAAGTCAGTAATAGGATATTCTACATCAGATTATGTTGTTGGACAAAAGGTAGAAATATTTTACAATCCAAATAAAGAAGATGAGATTTACATAGAAAAATAGAGATTATTTTTATAAACAAAGCATAGAAGTTATTTATGCTTTGTTTTTTATATAGAAATAATAAATTAGAAACAAATGAAGAAAAAAATTCTCAAAAAAAGAGGGAATTATGTAAAATTCGTCGAATAATATATATGTACGAAAAACGGAAATGATGATTTTAAGCAATAATAAGAAAGTATAGGAGTGGAGGAAAATGGCACGTTATAGTGAAGAAATTATAGAACAAGTAAGACAAAACAACGATGTTGTAGATGTAATATCACAATATGTCCATTTAACTCGAAAAGGAAGAAACTATTTTGGACTATGTCCATTTCATAATGAAAAATCTCCATCATTTTCAGTATCACCAGACAGGCAAATATTTCACTGTTTTGGGTGTGGAGTTGGAGGAAATGTATATTCATTTCTGATGAAAATAGAAGGAATAGGCTTCAAAGAAGCAGTTGAACAATTAGCAGAAAAAGCAAATATACAATTGCCAACAATAGAAAATGCAGAAGATACAGCAAGAGAAGAATTAAAAGCCAAAATATATAAAATAAATCAATTTACAGCAGAATATTATCATCAAAATTTGTACAAGCCAACAGCAAAAATGGCACAAGAATATGTAAAAAAAAGAAAACTAACACAATCAACATTAGAAACATATAAAATAGGATTTTCAGGAAGATTTGATGAATTATATAAACAATTAAAAGCACAAGGTTTTAATGAAAAAGAAATGTTAGAATCAGGACTAGTCATTAGAAATGATAGAGGACAATATATAGACATGTATAGAAATAGACTAATGATTCCAATATGTGATATTAGAGGAAAAGTAATAGCATTTGGAGGAAGAGTTTTAGATGATTCAAAACCAAAATATATAAATTCACCAGAAAATGTTGTATATAGTAAAGGAAGACATTTATTTGGGCTAAATATTGCAAAAACAGAATGTAGTAAAAGACTATTAATAGTAGAAGGATATATGGATGTCATATCATTACACCAAAGAGGTGTAAAAAATGTAGTAGCAGCATTAGGAACAGCATTAACAGAACAACAAGGTTGGTTGTTAAGAAAAAGTACAGAACAAGTTATACTTGGATTTGATGCAGATGGAGCTGGACAAACAGCTGTAGCAAGATCAATGGAAATACTACAAAAAATGGGATGTGACATGAGAGTATTGCAAATAGAAGGAGCAAAAGACCCAGATGAATTCATTGTAAAATTTGGAGAAGGTAGATTCAAATTAGCAATGGATAATGCAATATCATTAGTCGAATTTAAAGTAAAAAATCTAAAAAAAGATATTAATTTAGAGAATACATCAGATAAAATAAAATTCTTAAACGAAATTGCAAAAATACTAGCAAAAGTAGACAATACAATGGAAAGAGAAATATACATAGAAAAAATAGCAAGTGGTTATAATATTTCAAAAGAAGCAATTTATGCAGAAGTAAATAAATTAATTTATACTAACTCAAAAGCAGACAATTTATTACAAGGAAAAGCAGTAAAAACGCAAATTGCTAAAAAAATAGAAAATGAAGAAAATATTATAGATGAAGATTTAAAAAACAGGGAAGATACAATAATAGCATTATTACTTGATGCAAATCAAAAAATCTTTCAAAAAATAAAAGAAAAAATCAAACCACAAGATTTTAAAGATGAAACAAATAGAAAAATTGCAGAAAAATTATATGAAGAATTAGAGAAACAAGATACAAATGTTAATAAATTGATAGATGAATTTGATGAACAAACTCAAAATCATATTACTAAGGTAATGGCAACAGATTATGAAATAGAAAATATTGATAAAGCTGTTGATGATATATTATTAAAATACGAAAGAGAAAGACTAGAAAGTCAGAAAAAAGATATATTAAAAAAATTAGAAAATGAACAAGATGGGGAAACAAAAAAAGAATTAAGTAAAGAGCTAAGTAATATAATAATTGCATTAGCTAAAATTAAGTAGGGGTGAATTTTCGTGAGTAAGAAAATTGGAGAAGAAATGGAAAATCAAGAGAAATTAGAAGAAATGAAAGATGTAAAAGTAGAAAAGAAAGATGAAAAATTAGATGCAGAAAAGGTTCAAGAAATTGTAAAAAAAGCTAAGGCAAAAGGAAAAATAACATATGAAGAATTAGCCAAAGAACTAGAAAATACAAATCCAGATCAAATAGATAAAGTTTTTGATGCATTTGAAGAAATGGGAGTTAATATTTTAAATGATGATTTTGAAGATGAGCCAGACATTGATGACTTAAAAGAAGTTGAAAATTTAAAATTAGATGAAATAACAGAAACAAGTTATGAAGGAATAAGTGTTGATGATCCAGTAAGAATGTATTTAAGAGAAATTGGAAAAATACCATTATTATCTTATGACAAAGAACTTGAATTAGCAAAAAGAATATTAGAAGGTGATGAAGAAGCAAAACAAGAATTAGCAGAAGCAAACCTTAGATTAGTAGTAAGTATTGCTAAAAAATACGTTGGAAGAGGAATGTTATTCTTAGACTTAATACAAGAAGGAAACATGGGATTAATAAAAGCAGTAGAAAAATTTGATTATACAAAAGGATTTAAGTTTAGTACTTATGCAACATGGTGGATTAGACAAGCTATTACAAGAGCTATTGCTGACCAAGCACGTACAATAAGAATTCCAGTACACATGGTAGAAACAATAAATAGATTAATTCGTACATCAAGACACTTATTACAACAATTAGGCAGAGAGCCAACGCCAGAAGAAATAGCTAAAGAAATGGATATGTCAGTTGAAAAAGTAATGGAAATTCAAAAAATTGCACAAGATCCAGTTTCATTAGAAACACCAATTGGTGAAGAAGACGATAGTCATTTAGGAGACTTTATTCAAGATGAAGATTCGCCAGCACCACAAGATGCAGCATCATATACATTATTAAGAGAACAATTGGAAGAAGTAATGAAAACATTAACACCAAGAGAAGCAAAAGTTTTAAGATTAAGATTTGGACTTGATGATGGAAAAGCAAGAACACTTGAAGAAGTAGGAAAAGAATTTGATGTAACAAGGGAAAGAATTCGTCAGATTGAAGCTAAAGCTTTGAGAAAACTTCGTCATCCAAGTAGAAGCAAAAAATTAAGAGATTATATGAATTAATATAAAAAGACTGTTCCGATAGGAATGGTCTTTTATGTTAGCTTTTTAAATGACACTTATGTAGAAAAGCACAAATAACCGAAAAAAATGTCTATAAATGACCGAAAAAATTTGCCTTAAATAACCGAAAAATATTGAAACTATATAAAAAATATGATATAATATAAACATTAAATCGCTATTATGCTTATAAATAGGCACAATAGCGATTTTTTGTTACTAATTTGTTATTAGTTCAAACCCAAAAATCAAATTTTATAAGTTCAATTGCTTCTTTTAATTCTTCAAAAGTTTTGTGGGTGTAAGTTCGTTCACCAACATCTTTTGATTTATGTCCCATCATTAAATCAATACATTTCTTATTTGCTTTGGCAGAATCTAATTTACTTCTGAAAGTATGTCTACATTCATGTGGGGTATGATTCATTTGAAGTTTTTCCATCATTTCATTCCAAAAAATATAATATTGACTTTGTAGACAGAGCAACTGGGCTTCTTGAAATAGGGAAGATTGAAAGTGGAAGTCTTACATTACGAGAAAAAGAATATGAATCAAGTGAATTATTGGAAGAATTAAGAAAAATGCTTTTCTATGATAAGAAAAATAAGCAAATAAATGTTTTAACGGAATTTGAAAACAAAGTACCTAGTGTGTTATATGGAGATAAAACAAAAGTAGAAAAACTTGTATTATCAGTTTATGATTATATATTAGATATAATCGATAAAGATGATTTAACAATTAAGATGGACTCTATTACAGTTGGAAGATTTAGCAAAATTTCACTTTATAACTCAAGATTCAAATTTAGATAAGTATATATATGAAAAAAAACAATCTTATGATTTGAAAGTTAATTATTTAAATGAATTAGAATTTTATGATACTAAAGAGAATGTTAAATATGATAAAATACTTAAACTCGCTTCATTACTTAACGCAAAACTGAATGTAAGCAAAGATGATTATGGTAGAAAAGATTTGACTTTGTCTATTAGACAAAGAATTATAGATCCGTATGTAATGGTAGAACAAAAAGAAGAAAATAAAGGCTTAAAGGTAAGGTATTTTGATGCTTCAGATAAGCGAATTTTAATTGTTCACAAAAATAACACTCGTTTAAAAGAATTATTATTATTGTTAAGACCATATAAATCTGATATTGATGTTGTCAGTAGTATAAATGATATGAAAATAAAGTTATCAGATAATAAAACTTATGATATGGTAATAATAGATGACACAATTTATAATAATGAAAAAGGTTTTGAAACAATAAAATCCATAAAATCTTTTAGTGGCTATGATATTAAATTAGTTATATTAGCAGCAGATGATAGAGTAAATAATTGTGAAGTTTATATTGAAGAAGGCTTTGATGAATATATAATAAAACCTATTAATAAGAAAAACATAAATTATATTATGAAGAAGTATTTAAAATAAAATTTTAAAAAAAATTAAAAGTGTCCGTTGACTGTCCTAAAAAAATGTGCTAAAATGATATTATAGGGAAATTGGAAGAAAGTGTATAGAGAGATAATTTTATCTCTCTTTTTTCATGCCTAAAATTTCTATTTTTCCTAATAAAGAAAGGGGATGATAAAAATTTAAAATGCTTTTTTAGTAGTACCAATAATTGAAAGGAGAATATTGTGAAGAAAAAAATTGGTAGGAAGTTAAAAAAAGTTTTAAATGTAGTAATGATAGTAGGAATTTTAATTTCTTCATTTCCAATTACACCATTCATCCCTAAAGTAAATGCTTTAGCACGTGTATCTGGAGATAAGATAATAGAAACAGCCATGTCTTATAGTGACTGGGGATATTTGGAAGTAGGTACATGCACTGGTTTAGTCACTCGTACATTGAATAAACTAGGTATTGGTCAATCAATTGTAGGTATCCATCCATACGATATTGATAAACCTCAACCTGAAGGTACTGGAGCAAGATATGCACCTGATAAGATGTATCAAAATGCTCTAAATCATCCAGAAGATGCTGTGCATATTTGGTCTGGTTATGTGAAAGATGTAAAAGCAAATGCTCATTTATTTAAGAATGGGGATTTAGTTATTCAAAGACCAGAAGATAAAGCAAATTATACAGGCAGTGGACACGTAGGATTAATTCATATATATAATAATACTATTTCAATGTATGGTGCTAATGGAGAAAGAAATGGTGTTGGTGATGCCATTTTAGCACGTGATATCATGACTAGAGGTACTAGTATTACTATTAACTCTCTTGATTACATTCATGTATTTAGATTAACTAAAGCGGAACCAGAGTATGCAACTACTACTTCAGAAAAATCAGCACAAGAAGTTGTGGACGTGTCATTTTATAAAACTGATCATGAATCTGGAAAACCATTATCAGGAGTAGAAGTAGAGTTTTATAGAGATGATGTTAAATTTGCAACAGGAATAACAGATGAGAATGGATACGCACTATCAACTTCAACAACAACTTATACATCTACTTCATCACCTAAAACTTATGTAACTAATTGGGACTATTTAGGTGAAGAAGAACAAGCAGAAGTTGATAAAAGAGGTGCTTATCATAATTTAGTAGATGCTCAAGCAGCTGCTGATTCTGAAGCATTAAAAAATGCAATGGATAAAGCTTCTCAAACTCATAAATATAGTGTAGTTGAAGTAAAAACTAAAACTAAATATTGGCTAAATCCAGATAATACTACTGATAGCAATTCAGCGACAGGTAGTGGAAGTATTAGTTTATCTTTATCAAATGAAAGGGTAAAAGGAACAGCTATATTAGTTAAAGAGGATGCAGATGTAGGTTATGCACAAAATGAAGCAGAAATTGATGGAGCATTATATGGATTATATGCTAACGAAAATATATTAGATCCTGCTGATGGTTCTATAATATATAATAAAGATGATGAAATAACTAGAGTTCGTATAGAAAATGGACAAGCACAAGTAGAAGATTTATATCTAGGTAGCTACTACTGGCTTGAATTGACTAGTTCAACTGGATATAAATTAAATAAAAACAAAGAAGTTTTTACTTTAAGTTATTCCTCACAAAATGTGAAGATAGTGACTTCTAAATCAGTATCAAAAGAAGAAGTAATTACTGGAGATTTTGAAATAGAAAAAATTATAACTTCTGGTGAAGAATCAGAAATAGTGAAAAAAGAAGAGGGAGCAGAATTTATTGCTGTTGCTAAAAAGTATGTTGATAAATATGGAGATATTGAAACTGCTTGGGAGCATAGAAATGAATTTACAGATAAAGAATACGATAAATTAGTGACTAATAAAAATGGTTATGATAAGTCAAAACAATTAGCTTATGGAACTTATGTTGTAAAACAAATAAAAGGACAAATGGATACAGAATTAGTAGAAAATACATTTACTTTTACTGTATCAAAGGAAAATCAAGATACAATTAAATATATTGTTAATAATCGTTTATTTACATCTTATGTTAAACTTGTAAAAGTGGATGCAGAAACAGGAAAATTAATTACAGCATCAAATACATCATTTAAAATCAAAAATGCTGATACTGGAGAATATTTAACACAAAAAGTTGCTGATACCACTTATGATACTTGGACAACATCAGATAAAGGAATGATACAATTGCCATTAGAAGTTAAAGCAGGGAATTGGATTTTAGAAGAAGTTGTAAGTCCAGATAACTACTTAATTAATAAAGATGGTGTAAGTTTCAAAGTGACTAATACAAATATTATTGAAACTGATTCTGATGGTGATCCATTATTAACAGTAGTGATGGAAGACAAAGCAGTAAAAGGTCAAATAAAATTTAAGAAATACGGTGAAGTATTAACAGGTATAGAAAAAGATGAAAATGGTAATATCAAATTTTTATATGAAGAAAAACCGTTAGAGGGAATGGTTGTTTATGTTCAGGCAGATGAAGACATTTTAGATCCAGCAGATAATTCAGTTATTTATAAAAAAGGTGAATTAGTTGATGTTATTACAACTTCATCATCAGGTGAAGCATTATCAAAATTATTACCACTAGGAAAGTATGTAGCATTTGAACATCAAAGTCCAAATGGTATGTTGATTGATACAACACAATATAAAGTGTCATTAGATTTTGCTGACAACGAAACTGAGGTTGTTATGGAGACAATATCTATAACTAATGAACGTCAAAAAGTAGAATCTAATTTAACTAAATTAGATTCAGATACTAATACAGCACTAGAAGGTGTTGTTTTTAATTTGACTGCAATTAAAGATATTTACTCTTATGATGGTAAATTATTGGTAAAAGCAGGGACTTTGATTGAGCAAGGAAAAACTGGATCAGATGGTGGTTATATATTTAAAGCAGATTTACCAATTTCTTTAGATGATGAAACTTATTTTTCAATTACTGAAGAAAAACAATTAGAAGGATATTATAAAAATGATGATGCGATTTCTGTTGATACTAAATATAAAGGTCAAAATATAGAAAAAGTTTCTAATAGTCAGACAGTTTATAATAAAATAATTAAAAACTATATTTTAATTAACAAAGTAGATTCTAGTACATTAGAAAATATAGTTAGTAAAGACTTTAAATTTAAGGTATGTACTGATATAGAATGTTCTAAAGTTATAGGAGAATATAGTGCAGATGTAGAAAAAGGAACAGCTTTAATTGATATAAAATATGGAACAACTATTTTTATTAAGGAAAGTTCAGCACCTGAGGGATACCTACTAAGTCCAGAAGTTGTAAAAGTAAGTTTAAATAGTGAAGGACTTTTTGTTAATGATGAAAATGTAGAAACTGATGAGGATCTTACTTATAGTATTGCTTATCAAAACACATTATTACCAGTTATACAAGAAGGTGTACAAACTGGTTATGATAATAATATGCCTATTTATATAATAATAAGTGGAATATCATTATCTGGTGTCATAGCAATAGCACTTTCATTACGCAAAAAGAAAAGAAAATAATTCTATTTATTGAAGGGAGCAAACAATGATAAAAAAATATATTGCTATTGAGCATAAAAACTCCAGATATTGTAAAGGTGTTCCTTATATATCAAAAAAAGAATTTAAAAAAAATAAAAATAATTTAATTGTTGGAAAGACTAAGTTAAAAAAATATAAATCCAGTTCTGAAAATAAAAATCTGGATTTATTATTATTTAACAACAAAGAATTCGAAATAAAAGAAAGATTATTTGGATTTAAAAAAGGATACGTTTTTGTAGGTGATGATAAATATATTGCATTGAAAAGGCGTATCCCTTTTCTTTTTTTACTACTTCTTTTATTAATAGTTTTTATTATGTTTAGATTTTTGATACCTTGTAGTAATCAGGAAGATAAACCTATTGTAGTACCAGTTCAAAAAGAGGTAATTACTCCTGAAGACAATGAGGATAAAGAAACTATTAAAGAGGAGATTAATGTTGAGAAACCAAATAAAGTTAAGCCATCTTCAAAACAAGAATTATCAAAAGAATACAAAATTACATTTGATAGTAATGGTGGATATGGTAGCATGGAATCTATTATATGTAAATTAGACAACATTTGTATCTTAAACGAAAATAAATATACAAAAGAAGGATATAGTTTTCAAGGTTGGTCAACGAAAAATAATGGTGTAGCAGAATTTCAAGATAAAGCAGAATTAAAGAATTTGTCTTCTAAAAATGGTGACAATATAACTTTATATGCTGTATGGGAAATTAAATCTTATCAAATAACATTTTTGGATTATGATAAATCTATAATTCAACAAGATAAGTTAGAATACAATAGTAAAATTATTTTACCTGAAAATCCAACTAGAAAAGGGTATACATTTAAAAATTGGGATAAAGAGTTATCCACAGTAAAATGTGGAATAAATTTTCTATTTGTTGTCGAATTGTGTAAAATTTTGACACTTTTTAGGTACTAAATACAAGAAAAAAGAAAAGTTATCCACATAACGAATAAGTTATCCACATGTGAGGATGGGTGTTGATAATAATATACACATAAAAGTTTTTTTGTGTAAATTTGTGGAAAAAAAGAAGAAATCCTTATAAAATATATAAAATATAAGTGGAATTTTGTGTGGAAAAACTGAGGATAGTTAGTATTTTTTAAAAAAATTCTTTTCATTTTCCACATTATAGTGTAAAATATAGATAGAAATTCAAAAAATAAGGAGTAATGGTTATGGATA
>OLGB01005254.1_pt1 | contig 10307 bp, 9 predicted proteins | sample 1605691 | NCBI WGS metagenome assembly OLGB01 (sample SAMEA3888925, study PRJEB22519) | human gut metagenome | biome: human gut; feature: human-associated habitat; material: faeces | place: Denmark | collected 2010
GATCCTTCCCTCATGATATCATTGAGGCAGCAAGAATCGATGGTCTGAGTGAAGTTGGTATCTTCTTCCGTATGTTCATTCCTACCATGAAATCCACATACGCGGCAGCTATCATCATCACATTCATGGGTGCATGGAATAACTATCTGTGGCCAAAGGTAATTCTGCAGAATAAAGATGCGATCACCATGCCGATGCTGGTTTCTAACCTGTTAAGTGGCTACACCGTAGATTATGGTATGCTGATGTTAGGTGTATTTATCTGTACAATCCCGACAGCAATTATCTTCTTTGCTTTCCAGAAGAGCTTTACAGAAGGTATCACAGGTGCTGTTAAATAATAAAAAAGTAGCTGTGCATATGCTGAATGGTTATGTATAAGTAAATTAAGGCGGATATTTATAGTATATGAATATCCGCCTGTTTTTTAGCAAAGATTGAAAAATAGGAGGAAAAAACATGAGAGAAAAAATCACAGTTTTAATAGCAGATGATAATCAAGAATTTAGTACAACATTAGCAACATATTTAAAAAATCAAGAAGATATGGTAGTTGTAGGAAGAGCAAAAGATGGAAATGAAGCTTTAGATATGGTATCTAGTCTAATGCCAGACGTATTATTATTAGATGTAATAATGCCACATTTAGATGGATTAGGAGTTTTGGAAAATATTAATATCATAAAAACAGCAAAAAAACCAACATGCATAATGTTGTCAGCAGTAGGACAAGACAAAATTACACAAAGAGCACTTAACTTAGGAGCACAATATTATGTAGTAAAACCAATAGATATAGAAGTATTAATAAAAAGAGTAAAAGATGTTCGTCATTTTCAACCAGCTCAAAATAAAGGAAGCTTTTTAAGCAGAGAAATTAAAGCACAATATATAGAAATAGATTCAGAAAAACAAAAATCAGAAGAGAATCTTGAAGCCTTGGTAACAAATATTATTCATGAAGTTGGAGTACCAGCTCATATTAAAGGCTATCAATATTTAAGAGAAGCAATTATGATGGTAGTAAATGACATAGATGTAATAAATCAAATTACAAAACAGTTATATCCAGATATTGCAGTAAAATATAAAACAACACCATCAAGAGTTGAAAGAGCTATTCGTCATGCTATAGAAGTTGCATGGCGGAAGAGGACAAACAGATGCTGTAGAAAATATTTTCGGTTATACTGTATCTGCAACAAAAGGAAAACCAACCAATTCAGAATTCATTGCAATGATAGCAGATAAACTAAGACTAGAATTAAAATCAGCATAAGGTAATAAATCATATAAAACAAATAATTACATACATTTAATATATATAACCCAAAGAAATTTAAAACACTGCTTACAATTATTTAAAAATAAATTGTAGACATATGGAATTTTTAGTAGTAAAATAAAAAATAAGGGGGAGATATTAATGATATGTAAAAAATGTAATAGCAATAATGATGATGGAGCAAAATTTTGCAGAGTATGTGGAGCAAGTTTAGAACAACCACAATCTGCAAATCAAAGTAACGAAAATGTATATACAAACAATACTAATAATGTAAGTTATACAAATAATTCTGGAGATGTACCAGTATACAAACCTGTTAGTGCTGTAATCGCTATAGTAGTATCTGTACTTTGCTGTGGTGGAATATTTGGATTAATATTTGCAATATTATCATTAGTAGAAGGTTCAAAAGTTAAAAACTATGTTCAACAAGGTGATTTACAATCTGCTAATGCAAGTTTAGCACAAGCTAAAAAATGGAATATGATTTCATGGATTGTTATAGCTGTATTCATGGTAATAATGTTAATTTACTGTGCATTTATTTTTGGCAGTGCAATTATATCAAATATGTAATTGTGTAAAAATATTGTGGAATATATAACTATATAAAAGTTGGTCAAAAAAGGCCAGCTTTTTTAGTGTTTATATAATATTGGTAAATTACTAAAATATGTAAGCAAAAGTGTTGACAAAAATAAAAAATGAGAGTATACTAGTATACTATAAGAGTATACAAGAGAAGGTGGTATTTTGAAAGAAGAACAGATTATTCAAGCTGCAAGAGAATTATTTACAGTTTACGGATATAAAAGAGTGTCTATGGATGAAATAGCTAAAAAAGCAAATGTAACAAAAAGAACAGTATATTCGTATTTTAAAAGTAAAGAAGATTTATTAAAATATTTTATTGATGAAGAAATAAGAACAATGAAGAAAATTGTAGAAGAAACAGAGAACCATGAATTATCATATTTTAAAAATGTTCATAATGTAATTTATAGGCTTTTAGAATACAAAGGAGAAAGCAAATTTCTAAAAAGTATTATAAAAGAAAGCGAAATATTTGAAAATCGTATTATAATCGAAAATTTAAAACAGATTGATTTAGAAATTCAAAAATACATCAAGCAAAGATTACAAGAAGCAATTGACAAAAAATATGTTGAGGTAGAAGATGTAGATATAACAGCTTTTCTAATTTACAAAATGTATATTGCACTCATGTTTGAATGGTCTGAAAATAAAATTGATAGACAAAAGATAGCTGATAATATTATTAAAATTTTAAAAGATGGTTTAGAAAGAAAGGATGTTAAAAATGAATAAAAACAAAATTATGAAAACAATTATATTTATAGCAGTTTTATTAATTCCTGTTATTTATAGTTTCTTTTATTTAAAATCTTATTGGGATCCATATGGAAATTTACAAGATTTAAATGTTGCGGTAGTAAATAGAGATACAGGTGAAGATCGGAGTAAATCAAGGAAAAGAATTGATAGACTCATTAATTGATTCTAAAAGTGTTAACATATGTGTTGTAGATGATGATACAGCACAAGATGGCTTAGTAAATGGAAAATATTACGCAAAACTTATTATTCCAGAAGACTTTACAAAATCACTTAATAAAGCGCAAGATTCTGATAGAGAAAAAACAATAATTACTTTTTCTCCAAATAAAAAATCAAATTATTTAGCATATCAAATTATTAATAATGTAGTAACAAAAACCGAGCTAAGTTTACAAGCTAAGGTTTCTGAAAAAATAGTTGCATCATTAAAAGAAAAACTAGAAGAAGTTCCAGGTAAAATGGAAGATATAAATAATGGTGTTAATGATGTTCTTGATGGAACTACTACCTTAAATAATGGATTAAATACTTTAAATGAAGGAACAAAAAAATTATCAACAAGTTATGATACGTTCGATAAAGGGATTACAAATGCATATGAGGGAAGTTCAAATTTACAATCAGGTATCAATTCCGTAAAAAGTGGAACAGAAAACTTAGTAAGTGGAACAGAAAGTGCAAGTGAAGCTATAAATAAAATACAAAGTGGTGTACAAAAAATTTCTTCTAAAACAGAAGATGGAATAAAAAATATTAATGCAGGAGTTACACAACTTGTAACAGGTACAAATAATTTTAATACAAACTTCAATAATTATGTAAACGGGGTTAATGAGTTAAATAAAAATACAGAACAGATTTTAAATGGAATTGTTTTAATGGGAAAACAAAACCCAGCACTATTACACGATGAAAACTTTAAAAAAATGTATAGTGGAGCAACTGCAATATTAGAGAAACAAAGTTTTAAAAATCTTCAAACATCTGGTGAAAAATTAAAAGTTGCATCTGGAAACGTTAATTCAGGTATGAATAACTTAAAAAATAAAATGAGCAGTGTAGAAGAAATTGCGACAGGACTTCGGAGAGTTAAACGGAGCAATAACAAAATTAAATTTAGGAGTTCAAAGTTTAAATTCTGGAACTAAACAATTAAATAGCGGTGTAGAAAAAGTAAATGCAGGTACAGCTTCATTAAATTCAGGATTAAAAACATTAAGCACTAGCTCAGAAGAAGTTAAAACAGCAATCACATCTATAGCAAGTGGTACAACAAAAGCTTATGACGGTGGTATTGCACTTGCAAATGGTGTTAAAACATTAAAAACAGAAATATCAAATGGAATTGAAGAAACAAAACAAAGTCTAAAAAAATTAGACGGATTAGATAGTTATGCAGAAGACCCAATTGAAATAAAAGAAGAGAGCTATGGAGAAGTTAAAGAATACGGAGTATCTTTTACACCATTATTCTTATCAATTGGTTTATGGGTTGGAGCACTTATGTGTTATGTAATATTATATTATGACCAAGAAAAGAGATTTAAGATATTAGGAAGATATGCAAACAATAAAATGATACAAATTGCCTTATATCTGGGTATAGCTGCAGCTCAAGGATTAATAACTGCCGCATTATTAAAGCTTGGTCTAGGATTTAATGTTCAAAATACATTCTTATATTATACATCTTCTGTTATTATTGCAGTAACGTTTATGAGTGTAATTCAATTTTTAATTATTAATTTTGGAGATATTGGAAAGTTTTTAGCACTTATTGTTTTAGTATTACAACTTGCAGCATCAGGTGGAACATTCCCAGTTGAAACAATTAATAAAGGTTTCCAAGTTCTAACAAACTTTTTACCAATGACATATGCAATAAGATTATTAAAGGAATCATTAGTTTTAATTGATAAAGGTTTTGCAATGAAGAATATATTAGTTTTATTAGCATTTATAATAGTACCTTTAATTATTACAACAATTACAAGTTATATTAAACAAAAAAATGTGAAGCAAGAAGTAAAACAACAATAAATTAAAAAAAGTTATAATGTCTTTTATGTATATAGTTTAAGGCATTATAGCTTTTTTATTATAGTCTGATATATATAAATAAAAATTCAAATTTATTTTTCATCAATTTTTCATTTTGATATTTTACATATATAATAGACTACTTTTAATTTATATGATAAAATATCTAATGTTATAAAAAAAGAGGGGAAAAGAATGGAAAAAAAGATAGAAAAAAAAACAATAAAAAATTTAGAAGAATTAAGAGGACTTAGTAAAGAAGAAGTTGAAAGACAAATAAGTAGAGGGCTTGTTAACTATGATACATCACCTAAATCTAAGAGTATCAGGTCGATTATATTAGGGAATGTTTTTACTTTATTTAATATTATAAATTTCTTATTGGGACTTGCAGTATTTGCGGTAGGCTCATATAAAAATATTTTTTTCCTAGGAATAATAATTTGTAATACTGCAATTAGCATAATACAAGAAATTAAATCAAAAAGAGCAGTAGATAAATTATCTGTATTAGCAGAAACTAAGGTAACTTGCTTAAGAGATGGGGAAAAAAAGAAAATTGGAATTAATGATATTGTATTAAATGATTATTTAATATTTGAAACAGGAAATCAAATTATTACAGATAGTACTATTTTAAGTGGCGAAGTCGAAGTAAATGAATCATTTATTACAGGCGAGTCAGATACTATTATAAAAAAAGTGGGTGATACATTACTTTCAGGGAGCTTTATAGTAAGTGGAAATTGTATTGCAAAAGTTATACATATAGGAGAAGAAAATTATACATCTAAAATTTCGAGTGGTGCAAAATATGTAAAAAAAGTAAATTCGGAAATTATGAAATCATTAAATCAAATTATAAGAACGATTTCAATAATTATAATTCCAGTTGGAATTTTACTGTTTTTAAACCAAATTAATTTAGCAGATAATAATTTACAAAATGCTGTTGTAAATACCGTAGCTGCAATTATTGGAATGATACCAGAGGGTTTAGTTCTATTAACCAGTACTGTTTTAGCAGTTAGTGTAGTAAGATTATCAAAAGATAAAGTTTTAGTACAAGAGCTCTATTGTATAGAAACATTAGCTAGAGTAGATACATTATGTTTAGACAAAACAGGGACTATAACAGAAGGCAAAATGGAGGTAAAAGGAATAAGATGTTTTACTGGCAATGAAACGGAAATGAAAGAAGCACTACGAGAAATTGCTCGGTGCATCTGAAGATTCTAATTCGACCATTGAAGCAATTAGAGAAAAGTATAATGGGAAAACCGAATGGGTTTCGAAAGAGAAAGTTGCCTTTTCATCACAAAAAAAATGGTCCGGAATTAATTTCGAAGAAAAAGGAAGTTATATTATAGGTGCTCCAGAATTTATTTTAAAAGAAAAGTATAGTAATTATAAAGAACAAATTGAAGAATATTCGAATGACTATAGAGTAATTTTAGTAGTTCATTCAGAAGAAAAATTTAATGAAAAAGAGTTACCAAATAATTTAGATGTTTTAGGTTTAGTTCTAATTAGCGATAAAATTAGAAAAGAGGCAAAAAGAACATTACAATACTTTAAGGAACAAGGAGTATGCGTAAAAATTATTTCAGGTGATAATCCTATTACAGTTTCAAAAATTGCAAAATGTTCAGGAGTAGAAAGAGCTGATAAATGGATAGACATGACAACTATTACTACACAAAAACAAATGCAAGATGCAGCTAAAAATTACACTGTATTTGGTAGAGTATCACCAGAACAAAAAATGAAGCTTGTACAATGTCTAAAAAATGATGGACATACTGTTGCAATGACTGGAGATGGAGTAAATGACGTTTTAGCATTAAAAGAGGCAGATTGTAGTATTGCAATGGCATCAGGAAGTGATGCTACACGCAATGTATCGGAGCTTGTACTATTAGATTCTAATTTTGCATCTATGCCTAAGATTGTTGCAGAAGGAAGAAGAACTATAAATAATATAGAACGATCAGCAACGTTATTTCTAGTAAAAACAATTTATGCAAGTATTCTAGCACTAATATTTTTAGTGGCACATATGCCATATCCATTTATGCCAATTCAACTTAGTTTAATTAGTGTGGTTACAATTGGAATTCCTTCATTTGTATTAGCATTAGAGCCAAATAAAGAAAAAGTTAAAGGACATTTTTTGAAGAATGTAATTTCAAAAGCAATACCGACAGCACTTACTGTTGTAATCAACATTGTGATAATTGCAATAATTTGTTATAATACGAAAATATCTGTAGAAGAATATTCGAGTTTATGCGTGATATTAACAGCATTTACAGGACTTTGGTTGTTATCTAATTTGTGCAAACCATTAGATATATTTAAAATAAAGAATAATCAAATAGAGAATAATTATGTATCACAAGGAATTAAAACAGCATTATTTATTTGTATGATAGTATTATTTACATTTGGAATTACAGTTTTGAAAAATTGGTTTTCAATAACAATCAGTCTTAAATCATTGAAAATTCTTGCAATCATGGTATGCATAAGTTCTATTTGCTTTTTGGGGTTAAAAATGATATCAAGGAAAATTTTTAAAATAGGTGTATAAAATCAGAAATACTAGAATAGCACGAAGCAAAGAGAATATTAAAATAAAGTTTTTATTATTTAAAATTCTCTTTGCTTCTTTTATTTTATATATCTGATACAAGAGATAAAAGTATCTATAATGAAGATAATAATTGATGTATTTAATATTATTTGCTGAAGAATAAAAGGAGTCTTTTCTAATAAAAAGTTAACCTTTTTTTCGAGAAATGGAAAAATATGATTAATAAATAAAATTGCAATAATCCCCCATGCAAATGAATAAAAAATACTTATTCTACCATTTAAATTAAAGAAATCGTTTGTATAATCCCACCAATGTGCTGAAAAAAGTGCATCTAACATAAAACTTACAAGATATTCAAAAGCAGAAAATATTACAATTGAATATAAAAATAGTTTGATGGAGTTATTCTTATATTTTTTTAAAGTTGTTAATAAGATGATTGCTCCGCAACCATAAATTGGACAGATTGGACCATATAAAAATCCTCTATTATAAAAATGTCCGAGTTCAAAAATACAATATATTGTCTCTAGAATCCAGCCTAAAAAGGCGAAGATAAAAAAGTATAATATTAAACTTTGTATATTAGATAATTTTTTTGTGTTATATTTTTGCATATGTGTTTCCATAAATAATTCTCCCCCATGAATTGTGTAATATAATATCAAATAAAATATAAAAAGTAAATTAGAATAGAAAAAAAAATAAGTTTTATGTGTAACTTTTTTGTCTTACTTTTGACTTGGACTTCTTTATACTAGACTTTTCCATATTTATATGATATATTATATTAAATTTATTATTATTATATTAGGAGATGGAATTTATATGAAAAAACCAGAATTATTAGCTCCAGCAGGATCATTTGAAAAGGCAAAAACTGCATTTTTATATGGGGCAGATGCTGTATATGCTGGAACAGCTGAATTATCTTTAAGATCAAGGGCGGAAATGCAAAATGATGATTTAAAAAATACAATTGAATATGCACACAAAATTGGAAAAAAAGTGTATACTGCAATAAATATATATGCATGGGATGAAAATTATGAAGAAATAAGAAAGCAAGCTAGAATGCTAGAAAGACTTAATAGTGATGGTATTATAGTTGCAGATGGAGGAGTAATTGATATTTTAAAAGAAGAAGCTCCGAATATTCCAATTCATATTAGTACTCAAGCAAATACAGTAAGTGCTCATAGTGCTAATTTCTGGTATAGAAATGGAGCTAAAAGAGTTATTTTAGGAAGAGAACTTAATAAAGAACAAATTAAGCAAATAGTAAAAAACACTCCAATTGGATTAGAAACAGAGATTTTTATACATGGAGCTATTTGTTTTGGATATTCTGGAAGATGTTTTTTAAGTGACTTTTTAGCAGGAAGAAGTGCAAACCTTGGAGATTGTGCACAAAGTTGCAGATGGGCTTATAATGTATATGTAGAAGAAAAAAACAATCCAGGAGAATTTATGCCAGTCGAGAATGATGAAAAGGGAACTTATATTTTTTCATCAAAAGACTTATGTTTGATAAAAGAAATTCCAGAAATAATGCAAATGGGTGTTGATAGTTTAAAAATAGAAGGTAGATTAAAAACAGAATACTATTTAGCATCTGTTATAAATGCATATAGAAATGCAATTGATGATTATATAAAAAATCCTGAAGGATATGATTATGCAAAATATTTAAAAGAACTTGAAAAGACAAAGACAAGGGGATTAACAACATTTTATTTCAATGATAGAAAAAATAAGGATATTCAGGAATATGAAGGAAAGCAGTATAATCCATGTTATGAATTTGGAGGAAAAATATTAGATTGTAAAGATGATATTGCTTTAGTAGAAGTAAAGAATAGATTACAATTAGGTGATACTTTAGAAATCATCTTGCCAAATGAAATAACAACAATTGACTTTAAAATAAGTAAACTATGGGATAGCGAAACAAATGAAGAAGTAGAATTTGTAAATCCAGGAAAACAAGGGCAAACTGTGAAAATGAAGTTACCTATTGAAGGAAAGAAAGGTTTTATTTTAAGAAGAAAAAAATAGTTTATATTTAATATATAAATAAAAATAAAGACGTAAATTTATATAAATGCTAAGTTTACGTCTTTTACAGTGCTATTTAATGTTTTAAATGTTGTTATATTTTTAAACATATTTAGATAGACAATAATTTAATATTAAATTTAGAATGCATATTTAATCTAAGATGTTTTTTCTAAAGAAAATGATATACATATACATATTAAAAATAATAAAAGCGAACAAATTCCGCTAAAATTAAATGTAATACCAGGATATAAAATTAGCAAAGAACCGAATACAAATCCAATGATGCTATAAAAAGTTTGAGTATAGAATTTGGATAGTAAAACTTGAATAATTTTAAGCCACATAATACATCCAACAACAAGCCCTATACCCATTGGAATTAAAACAGATAAATTTAGACATGAAATAGATTCTAAATAAGTAGAATATATTCCAAGTATCATTAATATGACAGTACTACTAACTCCAGGAACAACAACGCCAATTGACATGAAAAAACCGCAAATAACAAGGTAATATGGAGAGCAAGTGTATTCTATAGTTGCCATAGAAAATGAAGCCTCATATCTAAGAAGTATGACAGTTAAAAGAAAAGTAAATAATGCATACAGTAGATAATGTAATTTAAATCCATCTTTATTTGAGTTTTTAATTAAAGCAGGAGTGGTTCCTAAAATTAGCCCCATAAAAGCAAAATTTGCTTGCATAGGAAATTTAGCAAATAAAAAGTTTAGACTATTACCAAATAATAGTACCCCAACAAATCCACCAATACAAAGTGGAAGCAAAAATTTAAAATTTGTTTTAAAATCTTTAAAGATACCAAGCACACTATTTACTAGTTTTTCATAAATGCCAAAAATGACGCATAAAACTCCACTACTTATACCTGGAAGAATTGCTCCTGCACCTAAAAAAATCCCTTTTAGTATATTAGTACAAAAATTAACCATAGTA
>OLGB01005256.1_pt1 | contig 10307 bp, 8 predicted proteins | sample 1605691 | NCBI WGS metagenome assembly OLGB01 (sample SAMEA3888925, study PRJEB22519) | human gut metagenome | biome: human gut; feature: human-associated habitat; material: faeces | place: Denmark | collected 2010
TCGACGGGTGCCGAGAGCGGCGTAAAGGAGATCGCGGGGGATTATTCCATCGATATCTCAGGAGCCGGAATGGCTCTCACGTTGTACCTCCGTATCGAGGAGAACGGTAATTTCAAATTCTCCAATTCTAAGGAATTTGAAACCGATAAGAACTCGGGAACGGTCAGAGCAGCGGACAGCGGCTATCTGATGGTTTATTCCACGGTCAACGGCGAAGCCTCTACCGGCAAGACGACCTCATTTGAGAAGCAGGAAGACGGCAGCCTGAAATTCACGTCGGCGTTGCTTTACGGCTCTGTCACCCTGGTCAGCCCGTGGGAGAACGAGGATACCGGCGAGAGCGGTCACCACACCGCGGTCAAGCTCACCGAGGGCGGAGACGCTCAGGATGATTACAAGGTGGAAGCAGGTCTTTACTATGTTTCCTATGAGAAGGAGTCCGGCATGGGCGGTTCCGTCACATATGAGTATTATCTCAACCTGAGAGAAGACGGCAAGTTCACGGCTTTCGTCAAATTTCCGATGATGGGTTCCGATCAGTTTGCTTACGATTACGGCACTTACAGCATTATGGGCGCGATGTGCCGCCTTACGTCCGAAGTCTACAAGGATTATGAGGACGATACAAAGGACCTCACCGAGTCGCTGGTCGCAACTTCCGAGACGGAATTTGAAGCCGATGTCAAGATGAGCCCCTTTGCAAAGGAGAACGATACGGTAACGCTCGCAAAAATAGAGGCACCCCAGGATGCGGTCATCAGCTTTACCGGTACTCATGATCTGAGCATGGGAGAGATGAGCGTCACGTTTGAGCTTGCGCTGACAGTCAACGCCGACGGCGCATATACCTTCACGAGCACGTCCTCCATGGGCGGTGAGCCCAACGTTCAGAACGGCTTTATCGGTCTGAGTTCTATGGGCACTGCTTTTGTCCTGCCCGACGAGGCAAACGAAGGCGTGACCGGTACGTTTGACTCCGAGACCGGAGAACTGAATGCGAAGTTCAGCCTCGGTGCCGGTTCGCCTCAGGATGTCAAGCTGACTGTGGTTACCGAGTAGGTCCGAAGGTTGTCTGCCGTATATGGCCGGGTGTCTGACGGTATGACGTTTTAATGTATGACCGCGGGGTCCGCGGGGCGAAAACAAAAATGCTCCGGCCGTCGCCGAAAACGAACGTACGGCGGCCGGAGCGGCAGATAAGGAGAAAAAATATGAGATCGGCACAGGCTTTTTTTAACTGGGCGTTCACCACGAGAGCAAAGACCGTCATGAAGATATACAATGACGAGCAGATATCGCCCGAGAAAATGTTTTTGAGCTTTTGCTCGCATGACCCTGCATTTATATCGCACGGTCCGGCGGGACTTAACGGCAGCATCAAGGGTATCGGCTTCATGCCGAAGCCGGAGTATCTTGAGGAAACGCTCGAAGCGTACATAAATCACATCAAGACATATGACCCGGAGGACAAGACATATTCAAAGCGCGGTCTCGGCGTGCTGATCAAATATATGTACGGCGAAGAGGCCCGCGACAGAGTCGATTTTGAGCATATAGGAAGCCTCGAGATGGCAAAGCTCCACTCTTATACGAATTACAAGGTCAACCCCGAGGCTACATTGATATTTTACCAGCCGCCGATGATATCCTATGAGGTCCGCGGTATCATGCACATTTATGATGAGACCGAATCGGGCAAACGGGAAATATATCAGCAGTTCATCAACGCGCAGCACGATATGTATCACAGCCCTGACATGAACAGATGGCTGAAGTATCCTGCATACGTGCTCGACATCAAGGAGATATACGACAACAGCGCATCGAGAGAGGGCTTTGGCGTTCAACTTGAATATCCTGTGCCGAAGGAGTAGATCCCCGGCTGATGACGCGCGGCGCGCGGGGAGCTCCTGCGCGCCGGGCATTTTACCGAGTTTTTGTACGGAGTGGTGATATGAAGACCCTGACGAAGAAGTTTACCTCGCTGCTGCTCTGTTTTGTCCTTGCGGCGTCGGCAATAATGCTGACGGGCTGCGGCAGTTCAATTTCGGAGCGGAGAAACGACGATTCCTCCACGCTTTATGTGGGCTACGTGTCGTCGGCTTTTCCCACATCGTTCATGCCGTGGCTTTCGCGCGACGGGATAGCTACGACGGTCGCGAGCATGATATACAGCACGCTTTTTTCGTTTGACGAGACCACAGGCGAATACCTGCCGTCACTCGGAAAGGAGTGGTGTTATACTGACTATGACGGAAATGAGCTGAGAACGCCGGACGGCGACATAGATTATGATGCCGTGGAAGCTTATTATTCGTCCGAGGAGCGCGATTACATGGTCGTCAAGGTCACGCTTTTTGACAATATGACATGGAGTGACGGCGAGCCGGTGACGGTGGACGATATCTACTATACTTTCGATATCGCAACCGACAACGCGCTTTCGAATCACGCAGGCGCTCTCGCGTGGACGGCGGATCTCATGCATAAATCCGAAAAAGGCGTAAACAAAACGCAGGGTATGTTCACCTATGAGAATAACGATTACTGGAATCCCTATCCCATAACCGAAGAAGAGAAAGATACGGTCATATATCTGCGGGTAAACAAGGTGCTCGGCTCTGTCGCGACGCTGTTCACTTCCATACTGATACTTCCGGAGCATATCTGGGCTCCGCTCGTAACGGAGCAGCAGCAGCTGAACAACAAAATGCCTGAGGGCGAGTTTCTGTATCAGTATGAGAACCCTGTCGGCTGCGGTCCGTGGACGCTCGATAAATCTCAGTCCGGCAGGCAAATGATAGTGCTCAAGAACCGCGGCGAGGATTATCACCTGAAGGCGGAGGACGGCAGCGACCTGTATAAGGTGGATACGATCAAATTCATGCTGTACATGGATGAGAATACCGCCATTTATGCGCTGCTCAAGGGCTATGTCGATATGCTCGACAATGCCATGAGCCCCAATTATCTGCGGTTGTTTGAGCAGGAGGAGAACATATTTGTTGCGAACGTCGGCGGAACGTCCGTGCAGACGCTGGTCATGAACGTAAATGCGCAGGATCAGTACATGACCCGTGAGCGGGAGCTGCTCGGGGACGTAAGGTTGCGCCGTGCGATAGCGTTGGCGATAGATCAGGAACAGCTCATAGAGCGTGCGCTCAACGGCGCGGGCAGTACGGCTCCCGCCGGTCTTATACTGACGTCCCAGACCGAGCTTTACAACCCGGCATCCGACATACTCTCCGGTGATTATGAACAGAGAGTCGCACAGGCAAATGCGATACTTGACGAAATTTGGCCGGATAAAGACGAAGCCGGTTACCGGCTCGCGGACGGGGAACGGATATCCTTTGACATCCTTGCAAATCCCGGTGAACTCGAGCTTGTATCGTTTTTGCAGGTGCAACTGCAGCGGATAGGCATAGAGGTGGAGTATAAGGCCGAAGGCTCGATGGCGGAGGACACGTATCTGTTTGACGGCGACTTTGATATGACCTTTCAGGCCACTATATTCAATGTGTCGAACGTAGACGTTATGTTTCAGTCGCATTTCGTGTCACTGAACCGGACATCGAATTACGGCAGACTGACCGACGAAGCGCTCGCGCTCAAGATAGAGGAAATGAGGAAAACACTGAATCTGCCTGAAAAGTACCGCATCATCGGAGAGATACAGACAATGATCGCCGGGCAGTATTACAAGGTTCCGGTGTATTCTTCCAACGTCATCTCCGTGGCGCGTACGGATAGGTTCACGGGATATGTGGCAGGACCGGGGCTGACGCTGTTCAACGACGATACTCTGAAGAATCTCGAAAGGGTGGTGCAGGAATGAAGGCGTCATATGTGATAAAGCGCATACTTCTGACGGTGTTCATTTTCTTTGTCGTCGTTACTTTGTGCTTCTTCATCCCGCGTATCGGGGTCTCGGATCCGGCGAGCAGGTATTACCCGCCGCAGACAGCGGGCATGTCGGACGAGGATTATGAAATAATAAGCAGTACGGGCTCGACGGCACCACCTTTGAGCAGTACATCCGGTATATGGACGATCTGCTGCACGGCGATCTGGGGACTTCGTATCAGGCGGGCAACCCGAAGGCTATCGACTGTATAGCGGAATGTCTGCCGTGGACGCTTGTGCTGTCTGTGACGAATCTGTTGATATCTCTTGTGATAGGCGTGATAATCGGTACGATGGCGGCGTGGAAGAGAGGCCGCTGGCAGGACAGGGCATTGCTGAACGCTTCGACCTTCACGACTGCATTGCCGTCGTTTTTCATAGCGCTGCTGCTGTCGTTTTATCTCGGGTTTGAGTGGGAGATATTCCCGGCGTATACCGATCAGAATATGGTATCCGGCTTTGTATGGAACTGGGAATCTATATCCAAGGTCATGTATAACGCCGCACTTCCCATATTTTCTATGGCGATAGGCGGTATAGTGGGTTACGGTCAGTCAACGAGAAACAGTGTCATTGCGGTTTCCGGCGACGATTTTATACTTACTGCAAAGGCAAAGGGACTTTCAAACAATAAGGTCATCTACGGACATACATTGCGGAATGCGATGCTGCCGATAGTTACGCAGTTCGGAATGAATATCAGCGGGTTGATCGGCGGTGCCGTGGTCATTGAAAAAATATTCAACTGGAACGGTATGGGCACGCTTTTCCTTACCGCCAACAGCAGCAATGACTATCCGTTGATGATGGCGATAATGATATTTATGTCTGCGTTTGCGTTGGTGGCGAACCTCGTGACGGATCTGGTGTACAGCCTGCTCGATCCGCGCGTCACGATAGGAGAGAGAAGGTGAAGAGCGTGAAGAGAACCGGCAGGACCGGGATCCTCGGCGGGATATGGGGATTTCTGAAAAAGCTTTGGAAGCACAGACAGGGCAGGATAGGCCTTATAATAGTGGCTGTGCTCGCGTTTTGCGCCATATTCGCGCCTTTGATAGTACCGAACGATCCGTATGACGTGACGCAGCGTGCGGAGAAGGGACTTCCGCCGTCGTGGGAGCATCCGCTGGGCACTACTATCACCACGGGGCAGGATAATTTGAGCATGCTGATCTACGGCGCAAGGTCGTCGCTCGGGATCGGGGTGATAACCGGTATAACGATAGCACTGCTCGGCTCGCTGCTCGGGATAGCGGCGGGATATCTCGGAGGATGGGTGGATACGCTCATAATGCGTGTGGTGGATGTGCTGCTCGTCATCCCGACGCTTCCGCTGGTCATCGTCATGACAAACGTATTGGGCACGAGCTACGCCGTCATTGTATTTGTTTTTGCTGCGTTCGGGTGGACGGGGCTCGCGAGAGTCATACGTTCGCAGGTGATATTGATAAAGAACGCCAATTACGTCAAAGCCGCGGAGCTTGCGGGCGCGAGCGAATGGTATGTGATGTGGCGTCACATATTGCCCGCCGTGTCCAATCTTCTAATCATGAGTACGGCGCTTACCAGTGCGGGTATCATGGTCGCCGAGGCGGGACTGAGCTTTCTGGGGCTCGGAAATCCGACTGCGATAAGCTGGGGCAGAATGCTTGCTGACGCACAGAGCAGCGGCGCGATGCTGTTCGGACATTGGTGGAGCATATTGGCGCCGGGTATCGGGATATTTCTTGCCGTGTATTCTTTCATGCGTATAGGTCTGGCACTCGAAGAGATACTCAATCCGCGTATGCGCAAGGGCAGCAGCATGGTAAAAGTATTCAAACACCTGAACAATACATATCTTGACGAGGTGTTTGCCTCGATGGATGAAGGCAGCATACTCAAGGGCGAATATGTCGAGCCGGTGCGTGAGGAAAATGGGGATGCGCAGGTGGAATCGTTCGAGCCGTTGGCGACGGGCTTTACCGAGACGGTGCCGGTCGTGCCGATAATAGCGGAGGATGACGGACGGGACGACGAAACGCTCGGCTGCGATCTTTTGGGCAGCGACGGCGGCGAACGCGCATCGAACGCGTGCCGGGCCGGCAGTGCGGCGAGGCTGGCTGCGCAGCAAAAGGCCCAGGCTGCCGATGATGCTGCGGGCGATAAAGAGAAGGCGGGTGATCCTGATGAACGCGCTTGAAGTGAAAAATCTCAAGGTGGTTTTTCCTACCGAAGCGGGTATGGTCCGTGCCGTAGAGGGGATAGATATCGAGATCGAACAGGGCAAATGTGCGGCGATCGTCGGGGAATCCGGCTGCGGTAAAAGCGTTACTTCGCTTGCCGTGATGAAGCTGCTTTCCACTCCGCCTGCCGTTGTCAGGGTCGACAAGCTCGAGCTGTGCGGTACGGATATACGTGAGCTCACCGACAAACAGATGCAGAAGCTGCGCGGCAAAGATGTTTCCATGATCTTTCAGGATGCGCTCACCGCACTGAACCCGGTGATGACGGTGGGGAAGCAGATAGACGAGATATTCCTCGCACATACGGCGGACGATGTCAGAATGAGCAAGCATCAGCGCAAAAAGGATGCGAAACGGCGCACGATAGAGGCGTTAAAGCTGGTCGGCATCAGTGACGCGGAGCTCAGATACCGGGCATATCCTCATCAGCTTTCCGGCGGGATGAGGCAGCGCGTGCTGATAGCCATGGCATTCGCGTGCAATCCCAATCTTATCATTGCCGACGAACCGACGACTGCGCTGGACGTTACCATACAGGCGCAGGTGCTCGATATTCTGAAGGAACTCCAGAAGAAGCGAAACACATCGCTTATGCTGATAACTCATGACCTTTCCATTGTCATGAATATGGCTGATGAGATATATGTCATGTATTGCGGCAAGATAGTGGAGAGAGCGCGGACGAGAGAGCTTTTCGTCGAGCCGCTTCATCCGTATACGAAGGGACTGCTCGGCTCTGTGGCACGCCTCGATGACGAGCGCGGGAGATTCGTGCAGATACCTTCTTCCTTGCCTTCGCCGATGAACAAGCCGACGGGGTGTTATTTTCATCCGCGCTGCGAGCGTGCTACGGAAAAGTGCCGCAGCATGATGCCTCCGCTTGAAAAGCTTGAAACCGGCAGATATGTGCGGTGCTGGAATTATAAGGAGGCAGTCGATGACAAATAATATGACTCCGCTGCTCAAACTCGAGCATGTCAGCGTGACTTTTCCGGTCAAAAAGGACTTTCCTTTTCAGAAGCAGCGCACCGTAAAGGCGGTGACTGACGTTTCGATAGATATCTACCCCGGCGAGACCTTCGGGGTTGTAGGTGAGTCCGGCTGCGGCAAGAGCACGCTCGCGAACACCACTCTCGGGATCCAGCGTGTAGACTCCGGAAGTGTGTTTTTTGAAGGCGAAGACCTCACAAAAATGACCAAGCAGCAGCTCAAGGAAGCGCGCCGCAGCATGCAGATGATATTTCAGGATCCGTTTTCCTCGCTGAACCCGAGATTTACGGTATTTGATATCATTGCCGAGCCGCTCAGGATAAAGGGCGGAACGGGCTACGACGATATGCGCGCTCAGGTGGCATCGATGCTTCGTGAGGTGGGTCTTTCGGCCGATGACATGGACAGGTATCCTTCGGATTTTTCGGGCGGTCAAAAGCAGCGGATAGGTATCGCGCGGGCGCTGATACTCAGACCGAAATATCTGGTGTGTGACGAGCCTGTTTCGGCGCTCGATGTGTCGGTCCATGCGCAGATACTAAATCAGCTGATGGATCTGCAGGCAAAGTACAATATCACGTATCTGTTCATATCACACAACCTTGCCGTGGTAAAACGCATATGCAGCCGCATTGCGGTCATGTATCTCGGTAAGGTGATGGAATACGGCAGCGCGGATAAAATATTTGATAATCCGTTGCATCCGTATACCCGTGCGCTGATGTCGGCGGTTTATGATACCGATATAGACAGCAAACGGGAGCGGGTCAGGCTGAAGGGCGAAGTGCCCAGCCCCATCAATCCTCCGGCCGGCTGCCGGTTCTGCGGCAGGTGTCCCGAGGAATGTGAAGGATGCTCAAAAAGCGAGCCTGTATTGGCGGAAATGGAACCTGACCATTTTGTGGCATGCTCGAGGCTTGCCGGAGGAGCGGGAGACGACCGTGGTCAGGCGTGATACCCTTGTAGCTGTGGCGGCAGCGGTATGGTTTGCGGCCGGTATAAATATCCTGCGGATCGGTGTTGCCGCAGCAACGGCCGTAAAATGGGAATGGTGGATGATCGTGTCGGCGGTCGCGGTGTTTCTGGGCTTCGGAACGATGTTTCAAGTGATAGTCCGTCGGCATCTGGGGCGTATCTTCGGATACGACGATACGGTCAGACACAGCGTTTTTAAATTTTTTGATTTAAAGGCTTATATACTTATGGCGGTCATGATGGGCGGCGGGTTGACGCTCCGCGGACTTGAGCTGGTGCCCGACCGCTGTACGGCAATGTTTTATACCGGGCTCGGCGCGGGGCTGGCTATCGCCGGGTGCACGTTTTTCGCGGCATATCTCAGACGTCCGCGCGGCGTCTGAAGACGGAGGGTGACATGGAAAGAGCGATATACGAACAATATGCGGCGATATTGCATGAGGAGCTGTTGCCCGCCATGGGCTGCACCGAGCCGATAGCCATAGCCTATGCGGCGGCACAGGCACGTGAATTGCTGGGCGGCGAGCCGGAAAGCGTGACTGTCGCGGTGAGCGGAAATATAGTCAAGAACGTGAAAAGCGTGGTCGTGCCTCATACGGGCGGGTTGCGCGGCATTGCCGCGGCGGCGTGTGCCGGTATAGTGATGGGCGACGCTTCACGCAGGCTTGAGGTGATATCCGACGCCGACGAGTGCCAGACCCTCAGACTTAAGGAATATCTGGAAAGAACGCCCGTGGATGTCCGGCTTGCGGAAACCGGCCATATATTTGATATCGGCGTCACGGTAAGGTGCGGCGGTCACAGTGCATATGTACGGATAACCGATCATCATACCAATACAGTTATCAAGGAAAAAGACGGAGTCCGCCTGATGACCGGCGATTTGCACGCGCCGACGGAAGAAACGCTGACAGACCGCAGCTGCCTCAGCATAGAAGGGATATGCGAGTTTGCCGACAGTGTTTGTCCGGACGACGTAAGGGATGTGCTGGAGCGTCAGATAGGATTCAATATGGCAATAGCAGAGGAAGGCATGAGAAATTCCTATGGTGCCAACATCGGCAAGGTGCTTCTTGACAGCTCGCCCGATACCGTCAGGGTCAGAGCACGTGCCTACGCCGCTGCGGGTTCCGACGCGAGAATGAACGGGTGCGAACTGCCTGTCGTCATTGTTTCGGGCAGTGGGAATCAGGGAATAACGGCGTCTGTGCCCGTTGTCATTTATGCGCGGGAATACGGCAAGAGTCACGAGGAATTGCTGAAAGCGCTGCTCGTGTCCGACCTCGTTACGATACATCTTAAGACGGGGATAGGAAGGCTTTCGGCATATTGCGGTGCTGTCTCCGCGGGGGTCGGGGCCGGTGCCGGCATCACTTATCTGCTCGGCGGCGGTGCGGTGGAGATATCTCACACGGTCGTCAATGCTGTCGCCATCGTGTCCGGCATCATATGCGACGGTGCCAAGGCGTCCTGCGCGGCCAAAATAGCACAGGCCGTAGAGGCGGGGATCCTCGGGTATGAAATGTATTGCCGCGGCAACGAGTTTTACGGCGGTGACGGAATAGTCGCAAAAGGCGTTGAGAATACCATACGCAATGTGGACAGGCTTGCGCATGACGGCATGGCGCAGACAGACAAGGAGATAATAAGCATAATGCTCGGGTGCTGACGTTTATCCGGCGGAGCAAATCAAACGGGGCTGCTGCAAATGATTTTTATCATTCGCGGCAACCCCGTTTTTATACCGGTGTTGTGTGCGTTCAGTTCAGCAACGCTATTGCAAGATTCAGGTAAGCTGCAAACGTTACCCAAATAAGATAAGGCACCATGAGATAAGCTGCGGTCTTGTTGATCTGTGAAAACAAAGCTATGTTGAAGGTTATGAGTATCCACAGCACGAGCAGCCAGACAAACGCGAGACCGTAAAGCTCGAAATTAAAAAACAAAAACGTCCAGGCAAAGTTAAAAAAGAGCTGCACGCCGTATACGGTCAGCGCCGTTTTTATTGACTTGCGGTCGGCGCCGGAGGTGAATACGAGATAGCTGGCTATACCCATCATCACATAGAGGATGCTCCATACAACCGGAAAGAGCCATCCGGGCGGTGAAAGCGGCGGTTTGGTAAGAGCTTCAAACGCATCCATGCTTCCGGCGGACGCAAGCCCCGCTATCGCGCCTGCCGCGAGCGGAATGGCTATCGAAACGGCAAGC
>OLGB01005258.1_pt1 | contig 10304 bp, 14 predicted proteins | sample 1605691 | NCBI WGS metagenome assembly OLGB01 (sample SAMEA3888925, study PRJEB22519) | human gut metagenome | biome: human gut; feature: human-associated habitat; material: faeces | place: Denmark | collected 2010
AGCCACGCAGCCGGGGCAGCGCACACCACGCCAGGGCAGCACGCCACGCAGCGCCAGGCCAGCGCACCGCGTCGCGTCGCGCCACGTCACGCAGCCGCTGCGCCTCCTGGAAGCAACCCCGTAGGGGTTGCCTTTACCGCGCTACGCGCCTCGCGTCGCTGCGCCTTGCGCGTCACACGTTGCGCCTTGCGCGCCCCGCGCGTAGGTACTGCGCTACACCTCGCGCCTCGTGCGGCGGCGGTGAGCCCAAGAATTGGTTAGTTTTTTAATTTTTTTTATGAATTTCATTCACTTTTGAAGGGGTTGCGTGAGGGGTTGGCTCACGCGCCCGCGCCCGCGCGCGTGCTTTAGAAGAAATACGAAAAAGGCAGACCATCACGCGACGATCTGCCTTGCAAAGTTGAAAGTGAAATGAGCCTTATTTTCAATTTCACACCGAAAAATGAAAAAACCGGGTGAAATCACCCGGTCATTCTACATCGTTCCGAGGGAAGATGCAGCCGAACACGCCATTGACGAAGATGTATGCCGGTTCGGATTTGATGTTAAATGTGGAATGACTCAAAAAATGATACAATTCCCGGCTATCGTTTTGCAATAGCCCTTTCGTTTTACATTGGGTGCATTTGGGTGCAAAATGGGTGCAGCCGGGTGCAAACTGAGGCTCGGTGGGTGCAACACCGAGCTTTCGTTTTGTTACTTGCTGTTTTGCCCACATTTGCCCTGTATCGCGTATTAGGACTGAGTGGGGCGTTTTCCTCAACCGAGTCGCTAAAGTCCGAGCATGCGACAAACAGGGGCGTATGTGAGCAAGACAAAACATTTCCAACCAGATTGCGAAATTACGTAGGCGGTTTAAATGACGGGGTTATTTCAGTAATTGTTCTCAGAAAGCAACCGCATCATCGATCCAGCCTTCGGCAACCGTTCCTGTGCCCAGGCCAAAGCCATGACTCAGACCTTCATAGGAATGGAATTCGGTCGGGATGCCGACAGACTCCATCGCCTGCAGTCTGCGCTGCATAGTGCGCCAGCTGGCGATGCCATCGTTTGTACCAACGCAGGCATAGGTCGGAGGATCAAGTTCGCTGTATTCACTATGACCGGTGTACTGCATGATCACAGCGCCCGGACGCGGCAAATCATCACCGCCGAAAGCCGCAGGACCATAGGTGCCGAGATAGGCTGCCATGCGCCCGCCTGCACTGCCGCCCCAGAGAGAGTAGCACTCTGTGTCCACCTCAAGCTCATCCGCGTGAGCAAAGATGAAGCTGATCGCCCGGGCCAGATCTTCGCAGGCGGTTTGTGCGCCAGGACGGTAAATCAGCGCAAAGGCGTTGTAGCCCTTCTTACTCAGTTCCAGCGCATGCGGAAAGCTATCAACGTTAGAGTCCAGAGGTGGCTAATCCGGTTTATTTTGATACAAGGGACGGTTGCACCCGGTTGGGTGCAGGAATGGGTGCAATGCACCTGTTTTTTACTGATCAAACAGATCCTTCAGATACCCGTATCCCTCCGCCTCCATGTGTGCATAGGGGATAAATCTCAGCGACGCGCTGTTGATGCAGTAGCGCACACCGTTGGGAGATTCCGGGTCATTCTCAAATACATGGCCCAGATGAGAATTACCTGCCCGGCTGCGTACTTCGGTACGGATCATGCCGTGGCTGGTATCGAGGATTTCCACAATGGACGGTTCCTCAATGGGTTTTGAGAATGCAGGCCAGCCGCAGCTGCTCTCAAACTTGTCGGTTGAGGAGAACAGCGGCTCGCCGGTGACGATATCGACGTAGATCCCCTTTTCAAACTGATTCCAGAATTCGTTGTGGAAGGCGTATTCCGTGCCGCTTTCCTGGGTGACGTAATACTGCTCGGCAGTCAGCTTATCGCGGATGGCTTCCTCTGCGGGCTTCTGATAATCACCCGGATCAATGCGCAGGCTGGAAAACAGCCGGATTTCTTCCATCGGGATGTGGCAGTAGCCGTAGGGATTATTGGCAAGGTAATTCTGATGGTATTCCTCTGCCGGATAGTAGTTCAGCAGCGGCCCTATCTCCACATGGAATTCGGGGCTACGGCTGCGTTCTATGGCGGCGATGCGTTCCACGGTTTCCTTTGCTGCATCATTGGTGTAATACACGCCGGTCTGATACTGAGTGCCGATGTCGTTGCCCTGCCGGTTCTGCACCGTTGGATCGATCACATAGAAGTAGGCCATCAGCAGCGCGTCAAGGCTGACTTGCCCGGGGTCATATTCTACGCGCACAGTCTCACGGAAGCCGGTATCCCTGGAGCAGATGGTCTGATAGTTGGCGTCCTCGGGGTTCCTGCCGTTGGCATAGCCGCTTTCTGCATCGATCACTCCGGGGATAGACGCCATCAGGTGCTCGATGCCCCAGAAGCATCCGCCTGCGAGGTAGATCACATTTTCAGGTTCGTTGGAAAAATCCATGGTAAAGACCTCCGATCCATTTTCTGTGGTTTCAGCCAGCGCCTGTGTCAGAACAGACTGCGGCTCGTCGTTTCTGTTGATGAAAGCTGCGCCTCCTATACCCAGCAGGACAACAAGCAGCAGGATAACTCCGTTTCGTACATTCTTCCGTTTCTTATTCATTCCATTCATCTCCTTCCGTTAAAACGTTGGATTCGTAATTTTCTCAGTTCGTGATCATATCGATGCCCTGCTGAAGAGTAGCGGCATCGATTGCGCCCACCGCCTGCGCGATCACATGTCCTTCCGCATTGATGAAGAAGGAGGTCGGCAGAGAGTAAGCGCCATAGGTCATTGCTGCTTCAGATTCTGTATCGAACAGCACAGGGAAATCATATCCGTTTTTCTCGATGAATGCAGACGCCGTTTCAACAGTCTCGCGTCCGCCGTCGGTCATATTGACCATGACGAAGTGAACGTCATTGCCAAGCTCGGCGTACTTTTCATTGAAATCGGGCATCTCGCTCTGGCACGGTCCGCACCAGCTCGCCCAGAAGTTCAGCACGATGGGCTTGCCGAAGAAATCGCTGAGATGTACGGTATTACCATCCTTGTCGTAAACGTGGAAGTCGGGAGCAAGGATGTCTTCGGGTTCTTCATGTTCAGCAGTTTCGGTTTCTGCTTCCGGTTGAGTTTTCGGGAGCGTTTCTTCCGGTGAAGGTCCGGCAGTAGGCACAGGCGTGGAGTGGACAATCATTTGTTCGGCGGTAACTTCCTGTCCCAGCCTGTCGTACAGTACATATGCACCGCCGAGCAGGAGTACGAAAACCAGTACAATAACGAGTAATGTATTCTTGTTCTTCATAGTATCACCTCATCAGCTGAGCAGACTCAGCAGTCGTCCAAGGGTACCGGTTGCCATCAGGATGCCGATCAACACCAGCAGGCAGCCGCTTGCGATATTGATGATCCTGTAGTTTTTCTTGATCCAGTTGAATGCGGATTTGAGATAGTCGATGAGCACTGCGCTCAGGATAAACGGAATGCCCAGTCCCAGCGAGTAGGCCAGCAGCATCAGCATGCCCTGCACCGCATGTCCCTGCTGGGAGGCCAGCATCAGCGCGGAACCGAGAAAAGCACCGACGCAGGGCGTCCAGCCCAGAGAGAAAATCACACCGAAAACCAGCGCTGAGAAGAAGTTCATCTCTTCCTTGATTACATTGCGCTTGCTGCCCCTGAACAGGTTGATGTGGAACACGCCAAGGAAGTTCAGACCGAAGAAGATCACGATCAAACCGGATACGATGTTCACAGCAGTCTGATGTTCACGCAGGAAGCTGCCCACCGTTCCGGCAAGTGCGCCAAGGATTACAAAGATGATGCTGAAGCCGGTAACGAAACCAAGTGCCCCGGTCAGCGTCTTGCGCACACTGCGCTCTCCTCCGCCCGCGAAGTAAGAAATGTAGATGGGCAGCATGGGCAGAAGGCACGGAGAAATGAAGGTGATGATCCCTTCCAGAAAAGCTATGATATATTGCATTTGCTGCACTCCTTTCAAATGTGCGGATGTTTATACGCGATTATTCTCTATCCATTTATTACTTACCACGGTATTTGAGAAATGAATCAGAGACACGCAATTGAAATCAATTTACATATTGCATCTTTTGCATTCCTTAGTGAAAATCCCGGATACCAAATAGCCAATCACGCCCATATACAGCATGGAGCCGAATGGACTTGAAGTGATGGGACAGCTTCCGCTTGCGCATCCGATAAAGTAATAATATGCCAGTCCCGCCAGCGCGCCGCCCAGAGTGAACAGCGCGGGGCGAATCCATTTTCTGATCTTCATTTTCAGGCACCTCCTGCCAGAAATTCTTCAGCCATGTGAACAGCCATGGCCCCGTCTGCTACGGCAGTGACTACCTGCCTGAGCAGCTTGGTTCGCACATCGCCTACAGCGTATACGCCGGGGATATTGGTTTCGGTGGTTTCACCTGCAGCGATGTAGCCGCCCTTATCCAGCTCAACCTGATCTGCGACCAGCTCCGTGGCAGGCTTTCTGCCTACGCTGACGAACACGCCGTCCGCTGCAAGCACCGTTTCTTCGTCGGTCTGTACATCCTTCAGCCGGACGCCAGTGATATTGTCTTCGTGAAGCAGTTCCGTCACCACGCTGTTCCAGCGGAATTCCACGTTCTCTGCCTTCATCAGGGGTTCATGGTAGATTTTCGTCGCCCGGAGCGTATTCCTACGATGAACGATGATGACCTTCTCGGCAATGCGGCTCAGAAGCAGCGCATCCGCTGCTGCGGTGTTGCCTCCACCCACGACTACAACAGTCTTTCCCTTATAGAACATTCCATCGCAGGCCGCGCAGTAGGCCACGCCCCGTCCGACCAGTTCCTTTTCGTTAGGAACACCGAGTTCCCTGGGATTTGCACCTGTCGCCAGTACAATGGTCTTGCCATAGAAAGTTCCCTCACTGGTTTCGACTGTCTTCGGGCTGGAATTCAGATTGACGCTGCGGACTTCCGCATTCTGCGTCGTTGCTCCGAATCGTTCAGCCTGCCGCTGCATCTGATCCGCCAGTTCCCAGCCGCCGATGCCATCTACAAAGCCCGGATAGTTGTCGATCTGGTGCGTCAGCGCCATCTGACCGCCTGCGGAGAGCTTTTCAATCACCAGCGTATCGAACCCCGCTCTTGCTGCATACAGCGCCGCCGTGTATCCGCCGGGTCCTCCTCCGATGACGATCATGTCGTAAACGTGATCGTTTTCTTCCTTTATCTGTTCGGGAAGGATGTCGGAAAGGAATTCATCAATGACCGCCTTGGATTCCGGTGCAACAGTGGAAGCGATGGGCTTACCGTCTACATACAGCCTGAGCGTGGGGATCAATTCGACTTGCAGTTCACTCCAGAGCTTGTCATTCTCGTCCATATTGACCTTTGCCACTTCAAGTACGCCTGCGTACTGCTCTGCAATCTGCTCGTATGCCGGGTTGATCTTGCGGCAGTGCGGACACCAGGGCGCCCAGAAATCTACCAGAAAGGTCTTTCTGTTCTCAATCATTTCCTTGAGCTTCTTCGAGTTTATATTCATAGCTGCCATAGTGCCAGCCCCTTTCGTTTTGTTTGATCACAGTATACCCGGAGCGGCGTTTCTCTTCCGTGATGAAATCACAAAATGTCCAAGCAGATTGTTTCTTCCTTATAAGACGACAATCGATTCGGGCATTGTGATCTTATCACGGTCATGCGGATTGAAATTGGGTATGATATAGCCATCAAACAACAAGGAGGTTCTCAGAATGAGACTGAAGGATAAAGTAGCCATCATCACCGGCGGCAGCAGAGGCATCGGCTTCGCAACCGCAGACAAGTTTCTAAAGGAAGGCGCAAAGGTCATACTGACCGCAAGTACGCAGGCGTCCGCCGACAAGGCCGTGGCGCAGCTGAAGGAGAAGTACCCCGATGCGACGGTTGCAGGCATCAGCCCTGATCTGTCCAGCCTGGATTCCGTTCGGACAGCTTTCAGAGAAGCGACGTCCCAATACGGCTGCGTGGACATTCTGATCAACAACGCAGGCGTATCGGAGAGCACTCCCTTTATGGAGTACACCGAGGAAACCTTTGACAAGGTCATGGATCTGAACGTCAAGGGCGTATTCAACGCAACGCGCGCAGCAGCTGAGTGCATGACCGCCAAAGGAAACGGCGTCATCCTCTCCACATCCTCGATGGTCAGCATTACCGGACAGCCCAGCGGCTTTGCCTATCCGGCATCCAAGTTCGCGGTGAATGGTCTGACTGTTTCCCTTGCTCGGGAACTGGGGCCCAAGGGCATCCGGGTCAACGCCGTCGCGCCCGGCATTACGGAGACCGATATGATGAAGGCTGTTCCCAAAGAAGTCATCGACCCCATGATCGCACGGATTCCGCTCAAGCGTCTAGGACAGCCGGAGGACATCGCAAATGCCTTTGCATTCCTCGCTTCGGACGAGGCGTCCTATATCACCGGCGTTGTGCTGAGCGTGGACGGCATGGCAAGAACTTGACAATGTGACAACATCACAGAAGCCAGCAAATATACCTGATATAATACAATCACAAAAGAAAAACAAGGAGGACAACAAGATGTCTGCTATCCATATCAATCAATCCAATTTCCAGAATGAAGTCATGAATTCCGACAAACCCGTCCTGCTGGACTTCTGGGCTCCCTGGTGCGGTCCCTGCCGCATGGTGGTTCCCATCGTTGAGGAGATCGCCCGGGAACGCAGCGATATCAAGGTGGGCAAGATCAACGTGGACGAAAATCCCGAGCTTGCCGGACAGTTCGGCGTAATGAGCATTCCCACGCTGGTGGTCATGAAAAACGGCAAGATCGTCAATCAGTCCATGGGTGCAAAGCCCAAGAGCGCCATTCTCGCGATGCTCTAAAAATGTCAGTTCAGCGTTTCACCTCCGCACATCCGGTGTATAATATAAACATAAACAACAATACAACAGGAGGTTCAACCTTATGAATACGAAGTTCTATATCTGCCGTACCTGCGGTAACATCATCGAAAAGATCAATGATTCCGGTGTCCCCGTTGTCTGCTGCGGAAAGAAAATGGAAGAGCTGGTTCCCAATACCGTTGAAGCCAGCAGCGAGAAGCACCTGCCCGCAGTGACCATTGAAGACGGCGCAATCAACGTCAACATCGGCAGCGTCGATCATCCGATGGCCGATGAGCACTACATCGAATGGGTCTATGTCGAGACCGAAAAAGGTGGTCAGCGCAAGTACCTCAAGCCCGGCGAAGAGCCCAATGTGACCTTCAGCCTGGGCGATGACAAGGCCGTCGCCGTATACGCCTACTGCAATCTCCACGGTCTGTGGAAGACGGAAGTATAACCTTCCCTGACAATGGCCTGTCGGTAATCCGCCGGCAGGCTCTTTTATGTGATATCATCACGGAAAACCGAGATTGAATTCGATATAATCAGGGCAAACAAACACAGGGAGGAATTGATATGGCGGGGATCCGGAAGAAAAGAAGAGCTTATGTCGAACAGAGAGACTGCGTGGCCTGCGGCTGCTGCGTGAAAGTCTGCCCGATGAACGCCATTGAGGTTTATCGCGGCCTGTATGCGCGGGTCAACGAGGATGCATGCGTCGGCTGCGGCAAGTGCGCAAAGGAATGTCCGGCGACGGTGATCGAAATCCGGGAGGTGACGGTATGAAAAAGAAATGGTATGACTATCTCTGGATCGTATCGCTGAGCTACCTGGTGCTGGGATTTTTCAACATTCTATTTGCGTGGCTTGGACTGTTCTGCTTCTTCATTCCGCTGATTATCGCAATTGCGAAGGGAACCAAGGGCTACTGCAACCGCTACTGCGGGCGCGGCCAGCTGTTTGGTCTGCTGGGCGGCAGGTTTGGCCTTTCCCGGAAGAAGGATATCCCGCGCTGGATGAAGAGCAAGGCTTTCCGCTATGGTTTCCTGATATTCTTCTTCGCCATGTTCTTCCTGATGCTGTGGAACACCTATCTTGTGTTCGCGGGCGCACAGGATCTCAAGCAGGTGGTAACGCTGCTGTGGACGTTCAAGCTGCCGTGGCACTGGGCCTATCACGGAACGCTGCTGCATCCGGGCGTTGCACAGTTCGCCTTTGGCTTCTACAGCGTGATGCTGACATCCACCGTTCTGGGCCTGATTACCATGGTTCTGTTCAAGCCCCGCAGCTGGTGTGTCTACTGCCCGATGGGGACCATGACCCAGCTGATCTGCAAGGCAAAAAACACAAAATGACCCTGAGGAGGGATTTCAATGAAAAGAATGATACCGATACTTCTGATGATAACGCTTCTTATGACCGGCTGCGCAGTACCCAAGCCTGCCACTGAAGCAAATACCTACCGCCAGATCACCATGCAGGAAGCGGTTGAGATGATGGAAAAGGAAGAAAACTACATCATCCTCGATGTGCGTACCCATGAAGAATTCGCAGCAGGACATATCCCGGGCGCTATAGTAGTTCCCAACGAGACCATAGGCACGGAAGAGATTGCCCAGCTGCCCGATAAAGATCAGCTGATCATGGTATATTGCCGCAGCGGCAACCGCTCCAAGCAGGCTTCCGACAAGCTGGTGAAGCTGGGATATACCAACATCGTCGAATTCGGCGGCATCATCGACTGGCCCGGAGAAACGGTCTCCGGCATGGAATAGGCTGCCTGGGTGATCTTATCACAGACATGCCATCCGCATTCGGTTATAATGAAATCACAAAAGAAAACACGGAGGTGTGAACATGAGCTTCTTCGACTTATTCAAACAGCCTGATGTGAATCGCGGCGTAGAGGAGTATCAAAGTACTTCCGGGGCTGTGCTGCTGGACGTACGCACTCCGGAGGAATACCGGGGTGGCCATATCCCGGGAAGCAGAAATATTCCGCTGCAGACCATTGACAACGTAAGCACTGTAGTAGAAAATAAAGATACGGCGCTGTATGTATACTGCCAGTCCGGAGCGCGGAGCCGTCAGGCTGCCGGGGCGCTGAAGCAGATGGGCTATACGAATGTGAACAACATCGGCGGCATTGCCGCTTATGCAGGAAAGGTGGAACGATAATATGAAGGTCGTGATCGTGGGCGGCGTGGCAGGCGGAGCGACTGCTGCGGCAAGAATCCGCAGGCTTGATGAACAGGCTGAAATCGTAGTTTTTGAGCGCTCGGGGTATATCTCCTATGCCAACTGTGGTCTGCCATACTATATCGGTGATGTGATTACCGATCGGTCGGATCTGACCCTCCAGACCCCGGAAAGCTTCTTCTCCCGGTTCCATGTAAACATGAAGGTGCGCCATGAGGTCACGGCTATCCATCCCGAAAAAAAAGAAGTTACCGTGAAAAATCTGGAAACCGGTGAGGAGTTCGAGGAGAGCTATGACAAGCTGATTCTCTCTCCCGGAGCCAAGCCTACCCAGCCCCGGCTTCCCGGTGTAGGTCTTGATAAGCTGTTTACCCTGCGCACTGTTGAAGATACCTTCTGCATCAAGGATTACATCAATGCAAACCATCCCAAATCCGCTGTACTGGCAGGTGGTGGCTTCATTGGATTGGAGCTGGCAGAAAACCTGCGAGAGCTGGGGATGGATGTCACCATTGTCCAGCGTCCAAAACAGCTTATGAATCCCTTTGATGCCGATATGGCTTCTTTCATCCATAATGAAATGCGCAAGCACGGTGTAAAGCTGGCACTTGGTCATACCGTAGAAGGGTTTGAGGAAAGGGACGGCGGCTTGGATGTGCTGCTGAAAGACGAACAGCCTCTCCATGCGGATATGGTAATCCTCGCCATCGGCGTCACTCCTGAATCATCGCTCGCCAAAGATGCAGGGCTTGCCCTCGGCCTCAAGGGCAGCATTCTGGTCAATGACCGGATGGAAACCTCCGTTTCCGACATCTATGCCGTGGGCGATGCGGTGCAGGTGAAGCACTTCGTCACCGGGCAGGATGCTCTGATCTCTTTGGCTGGCCCTGCCAATAAACAGGGACGAATCGCTGCGGACAACATCTGTGGCGGAGACAGCCATTATACCGGCTCCCAAGGCAGCAGTGTCATCAAGATCTTTGGCATGACTGCCGCTACTACCGGCGTAAATGAGACCAACGCCAGAAAAACAGGGCTGGATGTTGATACGGTTATCCTGTCGCCCATGAGCCATGCAGGTTACTACCCCGGCGGGAAAGTCATGACAATGAAGCTGGTCTTTGAAAAGGCGACTTATCGCCTGCTAGGTGCGCAGATCGTAGGCTATGAAGGTGTGGATAAGCGCATTGATGTGCTGGCCACTGCTATCCGGGCAGGAATGA
>OLGB01005267.1_pt1 | contig 10289 bp, 9 predicted proteins | sample 1605691 | NCBI WGS metagenome assembly OLGB01 (sample SAMEA3888925, study PRJEB22519) | human gut metagenome | biome: human gut; feature: human-associated habitat; material: faeces | place: Denmark | collected 2010
CGTTTAATACTTTGATCGGCAGTTCGCCATTCTCCATGTAAATACGTGATGGTTTCTGGTTTGGGTTACAGCCATACTTTAATTCTAATTCTTTCATTGGTTACATCCTTTCTTTTTATTTGTTTTTGTTTACAATTGTAGATTTTACCTCTCCGGTCGCGATGTCAATGTATCTTACAAAGAGGGATACTTTATTGTCCTCGTTCAGACTTTCCCAAAGCATATTGGTAAATGCTTCCATGTCATCTGACATTTCTACCAATTTTGGCTCGCCCTCAAAACTTGGCAATGGGTTACCGTCACACATATATGTATGGATAAAATGTCCTTCTCCATTGACCGGATTGGAATAGGCAAATGTATATCGGTTGCATGCATCCGGATTTCCGTTGTTACTCTTCAAAATAGACATTGCATAGTTGTATTCGCCATTTTCCACGTGCATAATACCGGAAATTCTAGGCGTATAATTTGGTCCATCCGGCTCAAATTCTCTTGTACGAAGTGCCTGCTCAAATGTCTGCTGTTTGTCCATCAACTCATAAATCGTATCAGTCTGATCTCCGTTTGTCACAATCGTTTTGTTGCCAAGCACACGAACAGGTGCATAAATGATCAGACTCGGATCACTCAATTTCGATGGGTCAAATGCCTGTGTACGGATTCCGTCTCCATCCTCTACAAACACGCGGTTTCGGCTGTTTTCACTTCTTCCCATAATAAAGTAAGCAGTAACTGCCTTCGTTCCATCAGCGCTGCGGCCAGAAAGCTGGGGATTTCCCGGCCGGCCGCTTCGGCGGCAGTGAAATCGCTTGAACAGGAGCTCGACGTCGCCCTTTTGCTCAAAGGCAATCAGGGAGTTCATCTGACTCCCGCTGGGCAACTTGTTCTGGAAAAGGCGGCCGGGGCGCTGGCTCTGATCGACGAAATGCGCAATTATGGGCGGGCGGACATAAAGAACAGCGTTTCCATATGCTCCACGCCGCTCTGTGGCTGAAACTGTGGTCAGAGTAACCATTGTGAGGTAGTTTGTAACCACATCTCTCAGGATGGTTTTAGCACAGTGTTAGCAAAGATTACTCCGGCATCTTGAACGCATCCTAACTATGCCCCCGGTGCAACACACCGGGGGACTTATTTTTTGGGACAGTCTTGCATTTCAATTAAGTTTCGCTATAATACAAATAAAGACTATTTTTTGATTCTGTACTTTATATAGGGCGGTGACAGCTTTTGGCAAGAAAGGCGTATTCCGATGAGGAGAGGGCGCAGGTAAAGGATGCCCTGATGGCTGCCATGATCCAGTGCATCGTGGATCGGGGGCTGATCCACAGCAGTATCGACACCCTGTGCGGAAAAGTTGGGATTTCCAAGACCTTTTTCTATAGTTTTTTCTCATCCAAGGAGGAATTGGTGTACCATGCCCTTCGGTATCAGCAGCCCAGACTGCTGGATTACGCCCGTCAGCTGATGGAGGACCCGACGCGCAGTTGGCGGGCGGGCGTGGAGACCTTCCTGAAAAACTGCTGTTACGGGGCCAAAAGCGGAGTCGCTGTTTTGTCCATTGAGGAGGAGCAGCAGGTGCATCACTGCCTTTCCGAGGAGAATTTTCAGGCCTTCCGACAGGACCAGATCAGCTTTTATGGGAAACTGCTCTCCATCTTTGGCCTCCCTGTGGACAGTATTGATCCCCGGCTGTTTGGCAATCTGGCCCTCAGCATGATGATGGTACACAAAGCCATTCCAGACACCATGCCATTTCTATTCCCAGAGGTGGCGGAGGACATGGTGGACTTCCAGGTCAGGGCTCTGGTGGACGAGATGGAGCGGGTAAAAGAGGATGTGCGGTAGGTGAAAGCAAATGGATAGAGATGAGTACCCATGTCCAAACGGACGGGAAAGACAGCAGAATATCGTCAGACACAGAGCCTTGGGATACAGGTCTTGGTTCTGTGCGGCCTTTTCACGCCCTGCGTCAGCCTGTCCAAGTGACAGGGTGACGCAGGGCATTTTTGATTGTTCGGAAAGAGGTGGCCTGATATGAATTTACCAAAACGAAATAGTGCGGACGGGCGCTGTTACTGGATGAAGCCCGAGGTACAGGAAGAACTGCAACCGCTCTTTGACCAGTGTATCCAGGATGCCATTGACGGGAGAATCATGCGGCTTGATTCCCTCTGGCCGCCGGTAGTGGTCAGCAGCGAAGGTGCGCCCTTTGAGGTGTGCGATCTGGTGAGAAAATGGATTGAAACCCAGCGAGCGGAAACCATAGATGCGGAAAAAGCCATCGCCTTCAGCGAAAACCTGCGCCGCCAGAGCCGCTGGGGTGAAATTGACTATTATTTGATTAAACTGCTGAAACGGGAATTACAAGAGAAGTATTTTGTCGGAACAGGCAGTGAAGATGACCACTTCTGGGATCGGGAGTATTCCCTGAAACCAGGTATCCGTGCAGAGGAGGTCCCGGAGCCGCTGCTGCGTTTTGCCTGCTATGTGGCGGTGGGCTATAAAGTGTATGGTTTGGACTTTGAGTATCTGGACACCAATTACCTCTTCGGATTGGTGGAGAAAGTCCGTCCGGATATGGTGAAAAAGCTCCGGGAAAATGGAACCGGCAGGCTGCCGATCTCTCTACAAAAGAGGAAAACAGAGCACTTCACCGCATCGGCCAACGATGCCTTTGCTGCAATCCGTATTACTGCCAGGGACAATACGGAGGAATGCTGCCGTGAAGTGCTGAACTACCTGTGTGAGCTTCTGGAGCAGGAGGATTTTCCCCGCAGCTATGCGGTGGAGTTCAAAGGACCGGAAAAGAGGTATCTTCCCATCACAGGTCTGCCCAAAAAGGGAGTAAACCAGCTCTTTGCCTGTGCCGTGCAGTACCCCGGCCTCCACCCCCTGATGAAACGGTACGCCCGGCTTGCCATGCGGCAATATGAGCAGTACACCAATCTCAGCGATGAGCAGTGCGCGCTCCCCGGAAGTTTTGCCGTGTTCGCCCTGGGAATGCTGGGGCAAGAGTGGCGGCAGCTGGTATGGGATTATCTCGATCTCTGTGATGATGAGCACTCCCACTTACAGGAAAAATTCCTCCGGGAGTATGTGAAACAGTTCGGATTTACCGCCGATACCGTCCCTGTATTTGTCCGTGGGGTGCTGTCCATGCAGAACATGAAGTATTCCAAGGACTATGCCGCGTGGATGGCAAACGCAGAAAGCCTGGACGCTCTGCTGGAGGCAAAAATCCACCTGTCCGAGATCGTTCCAAGCGGTTTTTCCTCCGACGAGGATGACGATGAGGACGAGGAACCCGCCGAGGAAACAGAAGCCAGCCCGGAAGAAGTGCTGCAATACGCATGGGAAACGGTCTGCTATGTGATCTGGGGCAAAGCCAGCGCCAAGGGTGGTCAGAAAGTGGTGGAAGCAGCTCCGGAGGAACTGAAAAAACGGTATCAGGAAATTTTCGAATAGAATGTTATGGCATTAGTATTGAAAATGAGAAAAATAAGGTGTGTGATCCATGATTATTGGAAAGTATTTGGAAAATCCAGCATTATATAGTCACGATGAACTTGAACGATTGGACAAGCATATCGAAAAATATTTTGGAAAAGCCACAACAGTAGTTCACGAATTTTTAAGCGAAGATATTCATGTTGATGTCTCCATCATTCCGCCCCATGGGGAACACAACTATTATGCTTTGGTAACCACAGGCATGGGTGCGTTTTCGATGAAGATCCCAAGTGAATACCAAGAGAATGGCCTTCCCTCTCGGATAGAACTGATGATGTGTCTTCCGCCTGTGTGGAACCCTGAAAGTAAGGAAAGCCAAGAAAATTGGCCAGTAGAGCTGCTTCGCTATTTAGCAAGGTTTCCAATCATAGAAAGCACTTGGCTGGGCTATGGGCATTCTATTCAAAACGGAACACCATACGCAGATCATACATTGCTGGCAGGGTGTGTTCTTTTAGGCGTACAGGATGCGCCGGAGGGTGCTGCCGTCTGTAAGCTCTCAGATGGAAGTTGGGTCGGTTTTTATCAGGTGATTCCTCTGACAGAGAACGAACTGGAATACAAGATTCAACATAGTACAGATGAAATGCTGGAATACATGGAAGATGTAGACCATGTTGTATATTTCCAAAGACCGGATACCAAGTTTGAATAACACAGAAGAATAAGGAGAGAACGCAAAATGGAGCAGGCATATTGCACCGCAGTTTTCTGGCGCGGCGGAGAAAAGATTGATCTGAATGGACTAAAACCAGATGCGGTACGGTGTCTGTCTGTGACGGGAGAGCGAAAGGTGAATCTGTCCTTCCTACGAGATTACCCCAATCTGGAGGAACTGACCCTGATGGAAAAGTGTGAGGGTGTAGAAGTTCTCTCCGAGCTAAAGCAGCTTCATACACTGTCCCTATGGCTGTCGGCACCTGTTTCCTGGGACAATGTTTCTCTCCCCGGTCTGTGCGTTCTCCACCTGCGTGGGGAAAAGAATGGCGACATCACCCCGTTTCTCTCCAGCATTACCTATCTCCACTTGGAGGAAATGCGGAAAACAGAAGATCTTGCCCCTTTCCTGACTCTGGCGCCCCGGCTTCAGAAACTCTATCTCCAGTCACTCCCAGCTGTGCAGAAACTACCGGCTCTGGATGGGATTTCTTCCCTTTATGCCCTGAAACTCTATGAGCTGCATAAACTAAACGATTTGTCCGCCCTCTCTCACAGCCATTTGCGCTACTTTGCCGCCTCTCTGATTGCGGATAAACTCTCCGCCCAGGCGCTGGCAGATGCTGTGATGGCGATTCCCGATCTGGAGGCAGCCGCGCTCCAGCTGGCAGATCGCTCCGGGCGGCGCTATGGCGGTGTCCAAAAAGCCTTTGCCGCCGCTGGGAAGTCCCCGCTGCTGCGGGAGGAAATCAGTGCTTTGACCACATGGCTGTCGCTGTAACTCTTGCAAAGGGAGACACATTATGATAAAAGAAAGAATTTCGCTGTCTGGCGATCTGAAAAACAAAGTCAAACAGCTGATGATATATGCTGGTTGGTATGAAGGTCGAAAAGTTGATATTTCCATTGCATCGCAATACTACGCCGAGCGAGGCGTTCCAATGATGAAAAGCACCCAGCGTTTTTACCACAAATACTTTGGGTTATGCTGTCAGTGGTACTTTTCTGGTGGAATGAAGCGCGCCGCAGATTTTGAGTTCGGTCTGTTTCCATACCTTATTAACGGAATCAAAGACCATTTGGAGGATACCTATTTTCGGAATATGTCCGGAGCAGAACTCGATGAAATCGAACAGATTGCCGATGAACAATGTCAGCCGATTGGACAAATTGGATACTACTACCCAGCACAGGTTTGGATTTCAGAATTTGGAAAACTATACGCAAAATATGAGTATCAGGATGAGATTGAGTGCTTTTCAGATATTTTTGCCTTGATTGAGCGAGAACTAAAAAAATGCACGATTGATTCCGTTGCCATGAAAACTGTTGAAGCACTGGATAATAAACTTTGAAATCCTCATGGCTGTCGCTGTAACCTGGGGATTGGGGGAAGAATGATATGGAACAGTTTTTTGAACATTCCGATTTGGGATTGGGAACACTGACCTTTCAGAAAGGACCGGGGACCATCCACTGCTGGACTGGAAGAATAGCAGACACAGAGATCCTGTTTTCCATTATTTTGAACACATCTGAACTCCGGTCGGCAAACCTGGATTTTATCCGTTCTGTGCTTCAAAACTGGCGGGAGTATCTTTCAAAAGCGGAGCATGAGATTCAGGCGCAGATTGGTAAAAGCCCTGAGAAGTTTGGATTGCAGCGCGCTCCATTCCCTGAAACGGAGATTCCCGCCGAGCAGCCGCAATTTCTGTTTTATGATGAGACAGAATGGGGCCTGCACTTTGAGATTTGTACCCTTCCTGTGGGGGAGCCATTTGGACTTATGGTTGAGTTTTCAGGGGATACGCCAACGGATGTATATGGCTTGTCGGAAGCGGAAGAAATAGAAGCGGACATGGAATAATATAAAGGAGGCGATCAGATTGTGTGAGAATGCGAAAATTCTTTGTCCTTACTGTTTGACGAGAGAAATTGACCCGGCACAGGCGATATGCTCTGCTTGTTATTCAAAAGAGGATAAATGGGAGCGAGGCAGTTGGGATGACCTGCGCAAGCGCAAGAATGCCGATGAAATCCAGATGTTTACCATAGCCAAAAAAGTAGATGAAGCGTTCCAGATACCAGAAAATGAAGCTTATGCCTGTATAGAGAAACACGAAATGATTCAGGCTGAGGCCTTGGAACGGGAAATGGAGGCTTTTCACCGGCGGCGCATCCTCTGTATGGTGGAGATATTTTCCAAGATTGATTGCGGCATCCTCTTTTCTGGCTATGTAGAACTGGATACCTATTTCAAGAATGTGTGGGATTATGCCCATCAGCGCATTGCCGCAGAACAGCTCAGAGAGGTTCAGGAGTATCTGCGGTCACAGATTCCATGGAAATCCCTATCCAGTCAGCGGATGGATCTGGGGGCAGAACTTCTCAACTTTTGGTGCGGAGAAGATGAGTTGGATTGGGGCTATTCTCAATATTTTGAGATTGCAGCAGGTAATCTCAAACCGTTTCTTGCAATGACCTTATTCACAAAGATTCTGTGTAAGCATTTTCCAGATGTAATGTCTGCGCCAGTCAAGCGGCTGAGCAGCAAACTTTGAGGCACTAAAAAGGGGGTACTTTCATGCCAGACTGGGCACAAATCATATTCGATGCGCTGGACATTCTGAAATTTGACGGAGCCGTACAGGACACTCTGGCGGAACTTCGAGGGAAATGGGGCGCACAGGTCCCGGCGCTGCTGGATGAACGCTTTGATGCCGTTGGCGTTCAGTATATGAAACTATCCCATGAAAAAGGGGCGGCAGCGTTGGGACAGGAACTTTCTGCCTTCGGCTGGGCACTGTATAACCTGGACGATGAGGACGAGTATCTGTTTGCCTTGATCCCAGAGGAAGAACGCAACGAATGGGAACGCTACTGCAAAAAGCAGGGGCAATATTGCCACCTGATGAAACAGCAAGGGCGAAAATGGGGCGACCATGCCAAGGAGCAGGACCCTGGGAAGCTGATGCCCTGCGAGGAATACATACTTCAGGATGAGTACGATTATTTCTTCAATTCTCTGGCGGGTGATTTTGCGGCGGGCAAATGGAAAAACCAGGATGCAGAAGGATGGAAAAGCGGCTGTGTGGCCGATTTGCGCCACCGTCCGCCGCAAGTAATCCGCTCCCACAGCTTGCCGCACCTTGGGTGCCTTACCTATTCCCCGGAACATGAACTATATGCTGCATCGAGGGCCGCTGGCAGCGGGACTATTGGCCGGGCATTACTGAGCAAGAATCCAGCCACGCTCAACTGGGCCGAACCGTCCCCCATTGGATATGACGGTCCACCCCAGACCCTGTGCTGGGCTGACCATTCCCTCTGGGTGGGCGATCCCACCAACGCTACGCGGATTGAATTGACTGACCGGGGCACCTGCCAGGATGTGAAAAACTGGACTCTGCCGGAAGATGGATGGAGCACCAAATACCATTGCGGCATTACGACAGACGGGCTGGGCCGGGTCTACTTTTCCAACGAGTGGTACAAGGGGCAGATTTACCGCTGGGAAAACGGCAAGGTAACAAAACACGCCTTCTCTCTGTATGGATACGACCATCTCTCCGAGGCCGTCCCCGTTCCCGGCACAGGCCGCATCTACATGATCCACGCCGTCAGCGGCAAGGGGCGTGTGGAGGAATGCCTGCTGGAACTGGACATGGACACCGGGCGGTGCCGCATCGCCTCCCTGCCCGGAATGGGCGAGGGGCTGAAACTTCGCTGGTTTACCGGGGACTGGCTGCTGGTGCAGGGAAACGGCGAAATCCTCTCCGATGACTTTGCCCAGCTCATCAATAGGAACACCCGTGAAGTGCTGCGTATCCGTCCGGGAATGTTCGGCGGGGAGAAAATGCAGCACATTGGAATACTCACCGATGGCACGGTGGTCATCGTCACCCGGCGGGATAGGGTTGGGCCGGTATTTCGTTATCCCATCGACTTCTGGGGCTTCCTGCGGACGGCAAACAAGGCCAAAAAGTTGGAATGGCGGGAGTACAAAGAAGTGTACCCGAATCTGCCCATCTTTCTACCGCCCAAGGCCACGGAGCGAAAAATCATTCTCAAAAAAGACAGCCTGACCATCCTGGGGTCGGTATTTACGCCGCCGTTTACCCTGTCGCAGCTGGCGGAAAAGTTGGGGCCTGCCCACATTGTCCTGCAAAATGGAACACGAAAAAGCCCCATTACAGGCCGAGAGAGTCCCTATACCCAGGCACTTGCTTTGTGGGACGAGCTTGGACTCCAGGGCTGGTTGGATGAAGATGAGCAGACCATCAAAACCCTTGGTGTCCGGGTAGCGGCACAGGGAGAGTATGCGGTCCGGCAGACATTTGACGGAGCGGTTTGGATCGGGTCCAAGGACTACCGAGAGGCCAGCTGGAAGGATTTCGCCGGATTTGCCCATACCCTCAAATTAGGCGGCTTTACCGTTTATACCCGCTTGCCGGGTCCTGTTCCAGAGGAGCAATCAGCGCAGAAAGCAAAGCTGGAGGCCCTCTCCGCTATGGTACAGATCAGCTGGAAAGAGCCAGAGAATAAGGCGGCGAAAGTGCAGAAATACAAGTTATCCAAGCCGACTGAACCAGTGCTCACCTTTACCAGCTTCAACTTCAAGCTGGCGGTTATGGAAGTCCTGATGTACGAGAAAGGCTTACTGGCTCCTAAACTGGATGCACATGAGTTTGCCAGAGAGTATAGCCGACGCAAGATCGACATTGACGCGGAAGGGTATGAACCCATCCCAGAGATTCGGAAGTGGCTGGAGAAATACCCTGTCCCGGCGCGGCTGGCTCCAGAGATTACAGAGATCGAGATGGATGGCGGCAGCGAGATTTATACCCAACTCTGTCCGTTCTGGGATGGCGAGGATGGAGCCTTTGATCTTAGTACCATTACTGAGGCGGAACTGCGCCAGTTCCCCAATCTCAGACATATTACCCTTATGTCCTCCAAGCCGGAACAGGTGCTGCCCGTTCTGGAACGGTGCGGTATCAAGGTAGACTTGCTGTGAGGTGAAAGCATGAAAGCGAAACTAAAAGTGATAAAGGACTGGGAGTTCGAGGAATTTGAACTGACGGGAACTTCCTTCAAATACAGCCCGACTGGATGCAAAGGTATGGTGGCCCGCAGCGAGGATGAAATTGTGTTTTGGACCTATCATCTCGCGCAAAAGTGCAGCGGCGTTTTGTGGGTCAAAGGCGAAGTTTCCAGGTGGATTCCCAGCCCAGAGCCGAAAGAGCAGCAAGATGTTTGGGAAGATCCTGTCTTGCTCTCATGCGACAGAGGAATACTGTTGGTTTGCCCGGCCAGTAAATCCCTTTGGTGGATGCCGCAGATGGATGGAGAGTGGATTCCGATCCCCATGGATAACTGGTGTGCCCAGGGTATTCCCAAGCCGGTGGCAGTCACCGGAAGCCAGGGCGTTTTCCCTATTGTGTGCCGAGTGGACAACTCCGCTGATGCGACCAACAGTTTTACCAGCCTGACGGTAGACTTTGAAACCATGACTGCACACTGGGCAGAAAGCGGCTCTTGCGTATACAGCAAAGCAGGAACCCGACAGACCCATTTGGCGGCGGTAGAGCGAGCTGGCGGCAATTTTGCCCAGGCAGACTTTCACTACAACTATCCTATGATTGGCTCCATACTGGAACAGAATGGACAGTTTTATGCCTTTTTGGAAAGCAGCACCATCAATCCGGCAGGTCTTTCTCTCATGGGCTACTATTGGTATCTGGAACTGGAGGAAAACGGACTATTCAAAAAGAAACTGTGGGGCAAAGATAATTTAAGCCGCCTGCCCGGAAAACACGGGATGCGCGGAAAATTCTCCGGTGACAGGACTTGCCTGATCCTGTCTCCCATTTTTAAGAATGATGACTGGAAGGGTAAACAAAAGGTGCTGCGCCTTTCAGATTTGGTGCTGATCGACCTTGCCATGCCCCGTGGATACGCTTCCTTCCATGTGCTGGATGTATGGGGAAACCGGGCATTTCTCAGCGATGAGAAAAACAAGCTGGTTCTTTGTGAAATGACCTTGGAACAGTTATGAGGTAAACCAATGGAATTATTTGCAAAAAGAATGACTTGGGAGCTGGACAATGAGGAAG
>OLGB01005272.1_pt1 | contig 10283 bp, 8 predicted proteins | sample 1605691 | NCBI WGS metagenome assembly OLGB01 (sample SAMEA3888925, study PRJEB22519) | human gut metagenome | biome: human gut; feature: human-associated habitat; material: faeces | place: Denmark | collected 2010
CTACTGAGATGGTTAAGTACTCCAACAACAACATCCTGTCTCAGGCAGGTCAGGCAATGTTGGCTCAGGCTAACCAGTCCAACCAGGGCGTACTGTCTCTGTTACAGTAATCAAATAGTTAGAGCATCTAACATAGCAATAGGAAGAGGGCTCGGCTTTGCAGCCGGGCTCTTTTCTCTATGTAAAATGTAAAGCGGAAAGGATTCCAGACATGAACAAGGAACATATCTTATTATCTATTTCCATGTTGATCTCAGGAAGAGACGAGATGGAGAAAAGCCTGAACTCACTTCTTTATTTCAAAAATGCATTTCCTACGGAAATCATATTAGTAGATACCGGATGCAATGAAAAGCAACGTGCACTGGCAGAACAATATGCGGATAAAATCATTAACTTCACATGGTGTAATGATTTTGGAGCAGCTAGAAATGCCGGATTAAAGAAAGCGCAAGGTGAATGGTTCATGTATCTGGATGATGACGAGTGGTTTGAAAATCCGCAGGAAATTATAAGTTTTTTTACGACAGGAGAATATCGGAAATATAATTCAGCATCTTATATTGTAAGAAACTATATGGATCCGTATGGAAATAATTATGTGGACTCATATCCTTCCAGAATGGTTAAATTGAATTCTACTATTCATTTTGTGGGAAAAATTCACGAATATTTAGATCCTTTTCTTGAACCAAGAAAAGAATTTAATAATTTTGTACATCATTATGGATATGTGTATAAGAATGAACAGGAACGTATAAAGCATGCATGGAGAAATATTCAACCATTATTGGAAATCCGAAAAGAATATCCCGGAGATCCTAGATGGATTATGCAGTTAGATCAAGAATATTTTTGTATCTGTAATTATGAGAATGTGATTGCGGCGAGTATAGAAGGGCTGAAAGAATGGGAAAAATATAGAAAAAAATTAACATATATGCCCATCCATATTGGAGCGATATATGCGTATCTTTTACTGGCATTTGAAGGATTGGGCAGATATCAAGAGGAAGAGGAATGGTTGAAACGAGCTTCTTCAGAACCCTTAAACGAATTAGATACTATGGAGATATGTATTGCTTTTTACAATATGATGGGAGCAAGAGTATATGGGTGCCTCGATAATGATGATTTGTGTATTGAGTACTATAAAAAATATAAGAGTAATTACAATAAATTAAAGAGTGACAGAACTGCAATGGAATCTAAAACGGCAGGAGCAGTTACAGATGTATTCAGTAATATTTATTTTGCAGAAACATTTATGATGTGTTTGCCCGCATTCATGAAACGAAAAGAATGGAAAATAATTCAAGAGAATATTTTAATAGTAGACTGGAAGCAAATAGAAAGCTTTTCGGATGATATAAAAAATAAAAAAGTATTAGAAACAATGTGTACAACGGAATATCATGGATTATACACGGAGTTAGCAGAGAAAATGCTGGGAGACGGCAATTATTTTCATACTCTATATCCTACAATACAAGCGTTGCAGAAAGAGTATGAATTGGAAGGAAAAAAAGACGAAATACATAACTTATGTCACATTGTAGCAACGTTACCAAGTAAGCATTTTTATATTATTACATCGAAAATTTTATGGAAAAATGCTCAAAAAGAAAGTGGAATAGAAGAATGTTATGAGGAATTATTCCTTAAATATGCAGATAACATATTGGAAATAGAGGATAATATCTGGGACATAGCAGAAGAACGAAAAATAGAAATAGAACTGTTTTTTATGCAAATGGATTACCGTACCTGGCGCAGAGCACTGGAGAGTATGGAACATTGGGGATCCAGTGAAGACTGGGATAAATGGAATTCCAGAATCCAGAAATGGAAAAGTACAGAAGACATTCGATATGATCTCTTTGATATAAAGTATATGGGAAGCAATTTGGCAAAGATAACGAAGAAGACAGAAAGTTTGTCAGAGCTTGAGAATCAGCTTTGGCCGTATGCGGATATGGTATATGAATTCTACCAGCCTTATTACAGGGAAGATGTGTTACAAGAGAATTCCATGGGACTTCCGGATGAACTGCAGTTAGCATTGGAATTGAGAAATTTGCGAGGCTATCGCAAATCCGGACAGGAAAGCAAAGAACTGGAAACCATGAAGAAATGTCTGGGAGTTTATCCGAAGCTGGATAAAACTATGCTTGTCTATGCGAAGATGCTTCGGGATGAAATGAAGCGACAGACGACGGAAGCTGCTGAAGCACAAAAGGAATTGCAGCAGATGGTTATATACATGAAAAATCTTGCGGAAACAAGAATAGAGCGTGAGGAACTTGATGCGGCAAGGGCAATATTGAGTCAGATACAGCAGTTTGCACCTGATGATGAGGAAATTAAGAGGTTATTAGATCAAATAAAGCAATAATTCGATGGGAAGGAAACAATGCCTATGGACACAGAATTGGCTTATAGTATTTTGGAAATCATGCAGACTATGGAAGATGCTGCAAAAGAGATGAAATTGAAATACATAGCCGGAGATATACAAGGTTTTAACAGTCTTAGTATGGATTTATGGGATGGAATATCTGCAGTCAGGGATGTGGCGCGGCAGAATGTGCCGAACGGAAGCAGAATCCGTTTAGAGGATGCATGTACCTGTGCATTGGAATCCTTGAAAGATATTAAACTGCTCGTAATTACTAATCCGGAGAAAGTAGAATGGAAACTGGAGTATGAATTGATGCCGCTGATAGAGAGCGGGGCGATGCAGTTTTATTATTGGGCTATTGTGGGCGGACATCCGGAGAAAGAGGAGGAATACCAGGCTTTTTTGAAGAAGACGGATATTTTTGGGCTTCTTCAAATACCGGTAGAACAGCGGAAATATGAGGTAGATCTTGCAATTACAATCATTGCTTATAATCATCTGGATTATACTATGCAGTGTGTGGCAAGTGTTTTGAATAATTTACCGAAAAATATAAAAACAGAAATTATTCTGTTAAATCATGGTTCTCAGGATGGCACAAAAGAATATTTTGAAAAAATGAAAGAAGTGAAAGTGATAAATGTAGCTGTAAATGGTGCAGCACCGTGTGTAAATTTAAAAGCAATGTCACGTGGTAAATACTTCTTGAATATAAGCAATGATATTGTTATAGGTGATAATGCTATATGGAATTTATACCGTTGTGTAAAAGAACATAGCGATTATGGCTACGTTGTGCCGACTACTCCGGCTGTCAGCAATCTTCAGACAATTGAGGCATGTTATAGTACCCCGGATGAATTAAAGGCTTTTACCAAGAAAAATAATATATATGATGAAAGACGCCACGAGCAAAGAGTTAGATTATGCAATCCGTTATGTATTTATCCAACAGATATAATAATACAATTACTTTTTGAAATGTATGAAGATAGATGCTGCGTGAAAAGTGTAATGTCTTTTCCAGATGACAAAAATTCTCTCTGGATGCGGCGAAACGGATATAAATGTATATTAGCGAAGGATGCTTATTGCCATCATTTCGGCTCTGTAACATTAAAGCATGATTTGGGGAAACAGGAAGAACAGCGACGTTTTTATTTGGAAGGACGTATTGATTTCTTGAATAGATATGGAGTGGATCCATGGGGAACCGGCTTTTGCTATGATTATAACTTGTTTCTGAACTGGAATATTCCCGGAATAGATGGGGCAAATATACTTGGAATCAATTGTGGGTTAGGCAGTAACTCTCTGAAAATAAAGGAAGTCATGAGAGAAAAAGGTGCAATTAATGTTACTTTATATAACGGAACCCAGGAGAAAAGATTTTTAGAAGATTTAAAAGGTGTTTCAGACAAGGTGTTTGTTTTTACAAAGCTAACAGAAATCAAAGATAAAACCGGTCGTGATTATTTTGACTATATCATAATAGATGAAACATTAGAGAATATAGAAGCAAAAGATATAGAACAGCAAGTTCGGAAGGCAAAATTGCAATTTAAAGAACTGGCATATCGAATTTCGGATAATGAGTGGACGGTTATAGAATATTAAACAGGAGGAATTATCATGAGCGTATTTATTACAGCCGAGATCGGAATCAATCATAACGGAGATTTACAGCTTGCCAAGAGGCTGATCGATGCAGCGGTGGTTGCAGGATGTGATGCTGTGAAATTTCAGAAGAGAACAGTGAATAAGGTGTATACACAGGAATATCTGGACAGCCCCAGAAAGAGTCCCTGGGGTGAAACCCAGCGTGCCCAGAAGGAAGGGCTGGAATTCGGCAAGGAAGAGTACGATGAGATTGACAGATACTGTAAGGAGAAGGGGATCGTGTGGTATGCCTCTGCATGGGATGTAGATTCCCAGATTTTCCTGAGACAATATGATCTGAAGTACAATAAAGTGGCATCTGCCATGCTGACCAACGATGAGCTATTACAGGAGATTACCTCCGAAGGAAAATATACATTTATTGCAACGGGCATGAGCACGTTGGATGAAATCGATCATGCAGTAGATATCTTTGAACAGGCAGGATGTCCTTATGAATTGATGCATTGTAACAGCACTTATCCAATGCCGATGGAGGACGCAAATCTGAAACTGATCCGTGTACTGGCAGATATTTATAAATGTAAAGTAGGTTACAGCGGACATGAAGCCGGTACTTTGGTCAGCACCTGTGCTGTGGCAGCCGGAGCAACGTCCATAGAGCGTCACATTACGATGGACAAGACAATGTACGGCTCTGACCAGAAGGCGTCTATCGAACCGTATGAGCTGTGCAAACTTGTTAAGGATATCCGTGACACAGAGAAGATCATGGGGACAGGTAAGAAAGTACTCACGCCTGCGGAAGAAGAAGTCAAGAAAAAGCTCAGAGGATAGGATACAACAATCATGATCAGACTGGTAGTATTTGACATTGACGGAGTCATAACGGATGGCACGGTAATCGTCGATGTAAACGGAACAGAACAAAAAAAGATTAACCTGAAGGATGTGGATGCCATCTTTGAACTTCATAGGGAAGGATTCAGATTGGCCGCTATCACCGGAGAAAAGACAGAGATTGTTCGGTATTTCGAAAACAGATTTCCATGGGATTACTTTTACTGTGGAGCAAAGAAAAAGACGGAAATCCTGCAAGAGATAGAACAGAAAGAACAGATACTGCCGGAAGAAATCTGTTATGTCGGAGATGGCAAGTACGATGTAGAGCCGTTGGAGCATGCGGGTTTGGGAATATGCCCGGCAGATGCGATAGATCGTGCAAAACAGGCAGCAAATATGATCCTGCAAAAGGATGGAGGTCAGGGCTGCCTCTGGGAACTGGTTCATATTTTGCAAAATTATAATTCTGAAGAACGCCCGGTGAACTATTTTTATCAAAGACTGGAAGAACATGAGGACATCTTTAAGAAGATGGCAACAAACGAGCAATTGACAGATACTGTGATGAATGTGGCAGAAGAGATCTGTACCATGTTCGGACGGGAAGGTCAGTTATTCCTGTGTGGAAACGGTGGCAGTGCAGCAGATGCACAGCACATTGCCACGGAGTTTGTCAGCCGTTTCTATAAGGAGCGTCCGGCTATGAATGCTGAGGCATTGACTGTCAATACTTCTACCCTGACTGCTATCGGGAATGACTATAGCTATGAACGTGTATTTGCCAGACAATTAGAGGCGAAAGCAAAACAGGGCGATATGCTGATTGCTATCTCTACCAGCGGAACATCGAAGAATGTGTTAGAAGCACTGCGCTATGCGAAAAAGCAGGGGATCAAAACAGTTCTTTTGATGGGAGATCATGAAGTACCGGAACTTAAGGATATCTGTGACTATGTGGTAAAGGTTCCGTCCAAGATCACACCGCGTATCCAGGAAGCACATATCTTTATAGGACATACCATTGCGGAATATGTAGAACATAAATTATTTGGAGAACAAAAGTTATGATGAAATTATCGGATTATGTATTTCAGTTTTTACAGGAGAAAGGTGTACAGCATGCGTTTATGCTTCCCGGCGGAGGCGCGATGCACCTGGATGATTCGATTGGAAGATCGGGAATACAATATATCTGCACCTTACATGAACAGGCAGCGGCAGTAGCGGCAGAAGCATATGCACAGCATACGAATCGAATCGGAGTCTGCCTGACGACCTCCGGACCGGGAGCTACGAATGCAATCACCGGTGTGACTGCAGGATGGATTGATTCTACACCGATGTTCATCATATCCGGACAGGCAAAGCGTTCTGACCTTATAGGAGAGACCGGAGTCAGACAGATCGGTTCCCAGGAAGTACAGATCATAGATATGGTCAGACCTATTACGAAATACGCAGTCCAGATCATGGATCCTTCTGAAATCCGGTATCATATGGAAAGAGCCTATTATGAAGCTACGAATGGCAGACCGGGCCCCGTATGGTTGTCCATTCCACTGGATGTGCAGGCGACCATGGTAGAACCGGAAAAGTTGGAAGGTTATGTTCCGGAGATGGTGGCAAAGCCGGATCTCGCTGAAACGGTAGCAAAGACGGTCAGTCTTCTGCAACAGGCGAAGAAACCGGTGATTCTGGCAGGAAACGGTATCAAACTGGCAGGAGCAACCGAAGATTTCTATAAATTATTGGAAGTACTTCCGATTCCGGTACTTACAACATGGAAAACCATAGATATGATGGGAGAGGAAGATGAACTTTATGTAGGACATCCCGGAGGTATGGGAGACCGTGGTGCGAATCTGATCTTACAGTCTGCGGATGCACTTTTGTCTATCGGAAGTCGGTTGGACACCAGTTTAACAGCTTTCAATGAGCCTCATTTTGGAATGTCGGCAAAAAAGATCATCATTGATATTGATCAGCATGAACTCGACAGAATGAAGCTGGAACAGGTGGAGGCAATGCAGGCTTGTGATGCGGGAGACTATATACGCAGTCTGTACCATACAGTAGCGACAGACGAGAAGATCAAAGAGCAAAGTGCGGAATGGAAGAAGTGGAATGCCTATGGTCATGAGTTGAGGGCGAAATATCCGTCTGTTACAGCAGAATACAGAAACAGACAGGGAGTAGTCAGTGCTTACTATTTCACAGAACTGATCTGTAGGCATACCACCACAGAAGATGTAATCGTACCGGAGAGCTCCGGAGCGGCAGGAGAGATTACTTATCAGGCTTTTTCTCCCAAACGCGGACAGAAGATGAAGAATGCAGCGGGTCTGGGATCCATGGGATTTGGACTGCCTTATGCTATCGGAGCCTGTCTGGCCAATCAAGGACGCAGAACCATTCTAATCAATGGAGATGGTGCATTCCAGATGAACATTCAGGAACTGGAGACTCTGGTGCGCTTACAGCTCCCGGTGAAAATCTTTATCTGGAATAATCAGGGATATGCAAGTATCCGTTCTATGCAGAACAATAATTTCGGAGGATTCCAGGTGGCAAGCGGAGAGTCCAGCGGCTTAAGCATGCCGGACACGGTAAAGGTAGCCGAAGCCTATGGGCTGAAGACCTTCCGAATCGCAGACAACCGGCAACTGGAACAGCAGATAGAGAACGTACTGAATGAGGAAGGACCGGTGCTGTGTGAACTGATGATCTCACCGGATGAAGCTGTGTCGCCCAGGACCAAGACCATCATACATGAGGATGGAACCATGGAGTCGTATCCTTTGGAGAAGATGTGGCCTTGTGTAGAATAAATTAAATAAGGTAAAAAATATGAAGAAATTGATTAGAAGATGTCCTATTTGTAATAATGAATATGGAGAAGTATATAAAACAATTAAAATGAAACTTCCCCAAGATGTAAGATTACCAGATGAATATGATGTTGTGACGTGTGAAAAATGTGGTTTTGCTTACGCAGATGTGGATGCTACTCAAGATACATATAATACATATTATTCGTGTAATAATATGTATAGTGCAGATGCAAAATTAAAAGAAAAAATAGTGGATACTATAGCGGACGAAAGAGAAGTTTTTTTTGAAAAGAATATTAGTAAAAAAGCTAAAATATTAGATATGGGATGTGGCTCAGGAGCTTTACTGGTTAAATTAAAGAAAAAAGGATTCTATAATTTGTTTGGGATGGATCCATCGCAAGAGTCAATAGATATTATACAGAAGTATGGAATTAGTGCGCAAAGAGGAAATGTATTTGGTGATATTCCGCAAGAATTATTACATAAATTTGATATTGTATGCTTTACAGCGGTTTTAGAACATATATATATGAACTCAATAGATGCATAGAGCAATTGAAAGGGTATTTAACGAAGGGAGGAATGATATACTTAAGTGTTCCTTCTGTTGAAGAGTTTGGGAAAAAATATAGACCATTAGCGCATTATTTTAATCATGAACATATTAACTATTTTAGCTCAATTTCTTTGGATAATTTAATGCGACAACATGGATTTACGGTGTATATACAACAACCAAAGGAATATTTTGCTCAAAGACAAAGGCAGGAGCAAGAAATGGATATTTCATCTTTATATCAATATGTTGGGGAGGGAATAAAAGATGAAATAAACAAGGACTATATAGCGAGAAATTCTATTGTAAGTTATTTAGAGCTGGAAAAAGAAAATGAAACGAAAATTTATAATAGGGTTTTGGATTTTATAATGTCTAGTAAACAGAAAATAATCATATGGGGAACGGGTTCATATACTTTGCAGATGATTGCCAATTTTCCCCAATTGAGTGATAAAATATTATTTTTTGTTGATAACAATCCTTTAAAAATTGGAAAAGAAATTGTAGGGAAAAAGGTTGTTACACCTTCTCAAATTGTACAAGTTGGGCAAGATTATCCCATAATGATATGTGCTATCCGGGGGGCAAAAGATATAGAAAAGATGTTACTTGAAATGAATATAGAAAATGAATATATTGTTTTATAAAACGAGGTTTATCGAAATGAAGTATGCAAATATTCGTAGGCTAGGTTATAAAGATGGAATAAATAGAATTGGAATTGGGGATTATATTCAGTTATTGGCTATTGATAATATATATAATGAAATGAACATTCTATCAAAGATAACATATTTGGATTTATGGGATATTAGAAATTACTGTGGAGAAAAAGTGGTTTTGCCGGTGAATCAATTGCTTGGTGGAGAACCATGGTTTGACGAAAAAGGAAATTTTTGTATTTCAGAAAACATTATTCCCATTTTTATAGGGGTTAGCTTGCGAAAGGGATTCTTTAGTTACTCTGAACAAAATATGGAATATTTAAAGAGAAATGAACCCATAGGGTGTCGGGACTATTATACTTTTCAGCAATTAAGAGAACATCATATTAAGGCATATATGGCTGGATGTATTACAATGACGTTGCCTAAGCGTAAATGTGGTGAGTCAAAAGAGCAGAAAGTTTTCTTGGTAGATGCTCCTAAAGGGATGAAAAAGCATATTTTTTCTCAAATTAATTTCGAGTCAGAAATAGTACATCATACATTTGAGGTGGAAAAAAAATATTTTGAAGATGCTGATTATGCCAGGAACATGACAATTGAGATATTCAAAAGATATTGGAAAGAATCATCACTGATTGTCACATCAAGGTTACACTGTGCGGCACCGTGTATTGCTATGGGAATCCCCGTTATTATTGCAAAACAATATTGCGGATATACGTTCGACTGGATACAAAATTTTGTTCCTGTATATACAGAAGTAGATTATTCGCATATCAATTGGGACATACATAGTATAGAAGTAGAAAGTTATAAAGAACTGGCAAAGAATGTTGTAAAAAAAAGAATTAAAGGCGAGAATGCAACAGAAGCAATAGAAAAACTGAATGATTTTTATATGAAAAAGTACGATGAAAATTATAAGCCTGGAGAAATGACAATTGATCATTTTGTAAATGAAATAAATAATAGATACACAGGAAAAGATAAATTTGATTATGCTATCTGGGGGGTATCGGATGTGGCAGAAGAAATATACAAGTACTTGTTGCGCAATTTTCCAAATGCAAGATTGGTAAAAGTGATAGATTCCTTCTCTACTAAGTGCTTTCATAATGTGACATCTGAAAAACCTGATGTGTTGCAGAAAGAAGATTCGTTTGTCACAATTGTGGCAACGATTAATTGCATGGATAGTGGAGCCAAACCATTGTTTAAAAAATTAGGAAAATCAGAACATCAGTACATATATGCGGCAGATTCTTTTATATAGAAGCTTGTATGATTAATAATTATATAATAAGACAGGTAGTAAAAATGATAAAGAAAAATAAGGAAAATCGTGCTATTGTATTATA
>OLGB01005276.1_pt1 | contig 10278 bp, 7 predicted proteins | sample 1605691 | NCBI WGS metagenome assembly OLGB01 (sample SAMEA3888925, study PRJEB22519) | human gut metagenome | biome: human gut; feature: human-associated habitat; material: faeces | place: Denmark | collected 2010
TTTATGGCAGATAGAGAAAATAAAGGTATCATTTCCTTCTTCACTCGAAGAACAACAAGCCATTGGTTCCTATTTCTCAAGCCTTGACCAGCTTATCACTTCTTACCAAGAGAAAATAACTCAGCTTGAGACTCTGAAAAAGAAACTCTTGCAAGATATGTTCATCTAAAAAGTAGAATAAATGACATTTATTTACTCGACTGATTAGTAACGAAGTTTTTAGTTTTACAGTGATAGTAGACGAAAGCGACAGAATTTAAGCAATAGTAGGAGACCAACATGGTATCAGTAACACAACGTATCAAACAGATTAAACAGCCTCGTGGTGGTTATCTTCCGGTCAAGACTTTTACTGTGACGACGCTTGATGATGGTCAGGGTCTTAATCCTGAGGAGTCTATTGTGGCTAGTTTGGTTGGGACTGCTGTGGACTATCTTAGTCGTTTCATGGATGGGACAGCTGTTGAGGAGGCCTTTGAGATTTCCTTGCTTGGTGCTCGTGCCATGAGGCTGGAGGCTAAGGCTTTTGGTCTTCTGGATGATGTTAAGAGGCTAGACGATTTGTCGATTACTAAGGCTTGTCAGTTGGCAGGTTTTGATAGTGCCTTTCGTGCTGGTCCTCTGGCTTATCGTCCAGTGGAGGGGATTGTGCCAAATCAGGCTACTATTGCTAATATTCGTATCATGGTTGAGCGTAGTTTGAGCTTTTTCAAGGCCTTTGGTCCTGTGACTGCGGATGGTTTTACCATGGAGGGGTCTTATACGGCTACCATTACGACTGGTGATGGGGATTTCCTGACCAAAGATACCCTTTGGGACTTTAAAGTCACCACCAGCAAGCCTAATAAGGATCATACCTTGCAGCTATTGATTTACTATCTCATGGGTAGGCGTTCGATTCATCCAGAGTTTCAAACTATTGAAAATCTAGGCATTTTCAACCCACGTCAAAACACCATTTACCAACTTCCTATTTCTAAGATTTCTGATGAGGTCATCAAGGAAGTGGAAACAAGCGTGATTGGCTATTAGAACTAATAGGATAACATTCAAAAAAACATAGAAAGAAACATTATGTCAGGAACAACACAAACCTCTCAGTCGCTTTATCAAGCCCTGTGGAACTCAGCGGATGTGCTCCGCTCTAAGATGGATGCTAACGACTACAAGTCTTATCTCTTGGGTATGGTCTTTTACAAGTATTTGTCGGACAAGATGCTCTTTTTCGTGGCAGAGACCATGGTGGAGGAGACAGAAAGCTTGGAAGAGGCACTGGCAGTCTATCGTAAATACTACGAGGACGAGGAAACTCACGAGGACCTTTTGGCGGTCATCACTGATGAGATGAGCTATGCCATTCATCCTGACTTGACCTTTACGGCCTTGGTTGAGCGAGTGAATGATGGAAGCTTCCAGCTAGAGGACTTGGCTCAGGGCTTCCGTGATATTGAGCAGAGTGACGAGCTTTATGAAAATCTTTTTGAAGATATCGACCTCTACTCTAAGAAACTTGGGGCGACTCCTCAAAAGCAAAATCAGACGGTTGCGGCTGTGATGAAAGAGTTGGCTGTCCTAGATGTGGCAGGTCATGCTGGTGATATGCTTGGTGATGCTTACGAGTACTTGATTGGTCAGTTTGCGACGGATTCAGGTAAAAAAGCTGGTGAGTTCTATACACCGCAACCTGTTGCCAAGCTCATGACTCAGATTGCCTTTTTAGGACGTGAGGATAAGCAAGGCTTTACCCTTTATGATGCCACTATGGGGTCAGGCTCGCTCTTGCTTAATGCCAAACGTTATTCACGTCAGCCACAGACGGTGGTTTACTTTGGTCAAGAGTTGAATACCTCAACTTATAACCTGGCACGTATGAACATGATTCTGCATGGTGTGCCGATTGAAAATCAGTTTTTGCACAACGCTGATACCTTGGATGAGGATTGGCCAACTCAAGAGCCAACTAACTTTGACGGTGTTCTCATGAACCCACCTTATTCAGCTAAGTGGTCTGCCAGCTCAGGTTTCTTGGATGACCCCCGATTCTCACCATTTGGGAAACTAGCACCTAAGTCTAAGGCTGATTTTGCCTTCCTCTTGCATGGTTACTATCACTTGAAACAAGACAATGGTGTTATGGCTATCGTCCTACCTCATGGGGTGCTCTTCCGTGGTAATGCTGAAGGGACTATTCGTAAGGCTTTGTTAGAAGAAGGTGCTATTGATACGGTTATTGGTCTGCCTGCTAATATCTTCTTTAACACAAGTATTCCGACGACGGTTATCGTTCTGAAAAAGAACCGCACCAATCGTGATGTTTACTTTATCGATGCCTCTAAGGAGTTTGATAAGGGGAAGAACCAGAATATCATGACAGATGCCCATATTGAGAAGATTCTCAATGCCTATAAGAGCCGTGAGGATATGGACAAGTTCGCTCATCTGGCTAGCTTTGAAGAGATTGTGGAAAATGACTACAACCTTAATATTCCTCGTTATGTGGATACCTTTGAGGAAGAGGAAGTGGAGCCACTGACAGAGATCGTGGCTAAGATTAATCAGACTAATGCGACGATTGAAAGTCAGACAGCCTCCCTTCTCGACATGCTTGGCCAGCTTCATGGAACGACACCAGAAGCAGACGAAGAACTCAAGGCTTTTGTGGAAGCATTTAAGGGGTAGTTGCAAGCTTTCATTTACTTTTTCCGAATAATAGAAGTAGAGGTACCAACCCCCTATTTTTTCTTAAGGAGAAGTAGATGGAAAAAAGACATAAGCATGTCTCACCGACCTTGGATATTATGGCTAAGAAGATTTTCAGCCTGCCTGAAGTGACGGTGGCATTTATTCGAGATATTTTGGATTTGGATGTTGTGGATGCTCAGATTTTGGAGGGGACACAGCTTCATAAAAAAGACTTTGATGAGGATGAGCTCTTTTCAACCTCGGTGGATGTTCGAGCCAAGTTGAATGATGGAACCGAGGTTATCATTGAGATTCAGGTACGTAAGCAGCATTATTTTCTCAATCGTTTTCATTATTATTTGGCTAACCAGCTGGTAGAAAATGTGCAACAATTACGCCAACAAGGGCAGACGCATAAGATGTATGAGCAGATGGAGCCGGTCTATGGTATTGCTATCTTGGAGAAGACCTTGTTGCCAGATGAGGAGTCCCCGATTAATACTTATTGGATGGCCAATAGTCGGACGGGCAAGCCTCTGCATTCTTTCTATAAGGATGGGAAACAGCAGAACCTTCTTCAGATTGCCTTTTTAGAGTTGGATAAGTATAATAAAGATAAGCATATCAGGGATGAAGGGCGGCAGTGGCTAGAGTTCTTTGGAAATCTCCCATTTTCTAAGGCACCTAGCCGAGCGGTCACGCATGCCGATTCATTACTGGATTCATCCAGCTGGACACAGGAGGAAAAGGCGATGATTGATGAACGCATACGTATTCAAGAAAATTATGACATGACCATGGAAACAGCAATTGATGAAGCGCGTGAAGAAGGCATAGAGAAAGGGTTAGAGCAGGGACTAGAGCGTGGACTTAAACAAGGGTTGGAACGAGGTCGTCATGAGGAGCGTTTAGAGTTGATTCATAAGATGCTCTCAAAAGGCTTATCTCTAGAAGTGGTATCAGATGTGACTGGTCTGTCGCTTGAAGAATTAGAGGGATTGTTATCGTAAAATCTAGTTAGGTTAGTTATTTTTTTGAAAAATCAGAGACAGATTATTGTCTCTTTTTTTATTTTTGGGTGTTTAACATTTGTAATACTAAAACATTCGGAAAATAATACTTTGAAGCGTAAAATTAAAAAAGACTGTCAAACGTTTGACAGAAATCTGAGAAAACAGATTTAAAACATTTTGATTGTTTTGGCTGATAACTCTTGCTAAATAAGCCTTTATGGAAATTCATAGTTTTTTCTTTCTTACACGTGAAAGAAATCACCTTTTTGTGCGACATTTTTAGACTATAATTTAGAGATGAATGACTGAACTTTCTAATATGACAATTTTGTTAAGGCCTTGTTAAAATGGATAGCCTAGCCTTTTTTTTTACTTTTTCATCCCTTATAATTTACTTTGGTTTGTTTTTAATAAGAAAAACAACAGCATTATTAACAATCTTTAATATGAGGGAAACTTTATTTTCTTTCAAAGGACGGCTTGGTCCTAAAATAGAGAGATTGTGAAAAAAGTATCAGGAGAATAGACTTGTTTAAAGAAAGAAAAACGAAACCAAAGTACAGCATCCGTAAATATTCTATTGGGGCAGCGTCAGCCTTGATTGGCTTTATGGCTCTTGCCAATGGGCAAGCAGCTCAGGCTGATGAGGCACAATCGATTAGTGATTTGACTGATGCCTCAAATCAGGCACAGACACCTCAAACAGCCTCAACGGCACAATTGGCGACTTCCGAACCAGCATCAGTTGAGCCAGTACAAGCGTCACAGCCTGCCAATATTATGCCAGCTCAGCCACAGGTTACCACTGTTCAAGCAGCTGAACAGACTCCGACCATTGATCGATTGGTTGAGACAAGCAACCCTCAAACTCAAGAAATTTCAGCAAATGTCTTAACCAATGCGACTGAGGACCAAGGTCAAGTCAAGGAGTACAGCACAGATGGTTACGGTGCAAAAATGCCTTATACGACTCATGAGGCAGAAAATGCAAGTGTTGAAAATGGTGCTACAATCCAGCAGTCAACGGACATGGAATCTACGGCTGTGGAAGCGACTAACCAAACTTATGTTGAACTTCCTAAAAAGGATGCGGCAGTTACTTTCAATGTCACTGAGCCAGCCAATGCTTTGAATGTGCGTTATACAATACCTGATGGTGCATCAGGTCAGTTGGATGTGCAGGTCAATGGTTCAAGCGTTGGTAATCTTGATTTGTCATCTCACTCAGCATGGCAGTACCTTAAAGGGGACCATGAGTATGATCAAGCCATTGATGGTTCAAGTGCACGTTTTCGTTTTGATGAGACACGTCTTCTCCTCAAGGATATCCAATTGAAATCTGGAGATAGGATTTCTCTAGTTAAGAAGAAAGATGACAATGTCCCTTACGGTATTGACTTTATTGAGCTTGAACAGGCTCCAGCGCCTGTTGCCCAAGGTGAAAATAGTATCAGTATCGTGGATAAGGGTGCATCTGCCAATGATGATAGTGATGACACTGCTGCCCTACTTGCGGCTGTGGAAGAAGCTAAAGCCAGCGGAAAATCTGTCTATATTCCAGAAGGACGTTTCAATTTTGATAAACAAGTTAATATCGAAGCTGATAATCTAAAAATCTCAGGTGCCGGTGTTTGGCATACGCAACTACACTTTACAAGTGACAAACGCTATGGTGGTGGTATTGTCTTCGGTCATAATAGTAATGGCATTGAGTTGAGCAATCTTTACATGGATTCCAACTTAACGTCTCGTTATAACGAGGATGCACAGTACAAGGCTATTTCGGGAACACTTGGTAAGGATTCGAAAATTCACGACATCTGGGTTCAGCATTTTGAAGTCGGTATGTGGATTGGAGACTACGACCAGACGGGTAATATGAAGTATACGGATGGTCTTGTCGTTGAAAATGCTCGTATCCGTAATAACTTGGCTGATGGTATTAACTTTGCTCAAGGGACCAAGAATTCGACAGTTAAAAATTCTAATATCCGTGGGAATGGTGATGATGGTTTAGCTATCTGGTCAAGTATTTCAGATGGGACAAATGCCGCGGCTGAGGAAAATAATAAATTCCTCAACAACACCATTGAATCAGGTTGGCGTGCGGCTGGTATCGGTATTTTTGGTGGTAAGGGGCATGAAATTTCAGGAAACCTTATCAAGGACGTCTTTGCTGGAGCAGGTATCCGTGTAAACACTGTCTTTGCAGGTCACAATTTTGACCTCAATGATTCTGGAATTAAGATTCATGACAATACCATTCTACGTTCAGGGACAACTAATGACCTCTATAAGCTCCATCGTGGTGCCATTGATTTCCAACAAGTTCGTGGAACAATCAAGAATGTCGATGTCTACGATAATAAACTATTGAATACCTTGGCTGATCCAGTGATTACCAAAAACTTTGAGATGGGTGACAATGGTAATGGCGAAATCCGTTTATCCAATAATACGATTGACAATAAGGCGACGATTGTTGGAGCTGTCTCAACGGTTTCTCCAACAAAACCTGAACCAAAACCTGTCAATAATCCAGTCTCAGAGACTTCAGTTTCCGAGTCACCAAAGAGTGAGGCAGGTTCAAGCACTCCAGTTTCTGAGACATCAACTAGTGAAGTAGTTTCTGAAACTTCAGCATCAGAAACACCAAAGAGTGAAGCAAGCTCAACCGCTCCAGCCTCTGAGTCACCAAAGAATGAGGAAACTTCAGTAGCTTCATCTACTAGTCAGGTTGACGTAGCAATTACTTCTGACAGCCCAGAGAAATCTCCAACTTCAGAAAGTACACAAAAGGATCCGATTAAAGAGGTTTCTTCAGAAGTTATTGAAAAGGGTTCAACAAGTCAGGTCGATGTCAAAGTTTCTGAATCTCCAACAATAGCACGTACATCTGAAGTTGTCAGCATCTCGCCAAATAGTCAGGTCGCTTATAACAATGACCTAAAAACCCCTGTAACAAGCAGTCAGCTCGCCTCAGAAGCTATTCGCTTTAATTCTCTTTTGAATGAGAAGTCTGTGGATGTGATTGCAAGTAAAGTTATGGCGGTTATGGCCTCTGAAACATTAGCTTCAGAAGCGGCATCACTTACAAGCTCTGAAGGTGTTGCCAAAGAGATTAGCAGTGATTTGTCAGAATTGGCGGAAAGCAAGAAGGATGACACACCTAAGAATGTCGCCCGAATTGATAAAGCAACTGAAGCAAAACAGGTGGCCAAGAGTTCAGAAAGCCAAGCTAGCACTTCGAAAGAAAAAGGAAAATCTCAGACCTCTACGGTTCTCTTTCTTGTCGGAGTTGCTGCTGCACTAAGTATTTCTACAATTTATCTTACTAAACAAGGTAAGAAAGCAGGTAAATAAAAGATAAGAAACATCCAGTCAAATGGGTGTTTTTTTGTTTTAAGAAAGCTCTAAGATACCTAATATCATTATTCTTTATTTTTATTCATCTACTTTGATTTGATCCTGTATAATTAAAGTGATAAGAAAAATTAAGGAGTTAAGATGATGAAAGAAAAAAGAAATAGTAGGATTTGTTTATTTGCTCTTCTTATTTCAGTATTTACTTTAGGATTTGGATTTTCAGTTGATACTAGCAAACAATCTTTGGCTGTGAGTTCTCAAGTGGTTCAAGCGGATGAGAACAATGGTATCTTGGCTTTTAATGGTCAAAAGCAGTTTGTCATGGAGGAGAAGGACCAGCTAGGACGTGCCCACAGTGCTCATATACAGTTACAAGATAAGGACGAGCCGAAGAATAAGCGTCCCGGTAAAATAAAATATGATCCTGTAGGATGGCATAACTATAAGTTTTATTATGGTGATGGTAAATCAAAATCTTGGCTAATGAATCGAGGGCATTTGATTGGTTATCAGTTTTCTGGTGTCAATGACGAGGGCAAGAATTTAGTACCTATGACTGCCTGGTTGAATTCTGGAAATTATAAAGGAACCGACGAAGGAAATCAGTCAGGGATGCTTTATTATGAGAATCGCTTGGATAACTGGCTAGCACTCCATCCTAACTATTGGTTAGACTATAAGGTAACAGCTATCTACAGTGGAGATGAGTTGTTGCCTCGTCAAGTAGAACTTCAGTATGTCGGTATTGATAGTTCTGGAAGTCTCTTAGAAATTAAACTTGGTGGAGATAAGGAGACTCTTGACAGTCAGGGAGTTACGCATGTTATCTTGGATAACCAATCACCAAATGCAGAAATCAATTATGCAGATGGGACAGCGACAAATACGGTTACTGAATTTACTGAAGCACCATCTGAGCCTAGTTCTGAGAGTTCACAGGTGACTGAACAACCAAGTTCTGAGCTAGAGCCTGTGCAACCTGCACAAGAAGAAAGTCGAACAGTTTATGTGGCGCGTCATGGAACAGCAGATGTTTATTGGTATGACATCAATAGTATGCCTAGCAATACCAATAAGGCTAATGTCGTCACTATGACAGAAGCAGATGCCATAGCCCAAGGTAAACGACATACGACTAAAGAGTAATAAAAAAAGCTGGACATCTTGTCCAGTTTTTTGCAAAATGACTTACATTCTACCACTTTTATCTGAAAATTTGATATACTGAGACTATCAAAGATACTTGAAAGGGAAGTCGTAATGACTCTTTTTAGGTATAAGAAAGGATTAAAATATGATTTGGATTATTATTGCCATTATTGTTGTTCTTGTGATTTTTGTTATTGCAAGTTATAACGGCTTGGTTAAAAGCCGTATGCAAACTAAGGAGGCATGGAGTCAAATTGATGTTCAATTGAAACGTCGTAATGATCTCCTTCCTAACTTGATTGAAACGGTTAAAGGTTACGCTAAATATGAAGGTTCAACGCTTGAAAAAGTAGCAGAACTTCGTAATCAAGTAGCAGCTGCGACTTCTCCTGCAGCAGCTATGCGTGCCAGTGATGAATTGACTCGTCAGGTTTCTGGCATCTTTGCGGTAGCTGAAAGTTACCCTGATCTTAAGGCTAGTGCCAACTTTAGCCAGCTTCAAGAAGAGTTGACGAACACTGAAAATAAAATTGCCTATTCACGTCAACTTTATAACAGTGTGACAAGTAACTACAATGTGAAATTGGAAACATTCCCAAGCAATGTTATTGCTAAGATGTTTGGCTTTAAGGCTGCTGAATTCCTTGAAACACCAGAAGAAGAAAAAGCTGTTCCTAAGGTTGATTTCAGTGGACTAGGTAACTAATATGTTATTTGATCAGATTGCTCGAAATAAGAGAAAGACTTGGCTTTTGCTCCTGGTCTTTTTCCTCTTGTTGGGCCTTGTTGGTTATGGTGTCGGCTATCTTTGGTTAGGTTCAGGCTTCGGTGGTTTGATTCTTGCTCTAGTTATCGGTTTTATCTATGCCGTTACCATGATTTTCCAATCAACCAATGTCGTTATGGCTATGAATGGTGCACGAGAGGTTGATGAACAAACCGCTCCAAACCTTTATCATGTGGTTGAGGATATGGCTATGGTAGCACAAATCCCAATGCCACGTGTCTTTATTGTCAATGATCCTTCTATGAATGCTTTTGCGACTGGATCAAGCCCTAAGAATGCTGCAGTAGCTGCTACAACCGGTCTTCTTGCAGTTATGAATCGTGAGGAGCTTGAAGGGGTTATCGGACATGAAGTGAGTCATATTCGTAACTATGACATCCGTATTTCGACCATTGCAGTTGCCTTGGCATCTGCAATCACCATGCTAGCTGTTATGGCCCGCAATATGATGTTCTGGGGTGGAGGCCGTCGTAGAAATGATGATGACCGTAATGGAAGTAGCGGTTTGGAAATTATTCTTCTCATTATTTCTTTGATTGCCATTATCCTGGCGCCTTTGGCGGCTACCTTGGTTCAGTTGGCTATTTCACGCCAACGTGAATTTCTAGCTGATGCTTCTAGCGTCGAATTGACACGTAACCCACAAGGTATGATTAATGCTCTGCTCAAACTTGATAATAGTGCGCCAATGCAACATCACGTGGATGATGCTAGTGCAGCCCTCTATATCAATGATCCTAAAAAGGAATCTGGTTTGCAGAAGCTCTTTTATACTCATCCACCAATTTCAGAACGGGTGGAACGCTTGAAACAAATGTAAAAAAAAGTGAGACTGATGACACATCTAAGTGTGTTCATCAGCCTCGCTTTTTTAGTTTGATTCAATATAAAGATTGCTAGCAATAGCTTCTGGTATTTGGACGTCCTTTCCATCAATATGTAGTCGGTAGAGTTGTGTGAAAGGGTCAAAGCCTTCCAAGGTAAAAGGTGTTCCAATTTTAAGACCGACAGTCTCCAAATAATGGAGTAGATCATGTTGATCTTGAACTCGACGAAGGACATAATTTCCAGGAGCAAGACCTTGTGTAAAAGTCTGGTTATAAAATTCTTCTATGAGTTGACCTGATTTGGGAATTTGCCCGCCGTGTGGACAGGTTTGAGGATAGTTGAGTAGGCGGTCAAGAGCATCGATGAAGTGATCAGAGACAGTATGCTCTAAGATTTCAGCCTCTTGATGAATTTGATCGCAAGAATATTGCAAGTGGTCCACCAAAAAGACTT
>OLGB01005284.1_pt1 | contig 10269 bp, 8 predicted proteins | sample 1605691 | NCBI WGS metagenome assembly OLGB01 (sample SAMEA3888925, study PRJEB22519) | human gut metagenome | biome: human gut; feature: human-associated habitat; material: faeces | place: Denmark | collected 2010
TGGGGCGTTGCCCCAAACCCCACAAGGGACGCTGTCCCTTGACCCTGCAAGGGGGGAATCCCCCCCTTGACCCCTTTTCGCGATTGAGTTGGTCGCTTTTTCCTGCTTCTTCCGCGTGTTTATCCTCTTTTTTTTGACCTTATTTCTTCTTCATTAAGTATTCCCTCTTGAAATACCCATCCAGATTCCCATATTCACTCACTGTAATCTGCCCGATATGCATCCGTCGCATAATCGCCCGCAAAATGCAGATTCCATGCACCACAATATCCGCGCGGTTCGGCTGCAATCCCGGCAGCTGCTTGCGCTGCTCCAGCGTCATATCCGCCAGCTGCCGCTCAAAGCGCGCCACATCCGCCTCCGTCAGCACCGTGCCGTGCATGTAGGTTCTATCCGTCCAGTAAATGCCCTTCACCATCGCGGCGAGCGTCGTGAACGTGCCGCCCGTGCCGCGCCAGCTGCCCGGCATCGACAGCACAGGGTAATCCAGCAGCTTGTCTGTCAGAATGTCGGCGGCAATCTGCTCCACCGCGTCCAAATCGCCGTGGTCGCGAATCGGAATCCGCTGGAACAATCGCACCGCCCCCATTTGGCAGGAGAAGGAGCAGCGGATGTTCATCCCCTGCCCGATGATGATTTCGGTTGATCCGCCGCCGATGTCAATGACGCCGGAATCGCCGCCGTCCGTCGCGCCGAAGAAGGACAGCGCGGCCTCCTCATCGCCGGAGCAGATTTCGAGCGTCAAGCCGGTTTCGGCTTTGAGCAGCGCCGCGAAATCCGCGTTGTTGGCGGCGTCGCGCGTGGCGCTGGTGGCAAAGAGATGCACTTTTTCCGCGCCTTGACTGCGGGCGGAATCCGCCATGCGTTTGACCGCCGCGCAGGAGGACGCCATTGCCTCCCGCGACAAGTTGCCTGCTTCGTCAAGCCCGGCGAACAGGCGCGTGCCGGCGCGGTCGCGGCTGATGCGGCGGATCTCCCCGTCGGCTGCTTCCGCCACAAGCATCCTCACCGAATTGGAGCCGATCCCGATGACTGCTGCCCTCATGGTTCACCTCTCCTGTCTTTCTGGTTTACAATATGTGTAACGAAAAAGGGACTTGCAGACGCAAAGTCCCCCTTTAATCCCGAAATTCATCCAGCAGCGCATTCCATTCCGCCTCGGTGTAGCCTCGCAGCACATCCATGCTGGCAAAGTGGAAGTGGATTTCGCCGTCGCGGACATAGCCGAACTCGTTGCGCGCGGTTTCCTCAATGTACGCATCCGTCGCAACATACGTCAGTTCTTCGCGCAAGTCCCGATTTTTCTGATCCAGCGCCGCATACTGCTGCTGCAGCTGCTCATTGCGCGTCGAGAGCGCGTCAAGCCGCTGCCGCGACTGCGCCATCACGACATAGAAGATGATGCCCAACACCACCAGCAGGATGACAACCGCCTTCCAACGCACCAGCCTGCGCCCCAACGCCCTCACTCCTTTTCTCCAGAATCGGAAGTGTTCTTTTCCTTATCTATTCGCTATGATTTTGCATATTCCTGCCTGACGGAAAACTTTTTTTCAGCCGTTTTCCAATCCAGCGGAAGATGCGCCGGATGCCCGTTTCCCACAGCACTGCGCCGAGCAGCAGCCCCAGCAGCGCGTACAGCCGCAGCCCTTCCCCGCTGTGGATGAGGACGAGGAGCGCCGCCAGCGTGAGCATCAGTGCGCAGAGCACATCCGCCGCGTCGGACAGGCCGTGCCGATGCCGCCACACGCCGCCGAGGGTCAGCGCCAAGGCGAACGCCGCGCCGAGCAGCACCATCCGTAGGAACGTTTCCGCCTGTCCCTGCTGCGCGAACAACACCTCCAGCGTCATCCGATGGCACGGCGGAGGAAGCCGCCCTTGCGCCGCGCGCGCCCCTGTTCATACTGCACGCCGTCGATATCGCCATCCACGAGCAGCTTGCCCTCTTCCAGCTGCAAAGCGGAAACATGCAGCCCGCTGCCGGTCAGCGTCAGCCGCCCGCCCCATGTTTCCAGCACGATCGCCGTTTCATCGAAGCGGTCAACCTCCTTGACCCCGGTGAGAACCGCCTTTTTGCGATTCTCGATAACCAGTCCGCAGGGCTTCTGCGGCACTGTCGGCTCTTTCACTGTGCGCTCCCCCCTCTCCTGCTGTCAGGGTATGCGCGGCGATTGCCGATTATGCCGGATTCTCCTTCTGCCACTCGCGCAGGATGCTTTCGAGGTTCGCAAGCCACAAATCAACGTGCGTGCAGTCCCACAGCACCGTTTCCGCCACCTGACACTGCACGACGAACAGCCCCTGATAATCTTTTCTTTCGGCGCATTCGTCCATCAGGCGGCGCAGTTCATCCGGCTGATTCGTGTGCGCCATGACGTCGTTCAGGTGGTCGATGCACCCCCGAAGAAGTTCGGGGATGGTCATGTCAAAGTCGCTTTGGCGCATGATAGCTTCCAGCTTTTTCAGGTGCTGCACGGCTTCCTCCGGCGGATTGCCGATTTCGTACTGCTCCATCAGCCAGAACCAGATTTCCGCCATCTGCGACCATTCATCCAGCGTCTGCCCGCCGGTAAAGACGGTCATCCCCTTATCCGCCGCAAAATCCGCGCAGGCGTGAATCGCCAGCATCGGCACGCGCCCGGCGTGTTCATGCAGGTACAGCCAATCCTCGCTCTGGAAGGGCGTTTCGCCATCATAATGGAAGCACGCCGTCCACAGGCCGCTGGGCTGGCGCGCAATGTCGAAGCGGCAGGTGCGGTTATCCGCATCGCCATAGGTATAGCGCGCGACCATGCCATAGTAGAATCCGCTCTCCTCGCCGCCCAGCTCCTCCGCGTGCTTTTTGACCTGCTGGCGCAGCTCCTCCAGCGAATACGGCGGGCGATCATCCGGGATTTCCAGCCAATCGCAGTTTGCGAGCAATGTACGGCAGACAGCCGCCATATCCTCTTCGCTGCCGATGGCGACGACCCTTGCCCGATGCAATTCCTTCATTGAGATACCTCCCAAGGGGCGCTGCCCCTTGACCCTGCCAAAGGGTCTTCGACCCTCTGGACTCCCGTTCGCGCGATTGAGTTGAGCGCGCTTTCATACTATGCTCGCGTGTTAATGCAGGATTTCGCTCCTGCGGGAGCAACCAGAGGGCTTTGCGATCGCCCTCTGGACTGCTTCGCATCCCCATCTAAGTTTATTGGTTGTTATTGCAGCTTTTTAGTTAGTGTGCCTTTCGTTCCCCCCAAGCAGCATAACCGTACTGTTGCTTTAGGGCGACGGGCGAAGGGGTCAAGGGGGCGAGCGCAAAGCCCCCTTGTCGCCGCCGCAGCGGCGAAATCTTTAGAACATGCACACCTGACTGGTTTCGCTCAAGCCCTCCAGCGAACCGTGCGTCCGCAGCAGTTCAATGACCGCGCTGGAAATGCGTGTGCGCTCCTTCAAGTCCTCCACCGACATGAACGGGCCGCGCTCGCGCTCACGCACGATGTTGATGGCAGCCGATTCGCCCAGTCCGCCCAAGGACGTGAACGGACACCGCAGCCCCGTTTCGCCCTCCATCTTGAATTTCTTCAGGTCGCTCTTGTACAGGTCGCACGGCAGGAATTTGAAGCCGCGCATGTTCATCTCCAGCACCAGTTCAAGGCTCGTCACGGCTTCCTTGTCCTTCGCGGACGCCTTCGGGTCAGCCTTAATCTGCTTGATTTTCTCGCGAATCGTCGCGGGGTCAATCAGCATCGTCATCGCGTCGAAGCCGTCGCCGCGCACGGTGAAGTACGCACAATAATATGCCAGCGGACGATGCACCTTATACCACGCCACGCGCAGCGCCATCGTCACATACGCCACGGCGTGTCCCTTGGGGAACATGTACTTGATTTTCTTGCACGAATCCATGAACCACTGCGGAACGTGCTGCTCAATCATCGCCTGTTCCATTTCAGGCTTCAGACCGCGCCCTTTACGGACGCTCTCCATCGTCGTGAACGCCATCTTCGGCGCAACGCCCTTGTCAATCAGGTAGTTCATGATGTCATCACGGCAGCAGACGCACTCGCTCAATTTCGCCGTACCGTTTGCAATCAGCTCCTGCGCGTTGCCCAGCCACACGTCCGTGCCGTGGGACAGGCCGGAAATGCGCAGCAGTTCCTCCATCGTCGTCGGCTTCGTCTCATCAAGCATCCCGCGCACGAACGATGTGCCGAATTCCGGCACACCGAACGTACCCGTCAGGCAGCCGATATCCTCCGGCGTCACGCCCAGCGCCTTGGGCGACGAGAACAGGCTTCGCACGTCCGGGTCATCCAGCGGAACATCCTTGTAGCCGATGCCCGTCAGTTCCTCCAACATATGCAAAACCGTCGGGTCGTCGTGACCGAGGCAGTCCAGCTTAACCAGAATGTCGTGCATGGAGTTGAAGTCAAAGTGGGTGGTGGTAAAGTCGGAATTGAGGTCGTCGGCGGGGTGCTGCACGGCGGTGAACTGGTAGATTTCGTATTCCTTCGGCACGACGACCATGCCGCCGGGGTGCTGCCCCGTCGTCTTTTTCACGCCCTCGCAGCCCGCCGCCAGACGCTCCTTCTCCGTGTTGCCGACTTGCAATCCGCGCTCCTCGAAGTACTTCGACACATAGCCGTATGCCGTTTTTTCCGCCAGACCCGTAATCGTGCCCGCGCGGAAAACGTGGTCATGCCCGAACAGCTCCTCGACGTTATGGAACGCGCGGTTTTGATATTCGCCGGAGAAGTTCAGGTCAATATCAGGCACCTTGTCGCCCTCAAAGCCGAGGAACACCTCGAACGGGATGTCGAAGCCGTCCTTCACGAGCTTCTGACCGCAGATTGGGCAGTCCTTGTCCGGCAGGTCAACGCCGACTTTGTATTGGCTCTTGTCCACGTCGAAAAAGCCCTTGCGGCAATGGGTGCAGCGGTAATGCGGCGGAAGCGCGTTGACCTCTGTGATGCTGCACATACGCGCAACGAGGCTCGAACCGACCGAACCGCGGCTGCCGACAAGGTATCCATCCGCGTTGGACTTGCTGACCAGCCGCTGGGCAATGTTGTACAGCGTCGCGAAGCCATAGCCGATGATGGATTTTAACTCCTTGTTCAGCCGGTTCACGACGATTTCGGGCAGCTCATCGCCGTAGAGTTCCTTCGCCGTGCCCCATGTCATATTCTGAATATTGTCCGCCGCGTCCTCCCAGAACGGCTGGAAGGTGTCCTCGCCCTTGGGGTGCTTGGGGAACAATTGCAACTTGTCAACCTGATCCGCAATCTTCCGCGGATTGTCGATGACAACCTCGTGGCACTTTTCCGCGCCAAGGTAGGCAAATTCCTCCAGCATCTCGTTCGTCGTCTTGAAGTACAGCGGCGGCTGCATGTCGGCATCATCGTAGCCCATGCCCGCCTGAATAATGGAGCGGTTGATGGCGTTGTGCGGGTCAAGGAAGTGCACATCCCCCGTCGCGACGACCGGCTTGCCCAGCTCGTCGCCCAGCTGGACGATTTTGCGGTTGATGTCCCGCAGCGCCTCATCGTCCGCCACGCGCCCCTCGCGCACCAGAAACGCGTTGTTGCCCACGGGCTGGATTTCCAGATAGTCATACCACGACGCGATTTCCTTGATTTTCTCCCACGGCTCATTTTCCAGCACCGCGCGGTAGAGTTCGCCCGCCTCGCACGCGCTGCCGATAATCAGCCCTTCGCGGTAGCGGTCAATCATGAAACGCGGCATATGCGGGCGGCGGCGGAAGTAGTCCAGATGCCCGATGGACACCAGTCGGTTGAGGTTGACCAGCCCCTCCTGACTTTTCACCAGCAGAATGACATGGTAGCTTTCGCCGATGGCGCCGCCTTTGAGCGTGTTCAGGTCGCTGAGTTTGGTGAACCCGTGCTCTTCCTTGGCGATTTTGAACATCTTCGCCAGACAGTACGCCGTCGCGGTTGCGTCGTGGACGGCGCGGTGGGCGTTTTTGAGGCTCACGCTCAGCGCCTTGCAGACGCTCTTCAATTTGAACGACTTCAGTTCCGGCAGCAGCTTGCGCGACAGGGACAGGGTATCCAGAATCGGCGCGTTGAACTCGCGCCCCAGCCGGCGCAGCTCCGCTTTGAGCAGCTTGCCGTCAAACGCGGCGTTGTGGGCGGCAATCGCGGCATCGCCGATGAAGTCCATCAGCTTCGGGATAGCGGTCTCCGCCGTTTCCTTATCCGCCAGCATCATGTCCGTAATGCCTGTGATTTCGGTAATTTTCGGCCGCAGGGGAATTTTCGGGTTCACCAGAATCGACAGCGTATCCACCAGCGTGCCGCCGGTCATTTTCACCGCGCCGATTTCAATCACGCGGTCTTTCAGCGTGTCCAGCCCGGTGGATTCAAAGTCCAGTACGACGATGGTATCATCAATCGAGCGGTCGTCTTCATCGGTGACGACCTGCGTTTCGTCGATAAGGTAGCCCTCGCAGCCCGGAATCAGCTTAATCGGCTGCTTTTTGACGGCATTGAACGCCGCCGGGAACGCCTGCACCACGCCGTGGTCGGTAATCGCGACGGCAGGATGCCCCCACTCGATGGCGCGCTTGATGAGGTCGCCCGCCGGGGTCAGCGCGTCCATGGTGGACATGTTGGTGTGCATGTGCAGCTCGATGCGCTTTTCCTCCGCCGTGTCCTCGCGCCTGATGCGCTCCATCGGCACCATATCGCGGATGGAAATGGACAGCTCATGCGCGAAGTTATCGTACATGCACTCGCCGCGCACCTTGACGTTCAGCCCCACCTTGATTTGGTTGACCTTGTCCATCACCGCCTGACGTTCCTCGTCGGTAATCGGCGGCGGCGGCGCGTCGTCGTCCTTCTTCTTGCCGAAGGGCAGGCGGCGGTAGCGCATGAACGCCTTGCAGAGGATGGACGACGTGTAGTCGGTGATGGCAAAGGTGACGAGCAGCAGTTCGCCGCCCTTAAGTTCCTTCGTTTCCAGCTTGAAAATGTCGCCCTGCACGACGACCAGCCCCGCGTCGCTTGCCAGCTCCTTCATTTCCATCGGCGGATCGGCAATTGCGCGCCCCATAATCGGCTTACCGATGGCGTGGTCGGTCATCACGGGCAGCATCGGGTCGCGCTCCGGCATTGTCTGCTCCGGCTTCTTCTCGCGCGGCGCGGACGGCTTGCGCTCCTTGTGCTCCTTCGCGGGCTTGGCGTCCCCCTGCGTCATCGCGGCGATTTGCTCCGGCGTGTAGGTGACGGTCTGCTCGCGCAATCTCTCTTCGCGGATTTCCGCCAGCCGCTTCTCCTGATCGCCCGCGACGGTCAGTTCCACCATCACCTCGGCGGAAAAAATGTCCTTCACCGCCTGTGACAGGCGCGCCGCGACGTTCTGCCGTCCCATGTACTCCAGGCTGAACGCGTCGGGGAAGGTCAACGTGATGCGCTTGCCGTCGCACCGCCAGTCGATTTGGCTCATCCAGCTGGCGGACGCGGGATAATTGCGGCGCAGGAAGTCGGTCAGCACCTGCTTATACGCGCTGATGTTCTCCAGAAAATCGTCCTTCAGTCCCGGCGACACGACGCGCAGCGCCAGCGGCTTTTGCGGGAAAACGCGCCGCAGAAGCGCTTCCAGCTTCAGGAACGATGCTTCCTCCACCAGCACATTTGACTCAAACGTGATGTACACCTTGCCCTGCGACTGCACATACACCACGCGCGGCGCATGGAGCTGCCCCTTGAGCTGCGGCAGCGCGGCATACACCTGCGCAAGCAATTCATCGTAACTCATGCTTTCCTCCTTCCCCTTAAAGACGAACGAGCCAAGGGGGGACTTCGTCCCATCTCATCCCTTGACCCTTTCGCGCGATTCAGTTGTGCGCGATTTCATACTATGTCCGCGTGTTTATGCGACCTCATCCGTCGCTGCGGCGACACCTTCCCCATAGGGGAAGGCAGGGATGGCTGCGCGCGCCCAAAACCTTCCCCTTTGGGGAAGGTGGCTGAGCGAAGCGAAGTCGGATGAGGTCGTCCCCGCTTTTCCGCCGGAAAAAGCGTCATTTCCTCGCTTTTTCCGCCGCAATCTTCCGTGCCAGCTCAATCAAGCGGTCAGCCAGATTCTCCTCGACCACCATCGGCTCCTGCCCCTTGACGAACAGTACGCCGCCGCGCTTGCCGCCCGCCATGCCAATGTCCGCTTCGCGCGCTTCGCCGGGGCCGTTCACCACGCAGCCCATCACCGCCACCTTCAGCGGCACTTGAATATCCGAAAGCTCCTTCTCCACGCGCGCGGCAATGCCCGCCACGTCGATGCACGTCCGCCCGCACGTCGGGCAAGACACCAGCTGCACGCCGTGCGTCCGTAGGTTCAGCGCGCGCAGGATGTCCCACGCCGCCTTTGCTTCCGGCACGGGGTCGCCCGTCAGGCTGACGCGAATCGTGTTGCCGATGCCCTCCGCCAGCAGCGCGCCGATGCCAATTGCGCTCTTGATTGTCCCCTGCCCCGGCAGACCCGCTTCGGTCACGCCGACGTGCAGCGGATAATCGCAGCGCTTCGCCGCCAGCTCGTAGGCGGCAATCGTCAGGCGCACATCCGACGCCTTCATGGACAGCACAATGTCCTCGAAGCCGACTTTCTCCAGCATCCGCGCGTGATTCAGCGCGCTTTCCACCAGCCCCTCGGCGCACGGCTGCCCGTACTTCGCCAGAATATCCTTCTCAATCGACCCGGTGTTCACGCCGATGCGAATCGGGATGTGGTGCGCCTTTGCCGCCGCCGCCAGTTCCCGAACGTGCGCTTCGCCGCCGATGTTGCCGGGATTGATGCGCAGCTTGTGGATGCCGTTTTCCGCCGCGGCAATGGCAAGGCGGTGGTTGAAGTGGATATCCGCCACCAGCGGCACGGGTGAGCCGTCCACCAGCGTGCGGACGGCGCGGGCGCAATCCTCGTCGTACACGCTGACGCGCACGATGTCGCAGCCCGCTTTCGCCAAGGCGCGAATCTGCGCAAGCGTCGCCTGTGCGTCGCGCGTGTCGGTGTTCGTCATGGACTGCACCCAGACAGGGTTGTGTCCGCCCAGCGTCAAATTTCCGACGCGAACCATTCTCGTTTCGTACATATCATTCACCTCAGTGTCCCATCAGGGTCCAAACGTCCTTAAATACCAGCAGAATCATCAGCCCGAAGAGCAGCGCCATGCCAATCAGGTTGACGATGGCTTCCTTCTTCTGCGGCAGCGGCTTGCGGCGGATGGCTTCCACCAGCAGGAACAGGAACCGCGCGCCGTCCAGCCCCGGAATCGGCAGCAGGTTCATGATGCCCAAGTTGATGGAGATGACGACCAGCGCGTTGATGAACGCCGCGAAGCCATAGGTGTTGACCTGCTCACTGACCGCCGCGACTGTGCCGACGACGCCGCCGACTTCATTCAGCCCCGCGCCCGTCGTGACCATATCGCGCAGCGCCTGCCCGATGATTGTCGCGGCGTTGACGCACACGTTCCAGCTGTCCCGCACAGCCTCCCCGAACGACACGGGCAGCATCTCGCCCGACGCAGCCGCGCTGACGTGGATGCCCATGCGGTAGCGCCCGGTTTCCGCGTCGTAGAACGGCGTGAGGGTGATTTCGGTGCGCTCACCGTCGCGGCGGATACCAAGCACCATCGCGTCACCCTGCGAGGCGTTAATCAGCTCCGTCAGCGACTGCGACGCGTTTTCAGGATTCGGCGCTGTGCCGTTGACGTCAAGGATAATATCGCCCGCCTGAAGTCCTGCGGTATACGCCGGGCCGCCCTGCTCCACGTCCGCGACGAGGGCTTCCGTGCCCGTCACGCCGCCAATCCAGAAGTACAGCACCAGCACCACCAGCGGCAGCAGGAAGTTCATGCCCGGCCCCATCAGCACCGACAGCATCCGCTTCCAAACCGGCTGCTTGCCGAACGCGCGCGGGTCGTTCGTGGCTTTGCCCTCCACATCGTCCTCGCCGTAGAACGCGCAGTACCCGCCCAGCGGGATGCACCGCAGCGCGAACTTCGTCCCGGACTTTCCCGTCCACCCGACGATTTTCGGCCCGAAGCCAATCGCGAACTCCATGACCTCTATCCCCGTCATGCGCGCGAAGATGTAATGCCCAAATTCATGCACCGTAATCAGGATTCCCAGCAGCAGCAGCGCCACCAGCACCGAAACAACTGTCATAGCTTTCCTTTCTTAGAAGGGAGAGACGCAAGGGGCTTTGCCCCTTGACCCCACCAGAGGCTTTGCCTCTGGACTCCACAAGGGACTTCGTCCCTTGACCCTT
>OLGB01005287.1_pt1 | contig 10263 bp, 9 predicted proteins | sample 1605691 | NCBI WGS metagenome assembly OLGB01 (sample SAMEA3888925, study PRJEB22519) | human gut metagenome | biome: human gut; feature: human-associated habitat; material: faeces | place: Denmark | collected 2010
TCACGATCCAGGACGGCAAACTCTGGATGCTCCAGTGCCGCAACGGCAAGCGTACGGGCGCCGCGATGGTGAAGATCGCCATGGACATGCTGCGCGAAGGCCTGATCGACGAAAAGACCGCCGTACTGCGCTGCGAGCCGGCCAAACTCGACGAGCTGCTCCACCCCGTTTTCGACAAGACGGCGATGAAAAACGCCAAAGTCATCGTGAAGGGACTGCCCGCATCGCCGGGCGCAGCGACCGGTCCGGTGGTATTCTTCGCCGAAGATGCCGAAAAAATGCTCAAAGAGAAAAACCAACGTGCGATTCTGGTCCGCATCGAAACTTCGCCCGAAGACCTGAAGGGCATGCTCGACGCCGCCGGCATCCTGACCGCACGCGGCGGCATGACCTCCCACGCTGCGGTCGTAGCGCGCGGTATGGGCAAGTGCTGCGTATCGGGTGCAGGCGAGCTGCAGATCGACTACAAGACACGTACGATCCGCGTAAACGGATATGAAATCAAGGAGGGCGACTGGATTTCGCTCAACGGTTCGACGGGCGAAGTTTATCTCGGCCAGGTGGCTACGCAGGCCGCCGATCTGAGCGGCGACTTCGGACAGCTCATGGAGCTGGCCCGCAAGTACTCGGTGCTGAAAGTACGCGCCAACGCCGACACGCCGAAAGATGCGGCGCAGGCATTCGCATTCGGTGCCGAAGGTATCGGTCTCTGCCGTACGGAGCACATGTTCTTCGAGGGCGACCGCATCAAGGCCGTACGCGAGATGATTCTCGCCGATGACGAAGCCGGCCGCCGCGTAGCGCTCGCCAAGCTGCTGCCGATGCAGCGCGGCGACTTCGAGGGTCTGTTCAAGGCGATGCAGGGCCATCCCGTGACGGTTCGCCTGCTCGATCCCCCCTTGCATGAGTTCGTCCCCCACTTCGAGAAGGAACAGCGCGAACTGGCCAAGGACATGAACGTTCCCTACGAAAAAATCGCGGCCAAAGTGGAGTTGCTGGCAGAAGTCAATCCGATGCTGGGCCATCGCGGCTGCCGCCTGGGCAACACCTATCCCGAAATTACCGAGATGCAGACCCGGGCCATCATCGAGGCGGCTATGAACGTAAAGAAAACGGGGATTCCCGTACACGTGGAGATCATGGTGCCGCTGGTTGGCAACCACAAGGAGCTGCGTTACCAGAAGAACATCATCGACCAGACGGCCGAGAAGGTCTTCGCTGAACGCAACGACCGCCTGGAATACATGGTCGGCACGATGATCGAAGTTCCGCGTGCGGCAGTCACCGCCCACCAGATCGCCGAAGTCGCCGAATTCTTCTCGTTCGGCACCAACGACCTGACGCAGATGACGCTCGGCTTCTCGCGCGACGACATCGCCAAGTTCCTGCCGATCTACCTCGAGAAGGGCATTCTGAAGAACGACCCGTTCCAGATCCTCGACCGCAACGGCGTGGGACAGTTGATCCGCGAGGCGGTATTCAAAGGCCGCGGCACACGCGAAAACCTCAAATGCGGCATCTGCGGCGAACACGGCGGCGAACCTTCGTCGGTGGAGTTCTGCCACTTCGCAGGCCTGAACTACGTGAGCTGCTCTCCGTTCCGCGTGCCCATCGCACGCCTGGCGGCAGCGCATGCGGCTCTCAAAGAGGCATAAAACGATATACATGCGACGAAATCCTCCCGAACCAATCGGTTCGGGAGGATTTTTATAACCACGACCGGCAACTCCTATTCAGCGAATTGCTGCGCCACCGCCGCATCGTAGTCGGCATTGGTAAAAGTATAGGTCCAACGGGTTCTGACCGCATGAGATGCCGTTACCTCCTCCTCATAATTCCAATCGATAGTAGAGTCCTGCCTCGAATAATAATCGGAATCGCGCGGCGGCTGATACCCCTTGATATAAATCGCTTTAGTCCCATCCTCAAAGACAACTTCCACATACCGGATATAGCTCGACGGAGGTGGACAGTATGCTATTGCCCCATCCACCCTTTCGCTCTCAAAACTTTCGCCCGGCTCTATGATTTCGTTTTCGATTACCAACTCACCGTACTCGCGTGCCACGGAGAGCGTAATCCGGTGATCGCTGTCATTGGCCCAGATAAAGTAACTAAAACCTCCGTAGTCTGTATCGTTGCTACATCCCGTCATACAATACGCCAGCGGCAACGTTGCCAATATACCGAATAATAGTCTTTTCATAATCGAAACATTAGGAGGGATTGTTTGTAAAATATTTATTCCCATGTAATTTACAACATTATAACGACACACACAAATTATTTACAAAAAAGAACAAGACACCGTCCATTATCAAACCAACCACCACATGCCTCTTTAATCATAAAAAATAATTTTCAAAATACAGCACGTATAAACCCCACACACGATCCTGTGACAAATACTGTTCGATCTCAGAGTATCTCCATTTTCATTCGGCTCCCCAGGATTCGGCGAAACGGAAATTTTTCGTACCTTTGACTTCATCTTAGGTACTCCGCCTCGGCAAAGTGCAAATATAAATTTGCTCATACGGCCGGTTCGTTCGTATCTTTGTTTTCGAGAGAATCTAAATTATCCGACGGCAGCAAGGAATCATTCCGGCAAAAGCCGTATCGAAGTCTGCAAAAGCTATGAAAAAAACACTGCTGGCAATACTTATCTTATTCAGCGCTTTCTACGCATCGGCACAGGACAGAGGTTCCTGGGGCATAGGTCCGAAGATCAATCTCTACACCCATACCGGCCGGGGCGCCGTCTTCGGCATCGGCGGCTATTTCCGATACAGCCTGACCGATGCGCTGCGGCTGGAAACGGGAATCGTCATTCCCTGCAAATCGGAATGTTCGGTGGACATCGGGTGCGACGCCCATTATCTCTTCCACATAACCGAACAATGGAGCCTCTTCCCCACAGTCGGCGTCAATGTGAACGACTTGGGCAAATGGTCCTGCGGCTTCGATGTGGGCGGAGGCTGCGACTACCGGATCACCCGCCGCTGGAGTACATCGCTCATGTTCAAATACCGTTTCCAGACAGCCATGTTCGCACGGAATCCGATCCTGATCTCCCTGGGCGGAACTTTCACATTCTGACGGAAAAACACGGCGTTTATCGCCATTCAGACCTGCGATTCAAATGCTTCGGGATCGCGGATTGTACATGCCCACCCTCCCTTCCGAAAAGAGCATACTGGAATAATGAAGGTTCCGACCGCATCCAAGAAAGAGGCCGCCCAAAGCAAAATAAAGTTTCGGCGCCCGAAACGAATCCGGTATAAACGAATACAGCCTCCAAGGAGAATCCTACACACGTCGCTGAATACCCGAAAGTCCAGCCCGTTTTTCGCCTCCGACCGCAACCGTTCCGGACCCATATTACGTATTCAGTCCCCTCAATTCCGCCCCTCGGAAAACGTTCTTCATCAGCAAAGGGAAAAATGATCGAACAGAAAAAACACCGAACCGACAGCATAAAAGAAGCCCGGAGCAAATTGCTCCGGGCTTCTTATTTCCTCGAGTTCTCTCTTTAGAAGCAATAAACGCACGTAATACCGAAATTACACAATGCCCGTTCGTTGAACTCGGAATGCGATCCCCCGTCCCAATAAGCGATTCCGGGACCGAAAGCCGGCGACCAGTCGAACGAAAGACGTACCGGAGCCCCCTTGAAGGCAATACCCAGTTTAGCCGAGCCGGCCACGCCTACATAAGCGTAATGCCCTTTGCCGCCCACATTGATACCTGCACCGGCATCGAAGAACCAACGGCCTGCCGACGGAGTCCAATCCATATTGCAAACATTCCAATTATACAACACCGAGAAATCGGCCGTCACCGTACCGCCGGCATTGGCCCAATAAGCACCGAAACGGGCTTCCACATAATTATCGTTGCTGAATACATACTGTCCGACAGCCTGGAAACCGGATCCGATACGACCACCGACCGTCCAATTCTGGGCAGATGCCGACCACGCGAGCAAGCCCATTGCCAATGTAAGTAAAAGTTTTTTCATCGTATGAAAATTTAAAATAATTGAAATATACTTTCCTAATTTAGATATATAAAGGTAATAATAATTTTCCGGAGTTTACCCCTTTCTCCGGAAAATTTCAACTTTTAGGCCAATATCGCTCTCTTTTCGGTCAATCCGTAACTTTTACCGGAGCAATCCCTATTTAGTCTTGTACGAGCATTTGTAACGCCCCTTCGTCAAGCTCATCAACTTACTCTTAATCAGATTTCTGCGCAACGGAGACAGGCGATCCGTGAAGACGACTCCTTCCAGATGGTCATATTCGTGCTGGATCACCCAGGCAGGCAGCCCGGTGAACTCTTCGTCGTGCGGCTCGAAATTCTCGTCCAGATAGCGCATCCGGATCGCAAGCGAACGCCGCACGCTCTCGTGCAATCCCGGCAGCGAAAGACATCCCTCTTCGTAGAGTTTCGTCTCCTCGGAAACTTCGTAAATTTCGGGATTGATGAACGCACGCCGATAATCGGCCAGTTCGGGATGATCTTCGCCCCAAGGCGTGCAGTCCACGATGAACAGGCGGATGCTTTTACCGATCTGGGGAGCCGCAAGCCCTACGCCCTCGGCCTCCTCGAGCGTGAGGAACATATCCTCGATCAACTTTTTAACTTCGGGATAGTCGGGTCCGATCTCCCGGCATTTTTCGCGCAGTACCGGCGCCCCGAAAACAACTATCGGATAAATCATAACTTTTTTCCATTTTTAACCCGGCCGCAGCCGGAAAACTAACTTCGGCTCTCCATATATCCTTGCAGGATAATGGTCGCCGATATCTTGTCCACAAGCGCCTTGTCCCGGCGGGCCATCTTGCCCATACCGCTCTCGAGCATCGTGCGGTGAGCGATGACCGAGGTGAAACGCTCGTCGTAAAACACCACCTCCTTGTCGGGATAGGCCCTGCGCAGGCGGGCCGCCAACGGTTCCACGTAACGCCACGTTTCGGACGGAGCGCCACTCATTTGCATCGGCTTTCCGATCACTATGGTCGAAACGTCATTCGCCGCGAAATATTGCGCCAACCAGCGTTCCAACCCTTTGGTTTCGACGGTTTCGAGCCCTCCGGCAATGATCCGCAAGGGATCGCTCACGGCGATTCCCGTGCGCTTCGTTCCATAATCTATGGCCAAAATACGTCCCACGATCTTACCTTATCCAATAGCTCGAACAACACCGGCCCACACACCCTCACGGACATCCCCGATACAAAGCACACTGTACTCGCCGTCCGACACACCCGCGCGAAACCCGCATACAGCCCTGTCAGACATTCAATTTCTTGAGGAGGCTGCGCAGCGAGCACTCCGCATCGACCAGTCCGAAGAGGGCATCGATCGCCACGCGCTCCTGCTGCATCGTATCGCGGTGGCGCACCGTCACGGTATTATCCTCGAGGGTCTGGCCATCGACGGTCACGCACAGCGGCGTACCGATCGCATCCTGCCGGCGGTAACGCTTGCCCACCGAATCCTTCTCGTCATACACGACGTTGAAATCATACTTCAACAGATCGACGATCCGCTGCGCCACTTCGGGCATGCCGTCCTTCTTCACCAAAGGCAACACGGCCACCTTCGTCGGAGCGAGAGCTGCAGGAATCCGCAGCACGACGCGCTCTTCGCCGTTTTCGAGCTTCTCCTCGGTATAAGCCGCCGACATCACCTGCAGGAACATACGGTCCACGCCGATCGAGGTTTCCACGACGTAAGGCACATAACTTTCGCCTGTTTCGGAGTCGAAATACTGGATCTTCTTGCCCGAAAATTTCTGGTGGTTCGACAGGTCGAAATCCGTGCGGGAGTGGATGCCCTCCACCTCCTTAAACCCGAACGGGAAATTGTACTCGATATCGGTCGCGGCATTGGCGTAATGGGCCAGCTTGTCGTGGTCGTGGAAACGGTAGTTATCCGCCCCGAAACCGAGCGCCCGATGCCATTTCATACGCGTATCGCGCCATTCGGCCCACCACCGCATCTCCTCGCCCGGGCGGACGAAGAACTGCATCTCCATCTGTTCGAACTCACGCATGCGGAAGATGAACTGCCGCGCCACGATCTCGTTGCGGAACGCCTTGCCGATCTGGGCAATGCCGAACGGCAGCTTCATGCGGCCGGTCTTCTGCACGTTCAGGAAATTAACGAAGATACCCTGCGCCGTTTCGGGCCGCAGGTAAATCGTATTGGCGCCTTCGGCCGTCGATCCCATCTGGGTCGAGAACATCAGGTTGAACTGCCGCACCTCGGTCCAGTTGCGCGTACCCGAAATCGGGCAGACGATCTCGCAGTCGAGGATGATCCGCCGCAGCTCTTCCAGATCGTTGGCGTTCAACGCGTCGGCAAAGCGCTTGTGCACGGAGTCCCGCGCTGCGGCAATCTCCAGCACACGGGGCGAAGTCGAGCGGTACTGCTCCTCGTTGAAGTTCTCCTTGAAGCGCTTCTTCGCCTTATCGACCTCTTTCTGAATCTTGTCGTCCTGCTTGGCCAGCCACTCTTCGATCAACACGTCGGCGCGGTAACGCTTCTTCGAATCCTTGTTGTCGATCAACGGGTCGTTGAACGCCCCGACATGGCCCGAAGCCTCCCACGTGCGGGGATGCATGAAGATCGCCGAATCGAGGCCGACGATGTTCTCATGAAGACGCACCATCGAATCCCACCAGTAACGCTTGATATTGTTCTTCAGCTCGACGCCGTTCTGCCCGTAATCGTACACGGCACCCAGTCCGTCGTATATTTCGCTGGAAGGAAAGATGAAGCCGTACTCCTTGCAGTGGGCTACCAGTTTTTTGAAAAGTTCTTCCTGAGTCATCGTATTTTGCATTTACTATTTTCTGAAAAACAAAAGTACAAAATAAATGGGAATGTAAGGTACTCCGAACCGTTTTTTCTATCTTTACGCCAAAATTCGGAAATATCCGGAGCGGAAGACAAATACATCTGTTTCATATTCATCGTACCCGAACGAATAACCATCAAAAAATACACAAATGAAAGGATTGAAACTTCTTCTTCTCACGTTTGCAACCCTCGCGATTACGGCTTGCAGCGACGACACAACGGATGAATGGCATGGAGATTTCGGCTCCATTCAGGTCCCCGATACACGACAGCTCTCCCAGAAGATCCCCGCAGGACAAACCGCAGGGAATTCGGAAATTTTCTTTTCGACGAACGATGCCTGGAATTCCGCCATCACGGACGAATCCCGCGCCGAAGCCCCGACGTGGGTACGCATAAATCCCGATCACGGAGATGCGGCAGGCGATTACGACATCCGCGTCGAAACGGATCCCAACACCGCCGAAGAATCCCGCACGGCCTTTATCGAAATCACCTGCGGCACGAACTCGATTCTCATCACCATCACCCAGTCGGGAACCGATGGAGAGGATACCAATGAACCGGACGAACCCAACATCGGAGAACAGGTTCGGTATTGGCAACTGCACAAGATCGTCGGGCGCGACGCTTCGGGAAGTCTGATTGCTGAAATGGAATATACTTATGAACTTCCGGCGGAATTCAGCAAGGAGTGCCGTATCACGGGTTTCAAAATATCCGCAGCGGACAAGAACGGCACGCTCCGTCCCGTCGAAACATGGCAGTTCACCTACGAGGGAGACGATTGCATCCGATTCTCCTTCACCCGGGAAATCGATGGCGAGCAACCTTATACGCAAACTGCAGACGGAACCCTATACGGCTACTTCTGCGATGTACGAAGCGGAGGATACGAACTCACCTCGACACTTTCCGGCAGTGAAATAGAAACGTACGGCTTCGATTGCACATACGGCACCGGCACCTTCAACTCCGACAAACTCACCTCCATATCGCGTTACAATTCCCTGACTTTGGAACCCATCTGCGAAAAATACGAATGGGAAAAAGATCCCTGGGGTCCGCTGGAGGCTTGGGATAATTGCAGTGCTGTCATCCGAACGCTCGAGAACGAGCCAAATACGGAAACATTCCGGCAAGAGTACGGTTACGACTACGATGAAACGACGGCTTGGAGCGATTTCATCTACGAATTGGAAGGCACTCCCCTCCTCAACAGCGACCCGGTCCTGCTGCTGGTTGCCGAACCGGATATCCTGCGCGGACTGGGTTTCTTCAGCAGTCTCAACAACGATCTTTTCCGAACGGTCACGACCCGTTCCGACGACGCGGTTACGACCCAGACCTTCGAATACACGCGTCAGACAGTCGCACACGATGCTGAAATTGCGACACCGCTCATCATTACCCGCACGACCCGAAGCGACGAGCGGGAGAGCGTCTGTCGATTCGAGATTCAATTCCGCCGCTTCGACCTCCAAAATTAGAAATTCGTACTTTGCGGCCAGCCTGTGCGCACCCGGCAACGAAAAGCGAGGAAAGGTTCTTGCCATTCCTCGCTTTTCGTTACCGATGCCCGGTCCGGTCATTTCGCTCCCATCTCCGGGATAATCGTCCATTCGTTCGACTTGCAGTCCTTATTTCAGAGTTTCCGATCATTCGAAAAAAGATTCACCTTATGCTCTTCCTCAAAAAAGAAATACGGCACAGATCGGCAAAAATTTCCCGGCAGTCTAAACTTACGTTCTCCCTTCGGAAGAAAAACCTTTCTACGACAAAACAAAGTGAACCCGGAAGACGATAATCCACAGCCAACTCTTCCCGCAACGATTAAAGAGTCGCACGCCCCGTTACGATGGTCCCGTCTCTTCCTGCCCACAACCTGCGCAACGATGGACCGCAGCGGCAGAACAAAAAGCTGTCTAACACGTCCGATTTTAATGTTTTCGCCCCCGTCGGAGTTTATTCCGCCAGGGGCAATTCTCAATTTCGGGGATTTGGCAGACAGCTTCGTCACAGCCGGAACTATTGCAGCAAACCGCTCTGTCGGAAACTGTACTCACCGCCCCGTGCGATAATCAGGTGATCGAGCAGCCGAATATCGAACAGCGCGGCCGCCTCGGCAATTTTCTTCGTGAGAATCTTATCCTGCTCGCTGGGCAAGGCAGCACCGGAAGGATGGTTGTGAACCAGGATAATCTGCGTGGCCAGCAGTTCGAGGGCCCGTTTGATGACCAACCGGTGATCCACCACCGTCGCCTGCACCCCGCCCTGGCTTACCCGCTGCCGCTCGACGATCCGGTTGCCCGTATTGAGGTACAGGCACCAGCACTCCTCGTGCTTCATCTCCGTCAGCAGGGGTCTGAATATTCGGACCACATCGTTGCTCGAACCGATCGGATCGGGGCCCAACTCCCTGGCAGCAAGCACCCTCCGGCCCAATTCGACAGCCGCCTGAATCCGGGCAGCGCGTTTGAGGCCGATCCCGGCAGCCATACGCAACCGCGCGATGTCGGCATATCCCAATGCAGCGAGCCGCCCTTCGAAACTGGACAGCAGCGCCCCGGCAAGCCGCTCCGAATCACCGTCATCCAGCAACAGTTCTAACAACTCCTGATCGGTCAGCGTTTCAACGCCCCGGGAAAGCAGTTTTACAGATGCCTCGCTCATGACACCCCGGTTCCTTTCGGCCGGTAGAGCCGGTCGATTTTATCCAGAATATCCCCGCACGCTTCGTCACTCATAGCACACGACACGGAGTGGGCCGCACATTGTTCGGCCTCCTTCTTCGACTCGCCCTGCCCATGTCCCACACGGATACCGTCGATCACGACCGTAGCGTCGAATATCGGATGATTCGACGAATAATTCCGGCCGTGCACCGTTTCGAAAGCAATGGTATGATGCGTCTTCTGACACCATTCGATTAACCGACTTTTGAAATCCGTCTCCTCGTCCGTCAGGTTGTCGAGATTCAGGTAACGGTAATATATATTGTTGATAAGCAATCGATTGGCGAACTCATATCCCTGATCGAGGTAGATCGCCCCGATCATCGCTTCGAAAGCATCCCCGTAGATATGTTTCTGGTTGGTGCTTCCGGTCGGGTTGGCGATCACGTACCGGTCCAACCCGATCGTCCGGGCGATCGTATTGAGCGACTGGCGCGAAACGATCTTCGAGCGCAACTGCGTAAGAAATCCCTCCTGCCGGTCGGGAAATTCGATATAAAGATAGTCCGATGTCACGGCTTCGATCACGGCATCGCCCAAAAACTCGAGCCGTTCATTGTTGATCTGCCGTCCGTCGGCTAAAACTAAAGAAGCTGACTTGTGAATCAAAGCCAGCTTGTAAAGTTCGATGTTGTGCGGAACGAATCCGAACAGC
>OLGB01005289.1_pt1 | contig 10259 bp, 10 predicted proteins | sample 1605691 | NCBI WGS metagenome assembly OLGB01 (sample SAMEA3888925, study PRJEB22519) | human gut metagenome | biome: human gut; feature: human-associated habitat; material: faeces | place: Denmark | collected 2010
GATTTACAGTCTGTCCCCATTGGCCACTCGGGAACACGCCCATATTCTTTTGTGTGTCCTGCCGGACGACTTGTTTATTTTAGCATGGAAGGATGGATTTGTCAACACTTTTCTGCAAATTTCTGCAGGCATTTTTCCAAGCCGGGATCCGGACAAAAAAGCCCCGTCGGGGCCCGGAAAAAGGGCACCCGACGGGGCTTGAAAGCACATGCTTTTTTCTTACAGATCTCTGAAAAATCAGTAAGCGATGCCGGCTGCGTCATAGCAGGCCTTGGCAGCCTCCATGATGGCGTTGGAGGTCACGGTGGAGCCGCTCACAGCGTCCACGTTGGGGGTGTTGCCAGCCACGATGGCATCAGCCACGGTGGGAGCAGCAGCCTGACCCAGGCTCTCGGTCTCGGTGGAAGCGTCCACGTCGCAGGCGGTAGCAACGCCGTTCTCGAAGGTGATGGTCACGGTCACGTCGCCGTTCATGCCCTTGGCAGAAGCGGTCTGGGTGCCGGTGTAGCCCTCGCCCTCAGCAACGGAAGCAGCCTCGGAAGAAGCGGCCTCGTTGGCAGCCTCAGAAGAAGCAGCAACGCTGGAAGCAGCCTCGGAAGAGGCAGCAGAAGAAGCGGCGGTAGAAGAAGCGGAGCTGCCGCAGGCGGCCAGGCTGACAGCCAGGGCGCAGACAACAGCGATCTTGGTGAACTGTTTCATAGTTGTATATCCCTTTCTGAAAATCAAAATCGGTACCGGGCCCCAGCCGGGCGCACCGGGCACAGAATGCTATTATACACGTTTTGAACGATTTTTCAAGTGCATAATGCCGAAAAAGTCTGGAAAAGTTTGTGAAAAGTGCGAGCTTCCTTCTGAAACATGCACAACGCATTGAAAATCCGGCAGCATCATGATATTATTTTTATGGAGAACAGAAAAAGGCAATCCGCCGGACAGAAAGGTATGAGCATGTCATGACGATCCAAGAATGTTATGCACAGATGGGCGCAGATTACAACGAAGTATTCCGTCGCCTGTACAACGAAGCAATGATCCGCAAGTTTGTGCTGCTGTTTCCCAAGGATGACAGCTTCCATAATCTGGAAGCTGCCCTGAAGGAACAGAACGTGAAGGAAGCCTTCCGCGCAGCACACACCCTGAAGGGCGTGTGCCAGAATCTGGGCTTTTCCAACCTGTATGCCCCGGCGGTGACGCTCACCGAGACGCTGCGTGCCGGCCAGCTGGATGGCACGGCAGAGCAGTTTGCCGAGGTAGAAAAGCAGTACCGCATTACGATGGCCGCCATTCAGGCACTGGACTGAACGGAACGAAATCCCCCGCCGCACCCGCTTCCATTCTGGAAGGGTGCGGCGGGGGATTTGCATTATTGCAGCTTTTTTCGTTTTTCGTAGTCGTTGAGGGCGTCCATCGCTTCACCGGAGAGCGGGTAGAGGGCGATCATGTTGAAGATGGTCATCAGGCCGATGCCCACATCGCCCAGGTCCCACACCACGGTGTAGGCCTGCAGGCCGCCGATGAGCAGCATGACCAGAGCAATCAGCTTGTACACGGTCTGGCTCCACCAGTTGTCGCCGCACAGATAGGCCACGTTGCCGCGGGCGTAGTACAGCACTCCCAGAAAGGTGGAAAAGCTGAACAATGCCAGTGTAGCGGCAATGAACACGGTGCCAAACCCGCCCAGATGGTACTGCATGGCGGTCTGCAGCAGGTCCATGCCGGAAAGCCCGGCGGTGAGGTCCTGCGGCACCAGCAACATCAGAAAGGCGGTGCAGCTGCAGATGACCACCGTGTCAATCAGTACGCCCAGCGCTTGCACGAAGCCCATCTTGACCGGATCGTCGCACGCGGCGGCTGCGGCAGCGCAGGGGGCTGAGCCGCTGCCGGCTTCATTGGAGAAAAGCCCGCGCTTGACGCCGTTCATCAGCACGGCACCAAAGCCGCCGGCCGCTATCTGCCGCAGACCAAAAGCCTCGGCAAAAATGCGGCCCAGCACGGCGGGCAGCTGGCGGAAGTTGACCACCAGAATGCCCACGGTGAGCACAAAGTAGCACACCGCCATGATGGGCACCATCACATCCAGGCTTTTCACGGTGGCGTTCTTGCGCAGCACGATGAGGGCGGCCAGCGCCGTGAGCACCAGCGTAGTGGTCAGCGGGGGAATGTGGAACGCGTTCTGGAACGCCGAACTCACCGAGTTGGAGATCACCTGACTGATGCCGCACCAGCAGATCAGGCCCGACACCGCAAACAGCGCCGCCGTGACCGAGTGCCGGAGTTTTTTGCCGCGCCGACGCTCAGCCAGTGCGTGCAGGTAGTAGGCCGGGCCACCGCGCCAGCCGCCGTAGAGCGGGTCGGGCTGGCGGTATTTCTGGGCCAGCGTGGACTCGATAAAAGAGGTGGAAGCGCCCAGCAGGGCAGTGACCCACATCCAGAACACCGCGCCTGCACCGCCGGCCGAAACCGCCGCCACTACGCCCACCAGGTTGCCCATGCCCACCCGGGTGGCGGTGGACACCACCAGGGTCTGGAAGGAGGAAAGCCCCTCCTTGTTCTGGTTCTTTTCGCACACGGCGGCGATCATATCCCGGAACAGCCGCACCGGCAGCAGGCGGGTGCGCAAGGTGAACCAGATACCGGCGGTGAACAGCAGCACGACCATCAGCGAGATGCCGATGCCGCCGCCCACTGGCAGCGTGAACAGATCGCCCCACAGCAGGCGGTAAACAAATTCAATAAGATGGGTCAGCAAGAGCAAGGCCTCCTTGTCGGTTGATGACTTCATTATAGTACAGTACAAAAGAATTGTAAAATCCAAAATATTGATCGAAAGAATCAATGGAACAGAAGAGCAGGCCCGGCACAAAACAAAAACCGCCCGGCTGTTGCACCGGGCGGCGGAGGAAGCAATAAGAATTGTCAGAAAATCACAGGATGTCGATGTATTCACCGGCCAGCGCTTTGTTCATGCTGCGCACGGCGCAGAACTTGCCGCACATGCTGCAGGTGTCGCTGTGGTCATCTTCCGGCAGGCGGGCGTCGCGGATGGCTTTGGCGGTCTCGGGGTCCAGCGCACAGGCAAACTGTGCGTCCCAGTCCAGCACCCGGCGGGCGTCGCCCATCTTGTCGTCGATGTCGCGGGCATGGGGGATGCCCTTGGCGATGTCGGCGGCATGGGCGGCAATTTTGGACGCCACGATGCCCTGCTTGACGTCATCCACATTGGGCAGGGCCAGATGCTCTGCAGGAGTGACATAGCACAGGAACGCTGCACCGCTGGCGGCAGCCACGGCACCACCGATGGCCGCCGTGATGTGGTCGTAGCCGGGGGCAATGTCGGTCACCAGCGGTCCAAGAACGTAGAACGGAGCACCCATGCAGATGCTCTTCTGCACCTCCATATTGGCGGCGACCTGGTTCAGAGGCACATGGCCCGGGCCCTCCACCATGACCTGGACATTGTGGGCCCAGGCGCGTTTGGTCAGCTCGCCCAGACGCACCAGCTCTTCGATCTGGCAGACATCGGTGGCGTCGGCCAGGCAGCCGGGGCGGCAGGCGTCGCCCAGAGAGATGGTCACATCGTGCTCTTCGCAGATGTCCAGGATCTCGTCAAAGTGCTCGTAGAACGGGTTCTCGTTGCCGGTCATGCACATCCAGGCAAACACGAGGGAGCCGCCGCGGCTGACAATGTTCATCTTCCGCTTATGCTTGCGGATCTGGTCAATGGTCTTGCGGGTGATGCCGCAGTGCAGGGTGACAAAGTCCACGCCGTCCTCTGCGTGCAGGCGGACCACATCAATGAAATCCTGTGCCGTCAGGGTGGCCAGGTCGCGCTGGTAGTGGATGACAGAGTCATACACGGGCACCGTGCCGATCATGACAGGGCACTCGTGGGTCAACTTCTGGCGGAACGGCTGGGTGTTGCCATGGCTGGAAAGATCCATGATGGCTTCGGCACCCATGTTGACGGCGCTCATCACTTTCTGCATCTCGATGTTATAATCCTTGCAGTCGCGGGAGACGCCCAGGTTGACGTTGATCTTGGTGCGCAGCATGCTGCCCACGCCCTCGGGGTTGAGGCAGGTGTGGTGCTTGTTGGCGGGGATGGCCACCTTGCCCTCCGAGACCCACTGCCGGATCTCTTCGGTGGTGCGGTACTCTTTCTTGGCCACGACCTCCATTTCGGGGGTCACGATGCCCTTGCGGGCGGCGTCCATCTGTGTGGTGTAAGTCTGCATACGATAAATCCTCCAAGTTGAACTCTCTCGATTTATTCCTGAATGGCGTCCGGTGCGCCGTTCATCCATGTAAAAATGTCCTTGCCGCCCAGCGTGTGATCCAGCGGGCCGGAGCCAGCGCCCAGGTCCAGCCCGGCGGAAAGGGCGGCGGTGATGTAGCCTTTGGCCCGCGCGATGGCCTGCGGCAGGGAATACCCCTTGGCCAGGTTCGCCGCAATGGCGCTGGAAAGGGTGCAGCCGGTACCGTGGGTGTTGGGGTTTGCGATCCGCCTCCCCGCGAACCAGATCTCGGTGCCGTCGGCCTCCACCAGTAGATCATCCGCGTCGGTGTCGCTGTGGCCGCCCTTGAGCAGTACGGAGCAATGGCAGTCAAACGCGATGGCGCGGGCGGCGGCCAGCATCTCTTCCCGGCTGTGGATGGGACGGCCGGAGAGCACTTCGGCCTCCTGCCGGTTGGGGGTGATGACCTCGGCCAGCGGGAACAGCTGCTCCCGCAGGGAGCGGACGGCGTCCGTTTCCATCAGGCGGGAGCCAGAGGTGGCCACCATGACGGGGTCCACCACGATGTGCCGGGCCTGATAGAAACGCAGCCGCTCGGCGATCGTCGCAATGAGCGGGGCGGAAGATACCATCCCGATCTTGACGGCGTCGGGGCGGATGTCGGGAAACACCGCGTCGATCTGCTGTGCGAGGAAGGCAGGGGAAACTTCAAGGATGCCGGAAACGCCGGTGGTGTTCTGGGCCGTCAGCGCGGTGATGGCGCTCATGGCAAACACACCGTTCAGGGTCATGGTTTTGAGATCAGCCTGGATTCCGGCGCCTCCGCTGCAATCGCTTCCTGCGATGGATAATGCGGTCTTCATGAAAAATCTCCTTTGCATGAATTTTATAGCGCGGCAAAAGGTGGTGCCCCCAATCTGCCGCGGACTCCTCCAGCCGCCTTTGGCGGCAGCTCCCTCATAGAGGGGGCCTTTCTGCCTCCCTCCCTGAGGGAGGTGTCATCGCGCGGGCGATGACGAAAGGAGTTACAGTTTCCGGACCATCTCGCGCAGCTCTCTGCACGCGGCTTCGATATCCGGCTGTGCAAAGATGGCGCTGATGACGGCGATGCCGGCCTCTCCGCAGCCGGCAAGCTGGAGCAGGTTCTCCCTGTGGATGCCGCCGATGGCCACCACCGGGATGGGAACACTGGCGCACACATCCGCCAGTACCTGACGGGAGATCACGTTGGTGTCCGTCTTGGTGTGGGTGGTAAACATGGCCCCGCAGCCCAGATAGTCGGCCCCGTCCGCAAAAGCCTTTTTGGCCTCCGCCACATTGTGGGCCGACACGCCGATGATCTTGTCCGGGCCCAGCAGGCGGCGGGCCTCGGCGGCGCTCAGGTCGTCCTGCCCCACATGCACGCCGTCCGCACCGCACAGCTTTGCCAGCGGGACATTGTCATTGAGGAGGAACGGGACATGGTACGCTCTGCAGAGGGCGGAAATTGTTTTTGCCTCGGCCAGCATATCGGCGTCGTCCAGGTGTTTTTCCCGCAGCTGAACGCAGGTGGCTCCGCCTTTCAGGGCGGCTTCCACCTGCTGGGGCAGGGTCTGTCTGCCGACCCAGGCGCGGTCCGTCACGGCATAAAGCCGCAGCATCTCAGCGGTACAGTTCATAACACAGCTCCTTTGGCAAAATTCAGGTCAGGCTGGCCTGCATGGAGTGCAGCGCGCCCGAACGCTGCAGGCTGAACAGCAGCACGCCCGCAATGACGGCACCGCCGGCCGTGGAGACCAGGAACGGGATGATGTAGGCGTAGAATGCGATGTCACCGGCGCTCTTGCCCATGAGCAGGATGGCCACCGGGTAGGCACACAGTCCGCCCAGGATGGAGGTGCCAAACACCTCCGCCACCAGCGTGGGGAGCAGCTGTTTTGCCTTATGGTAGGTCAGCCCGCAGAGCAAAGCCCCAAACATGCTGCCGGGGAATGCCATCAGGCTGCCCAGCCCCAGCAGATTGCGCAGCAGCGAGGCCACAAAGGCCACGCCCACCCCGTAGTAAGGGCCCAGCAGCACGGCGCACAGGATGTTGACCATGTGCTGTACCGGGGCGCACTTGCTGCCAAAGATGGGAAAGCTGAACACGCTGCCCACCACGGCAAGCGCGCAGAACATTCCCGCCAGAGCGAGTTTTTTCACTGAGAGATTTTTCATGAAGATGCCTCCTTTGCAAAATACGGCAAAACAAAAACAGGAGACGCCTGTTACGGTGTCTCCTGTAAAAATCCATATCTTCAAAGTATGCACTTCGACGTTATGACTTCCTACGGCGGCATTATCCGCATCAGGTTAAAGGGTCGAAGTTCGGATACTTCCTCTCAGCCTGCTTTACAAGCTCCCCTGTATTTGTGTTGACGCCCATATTCTACACCCGTCGGCTCCAAATTGCAAGAGTCGATTTGCTATACAATTTCCGTCCGGTATGCTATACTGAACAAAACGCCTGCAAAAATCAGAAACAGGCGCAAAAAGGAGATTTGACTTATGGGTCTTGTCAAAGCAGCATTGGGCGCCGCTTCCGGCGTGATGGGCGACCAGTGGAAAGAATACTTTACCTGCAGTGCTCTCCCGGCGGATGTTCTGGCCGTCAAAGGCGAGAAAAAGCAGAGCGGCCGCTCTGCCAACCGCCATGGCAGCGAAAACATCATCACCGATGGCTCCGTCGTGGCCGTGGCTGAGGGCCAGTGCGCCCTCATCGTGGAGCAGGGCAAGGTGGTGGATCTCTGCGCCGAGCCCGGTGAGTACACCTACAATACCGGTACCCAGCCCTCCCTGCTCAGCGGCGGGCTGGCCAAGAATATTGATGACATCTTTGCCGAGATGGGCAAGCGCTTTGCCTTTGGCGGCCAGGAAGCCACCGACCAGCGGATCTACTACATCAACACCAAGGAGCTGCCCGGCAACAAATACGGCACCCCCAGCCCGGTGCCGTTCCGGGTGGTGGACCAGCGGGCCGGCATCGACATGGACATCAGCATCCGGTGCTTTGGCGAGTACAGCTACCGCATCACCAACCCCATCCTGTTTTACACCAATGTCTGCGGCAATGTGGAAAACGCCTATCTCCGTGAGACGCTGGACAGCCAGCTCAAGACCGAGCTGCTGACGGCCCTGCAGCCGGCTTTTGCCAAGATCAGCGAGCAGGGCATCCGTTACTCGGCTCTGCCCGGCCATACCATGGAAATGGCTGACGCCCTCAACGAGGTGCTCTCCGCCAAGTGGAAGAACCTCCGCGGCATTGAGATCGTCTCCCTCGGCGTGTCCGGCGTCAAGGCCAGCGAGGAAGACGAGGCCATGCTCAAGGCCATGCAGCGGGATGCCGCCTACATGGACCCCACCCGGGGCGCTGCCCATCTTGTGGGTGCCCAGGGCGACGCCATGCGGGCCGCTGCCGCCAACACCAGCGCGGGCCCGGCCATGGCCTTTATGGGCGTGAACGCGGCTGCCGCTGCGGGCGGAGCTGACGCTCAGACGCTCTACCAAATGGGGGCCCGGCAGGCGGCGGCACAGCCCGCTCCGGCTCCCGCCGCGGGCTGGAAGTGTGCCTGCGGCCAGAGCGGCAACACGGGCAAATTCTGCACGGCCTGTGGTGCTCCCAAGCCGGAGGCACCCACGGTCTGGGTGTGCAGCTGCGGCACCAAGAACAGCGGCAAGTTCTGCTCCGAGTGCGGCAAACCCCGCCCGGCGGCCCAGTGCGCCAACTGCGGCTGGAAGCCTGACGACCCCACCCGGCTGCCCAAGTTCTGCCCGGAATGCGGCAAGCCCTTTGGGGCATAAGGGGGAATGAACCATGCCGAATGAAACCACCAATTACCAGTGCCCGGCCTGTACCGGCCCGCTGCGGTTCGACAGCGCCACGGGCAAACTGGTCTGTGATTACTGCGGCTCCACCTATGAGGTCAAGGAGGTGGAGGCCCTTTATGCAGACAAGCAGAAAGCCTCTGACACCGCCGCCCGGCAGCGGCCCCAGGGCCCCGTCTGGGGCGAGGAGGAAGCCGCCGGCCTCACCAGCCGCACCTGCTCTTCCTGCGGGGCCGAGCTGGTCTGCGACGGTACCACCGCTGCCACCACCTGCCCTTACTGCGGCAACCCCACGGTGCTGGGCGGGCAGCTCTCCGGCAAGCTGAAGCCGGAGTACATCATCCCATTCAAGCTGGATCGCAAGGCAGCCGTGCAGAACCTGAACAAATACTACAAGGGCAAAAAGTTCCTGCCAAAGGCGTTCAAAGAGCAGAACCACGTCGAAGAGATCCAGGGCGTGTATGTGCCGTTCTGGCTCTACGACGCCACTGCCGATGCCCGGGGTGCTTATGAGGGCGAAGTGACCGAGAGCCACCGCGAGGGGGATTACGTCGTCACCAATACCCAGCACTACAATGTGGCCCGCGCGGGCGAGGCAGACTTTATCAAGGTGCCCGTGGATGGCTCCAGCAAGATGCCGGATGCCCACATGGATGCCATTGAGCCCTTTGATTACAGCGCCATTCAGCCGTTCTCCACGGCGTACCTGCCCGGCTTCCTGGCCGACCGTTACGACGAGGACGAGGAAAAGTGTCTGCCCCGGGCCACCCGCCGGATGGAAAACACCACCCGTGCGGCCCTGCGGGAGACCATTGACGGCTACTCTGAGGTACACACCAAGGCGGAGAACATCAACATCGACATCCGCAAGGCGCACTACGCCCTGCTTCCGGTCTGGATGCTCCACACCCGCTGGAACGACAAGGACTTCCTCTTTGCAATGAACGGCCAGACCGGCAAGCTCATTGGCGACCTGCCCGTGGACCCCAAGCGGGTCGCTGCCTGGTTTGCGGGCATCAGTCTGCCGCTCATGGTCCTTCTGGCACTGTTTCTGTACAGCTGAAGGGGTGTGAGCGCAAAATGAAAAATCGGATGTGTAAAACAAACTGTTATAAAAAGTGCTGTGCTTTTCTGGCCGCTCTGCTGATGCTTGCGGTGCTGGCTCTGCCCGGTATGGCGGCGGCTCCCCTCGTCCGGGACGAGATGGGCCTGTTTGATGCCGATACCTACAACGAGCTGGAACAGAGCGCGGAAGCGGCTTCCAGCGGCCACGATTGCGACGTCTATTTCCTTGTGGTCAACGACATCGGCGATGCCAACCAACGGGATTTTGCCAAGAATTATTATGTAAACAACGGTCTTGGCAGCGGTGAGGGCAAAAGCGGCATCCTCTTCCTGCTGGCGGTGGGTTCCCGCAAGTATGTCACCATCACCTATGGCGGCGGTGTCACGGCCTTTACCGATTACCGCATTGAGCAGATGGAGGACGACATCGTCCCCCAGCTCTCGGACGGCGACTGGGCCGGGGCGGCCCGCACCTACATCGAGATGGCAGATTACACGCTGGACTACTATGCCGAGCATGGCGAGCCCATTGATGTGGACAACGACCTGGGCGCCGAGGGCCTCCTCTTTGTCATTGGGATCCCGGCGGCCATTGCGGCAGGTGTCTGCCTGGTGTTCTACCACCAGATGAAGACGGCCAAGGAGAAGACCGAGGCGGACGATTACATGCCCGGCCTCAAGCTCCGGGTCAAGCGGGATGTCTACACCCACACCACGCAGACCCGCGTCTATGACCCGCCCAAGGAAGAAAAATCTTCCGGCGGCGGCTCCTCCACCGACAGCGACGGCTTCGGCGGCTCGTCGGGTGGTTCGTTCTGAGGAAAAAACGAGCAAAAAAATACTCCGTGCATTTGCACGGAGTATTTTTTTGCTCGTTACAACATCCTGGACAAAAATGCTTTCAGTCTCGGGTGCTTGGGGTTGGAGAACAGCTCCTGCGGGGGTTCATCCTCCTGGATGCGGCCATTATCGATGAAGATGACACGGTTGGAAACTTCGCGCGCAAAACCCATCTCGTGGGTGACCACCAGCATGGTGATGCCGGTGTGGGCCAGCTCTTTCATCAGCTCCAGCACTTCGCCGACCATCTCGGGGTCGAGGGCGCTGGTAGGCTCA